>JGI24695J34938_10001969_pt1 | contig 16457 bp, 17 predicted proteins | sample TergutCo191P3_FD_34938 | JGI IMG/M metagenome (IMG submission 34938)
GAGGGGCTAAAAATGCTATAATTTATATGTAGGTTAGCTCCATTCTTCCTAATCGGAAAGGGGCTAATAATATGAATAATAGAATAGATGCGGTGTACGCAAGGCAATCGGTAGACAAGAAAGACAGCATTTCTATTGAAAGCCAAATTGACTTCTGCAAATATGAACTGAAAGGCGGCAGTTGCAAAGAGTATACCGACAAAGGCTACAGCGGCAAAAACACAGACCGCCCACGCTTCCAAGAATTGGTGCGAGATATTGAGCGTGGTTTAATCCAAAGGGTAGTAGTTTACAAGCTCGACAGGATAAGCCGTTCNATAATTGACTTCGCAAACATGATGGAATTGTTCCAACGCTACAATGTAGAATTTGTATCAAGCACAGAAAAATTTGATACNTCTACNCCAATGGGCAGGGCAATGTTAAATATCTGTATCGTTTTTGCCCAGTTGGAAAGGGAAACAATCCAAAAGCGTGTACAGCTTCATTTGTTGCGGATTTGGTGCTTCAGATTTTGAGTTATGTTTCGGAAAAAGAAAGATTGCTCAATCGGGAACGCCAAGCCGCCGGAGTTGCCGCCGCGCATCAGCGAGGGGTAGTATTCGGAAGGAAGCCAATGGAACGCCCTGCTGAGTTTGAAACCATCCGTGAATTATGGGAAAAAGGGGAAATCTCGCAGGGAGAAGCGGCACGTAGATTGGGCATCAGCCGCCCAACATTTGTGCGCTGGATTGGCAAAAATTAGGCGAATTGATAGCAGGGATTTACTGCGGCTTATGTTAAACAGAGTCAAGCTGTTTACAAGCCATCGTTTCCATATACTGACAGCAAAATATTGGAAATTCACCGCCAAACATATAAATAATTCTATGAAGGGTCGCACCCTGCTATAATTGAGCCAGCGGTTTTCGATTTGGTGCAACACGAAATGCAAAAACGAAAGTGCGGATTAAATCGTCACAGTGGAGTTGGTATATTTGCCAGCCGAATAAAATGCGGCGATTGCGGCAGTTGGTACGGTAGCAAGGTATGGCACAGCAATAGCAAATATCGCCGCACAATTTACCAATGCAACGGCAAATTTAAGGATGAAAATAAATGCCAAACTCCCCATTTCGACGAAACAGCCATCAAGGAAATGTATATAAACGCAGTAAATGCCCTACTTACTGAAAAGGATGAAATTATCGCCAATTTTAAGTTGATACAGAAAACCCTGTTCAATACTTCCGAATTGGAAGCCGAGCGAATTGCGCTTCAAACGGAATTGGCGGTCACTGCCGATTTAATCCAAAAATGCATTGGCGAAAATGCCAGTGTTGCCCTTAACCAAGCGGAATACAAGCAAAGGTACGATGCGCTGGTTGCGCGGTTCAATACGGCGCAGGGGCAAATTGACGAGGTATCTGAAAAGCTAACCGAAACAAAAGCGCGAGGACAAAAGGCATCGCTATTCATTGCCGAGTTGGGGAAACAGGATGGCTTGGTTACGGAATTTGACGATGACCTTTGGCATAGCTTGGTGGATTACGCCACGGTGTACAGCGAAACGGATGTGCGGTTTACCTTCAAAGACGGCACGGAAATTAAAACATCCAAATCCCATTGAGCGGAAAACTTGATGGGATTATTTATTTTTTGTTATAATCCTAATGCACCCAACACATCCACTGCACCAACTTTGTCCAACAAATATGCACCCTTGCTTGTACTTCAATCGTTAAATTGTATCAAAGATTGTATCAATATAAGAAAGAACGTAGACGATGGTATCAGCGGCACAGTTTTTTCGAGGCCGGGGCTGGATGCCTTGCTTGCGGAAGTACGCGCCGGAAATGTAGCCACGGTTATCATAAAAGATGCCAGCCGTTTGGGGCGCGATGTGTATGAAATTGGCAATCTTAAAAAAGCCTTTGAGGATAATAATGTTAGGTTAATTGCCGCTGATGGCAACCTTGACACCGCAAATGGCTTTGATATTATGTCAATATTTCGCGATGTTTTTAATGAGTGGTTTGTGGCAGATACTTCCAAGAAAATTCGTGCTGTTGCAAAGGCAAAGGCACTAAAAGGCAAACACCACACCACGCAAACGCCATATGGTTATATGCCTTCATCCGAGGATAAGTTGGTTTGGGCAATTGATGAGTCAGCGGCAGAGGTCGTTCGAGAAATTTTCCGGCTGTTCATCGGTGGCATGGGTACACAAGGCATCGCCAATCTTCTACGGGAGAGGGATATAAAAATTCCCACTATGCACAAAGCACTCCGAGAAGGCAAGCCACCGCGCAAAGAACTGCGTTATCCCGACAATTATTGGCGCAGTGGAGTCGTTAATGAAATCATAGACAATCTGGAGTATACCGGGGCGGCTGTGATGCAGAAGATGTCAACACGGTCTTACAAAGACAAAAGGGCTGTTAGAAAGCCGAAAGACGAGTGGATTATTGTGGAAGCAAAGTCAAGTTAAGGACGTTTTGCCTAACGCTCTTATGTATGTGCAAAAAATGTATCTTCTTAACTCATTTTTTTTGACAATTGCAAAGCGTTCAGTGAGGATATGAAGTATCTTTCACTAAAACAGAAAATATGTTTCCATGCATTATTTCTCACTTAACCGAGCAAGTGTTTATTCCTCCTCTAAAGAAAATTTATCAGTTATTGAAATAGAATGCGTTTAGCGCATTCACGATGGGTACGATTTTTAGTATGCAAAACCGATTTCGATAAAAGATACGAGATGCTTCAAAACTTGAACACATCAATACTTTGAGAAGTAACGGAGAGTGTCGTTTGAAAGCATGGGATAAATTAAGCCTGAATCCGTAGCGAGAACCCATCAAAAATGTCACCTATCCCAGTCATTGTGCGGATTCTAGAGCTTTTGAGTTTTTCACCCATTGAGTGAAATTTTAGAAAACCCTACAAGCATTGTAAACACTGGCGTTTGAGCGGTTTTTTAGGCTATCTTGTCACGGATTCAGGTTAAGCTTAATTTCGAATTTAGATACAAGTTGTGCGCACTTCCCTGCGTCAATAAAACGAGACTCCTGACTCGATAGAGAAAACATGTAATACTTCTGTTAATTCAGAAAACATCTCAGAACCAACTATTTTCGTTTCTGATGCCGCTCTATAATCATTATGAACTTTTTTTGCATATTCATCTATATTGATGACTTCGCCTTCTTTCATGTTTCTTATACGAAGAAAATTTGCGATTCTACAAAACGTAAGCAATAAATAAATTTGACCTAATTCAGATTTTTTATCAATAGGATTTATATATTGCTTACATGACTCTAGCAATCCAATAGCAGTTATATAGTCACATTTTTGAAACTTGATTTGAGCTAGAGAGAGTGAGCATTGAGGTGTTTTTGGTAATAACCGTACTGCTTTTTCTAAGACACTAATTTGGTTTTCATGCTGTCTAACAAAATCAAAATAATTGGCTTTTGCATAATATGAAAGTTCCTTGTCGCCAAACATTTTAATGTATTCGTCCGTGAGCTTCTCTATTTTTGCCAACTCACAAGATATTGTTTCTGTGGTAGCGGACACTTCTATCTTTTTGAATAAATAATCAATACAAAAATCGTATACGCGCCATGTCCACATTTCTCGCGGGAGATCGTTTACAATTATATCATATATATCACTGCATTCACTTTGTCTTCCGCAGTTCATTCCGTATGCTATAAAATCTGCTAGTAAATCAGGAGAACGTGGATATACACTTAAACCTTTTTTAATAACTTCACTTGCCTCATAATACATTTGAACATTTGCCAAGACTACAGAGAGATTGTGAAAGCTGTTTACATCTCCGTCAATAGTTGGTTGCGCTAAACACACCTCAAGCAAATTCCTTATATATGCAACGCTTCCAGACAAGGAATACTCTGTTAAATCAATCATCTCTTTTATTGCGTCTTTTATTAGGAAAAGCGCGGCTACACCACACCTTTGCATTTCATCAATCAATTTTTTATGCTCCATATTCAACGCCCCTTGCCGTATTGATTAAAATCCTTATCTGTATAATGGGGGTTTTAGCCCTTAAAATACATGCAGGTCGATTGCTTATGCTTTGGGAGAATGCTTCTCCCGAAATTCGATGTTTTGCAACGAAAAAAATCAGCATTTCTGTTGTTTTATATCCACTATGAAGATGAGGATTTATTGATTATTTTTAGCCTTCACAAACAATCCAAAGAGTCTTTGGAGAAATGTTTTTTCCCTTTTTTCTGATATCTCATTTTTTACATCATTTGCTTGTTGTGGCACTGAATCATTATTATCAAAACTATTTGAAAATGGACTTTTCCAATCCCAAATATACTCATCAAAATTTAGTGCATCTAGGTTTCCTGCCTTATGATAAAAGTCAAACAAAAATTTCAAGCGTAAAAAAACATCACTTATTTCTCTTTCTACATCTATATTATCAGTTGTACCATGTGTATTTTTATACTTTCCAAGTCTCTTCATGAGTTCTAAAATGAAATTTACATCTTTTTGTAAAAGTGAAGATAAAATTTGCCCTAAGTTATAGTTGTTTCTTTTGTACTCGTTCATACTAAATACCGATTTAATTAGACCAGTTAAAATATGGATAGATATATCATCGTTATATAACTGTTCTCTTGATGTTCCCTTTAATTTATGTTTCTCAAAATTTGCGCTCAAAGAACAAAGCAAATCGGATGCAAATGAATGATTGACCATATCTGAATCTAGGCGATTAATGCTTTCAGATACGACAGATATTGGATAACACCTGATCATTAGAGATTCAATAACTAAATTTAACAACTTGAGACTTTTGGTGCTTTTGTTCAGTTTTTCTTTCAGAGTATTGAATTCATAGTCAAAGTGAATAGAGCTTTTTTTGTTGCGTTTATCTTTTTTTGCAAGCTCAAACAGTCTATCTAAGTCAGAATTATAATTAAAATCATATATTTTCTCATAGGGCAAACGCCCTGCATTTAGTAATTCAGATATCATAGCCATATTTTGCTCATCAGGAGGAGCTAGATTTATGAGATATACCGACAAAATTTGCAAAAGGGAAGACTCATAATTCACAAAAGTATCACTAACAACGAGGTCGTATTCATATTCTATGGATTCAGTATCCACTCCAGTAGTTGACTCAATGAACTCGCACAAACAGCTTGATACAGACTCCAATTTTTCATCGCTATCAATAAAATTAAGATTAGAAATTTCTTCAAAAAAATCATCCTTGAAAGATTTATAGCTCTCATATTTTATTTTAGCGTCTGATGGTTGCTTTATTATTTTGTCCACAATGGTGTTAAAATCAAGAATGCTTGTTGACGAATAGGAGTTTACCTGAATCGGTGTTTTTTCATGTTTTGTTGTTTCATAAACTTCTATATCGGCAAGAGTTGATAGATACGGCTTACTTCTATCCCTCATTATTACTGCTTCTCCTAAATCTTTATCAAGACGTTGCAAATCAGAAACGGGAAGAACCTGTTTTACCAAAGCTCCGGGGTCAGTTATTTCGCCAGCAAGTGCAGACAATTCCTGCAAAAGCAAAATTTCACGACTTGTTAAAAATACCCAATTCTTACAATTGGTTAAAATCGTATCAGCTTCCTTATTATAACGTAATATCATTTGGTGTTTACTCTGAACAAAAATATTAAACCTTATGTTTCGACTTCTTGCGGCAGTTATCATAGCAGGAAAATCTTTTATAGTAGGTAAAGATGAAAATTCGTCGAGGACATAGTTAATCCTTCTATTTTGGGTTTGATTGTTATCCGTCCATGACTGCGCAAGGTCAATAAAATATTCATAGCTTTGTTTCACAAATAATGACACAATAGAGTGAAAACTTGTTTTTTCGTCAGGGAGTATCAAAAAAATTGCGGTTTTCTCGGTTATTAGTTTATTTAATGGTAATGTAGATTTTGATGAAAGCATATTTGTTACTTGCGTTTTGGTTAGAAATATCCGCATTTTGCTGTCAAATGTTGCCAATATGCTCATTCTAGTTTGCGGTGCTGCTGTAAAAATACCTAGTAACAGTGATTCTAGGTGCTTATCTGCAACAGCATACTTTGCAATATTGTTTTGGACAAAACGTTCAGAATCAGTAGACATATCCCCTTGAAAGAGAACTTTTCGTAACTCTATTAAGTTTCTCAAATTAACATGTTGTGAATCAACATTACCTTCATCACATATTTTAAATAAAAGTATTATCAAGCCTAATGCAAATGATGAAAATGAATTATCCCAAAATGGGTCAGATTTATTTCGTTCAAAATCAATATTCACGAGGTTTGTTATAATATCGTTTGCATATTCATAAGCTTTGTCAATTTTTTCCAAATCCCCTGAGCGATAATAGTCATACGCTATTTCTAAAGGATTCCAAGCACTTCCTTCATTGGGATTCCTAAGGTTCAATACACCAATTTCATAACCAATTTCTTTCAAAAAAGATGCTGTTCTGTTAAATATTTCGGCTTTGGGATCACAAACTATTATAGACTCCCCAGCACTACCCAATATCCTAACCATAGGCATAGCTACCAGTCTACTCTTCTTTGAACCTGTAGGACCAATAACAAGCGTATGGGAATCTTCAATATCAACAAAAACAGAATTTCTGTTTTCATTCCATGACAACGGAACCCCTCCTAAACCGACTAAAGGGATGCGTCCGTCTCTCTTTTTTGGTGGAGTAATTTTCAAATTGCCGAAAGAGTATTCTCCCAAACTTGCCTCGAATTCATTTCGCTGTTCAAAATATCTAGGCTTCTGCTTACTTCTTTCAGATAAGCCACTCATATTTACACCTCAAGAATGTATTTTAGTGGATGACGGCGTTTGCATTTGTGTTGCTGGACTCAGTGGACGTAAATGCTCCAGTTTTTTAGATAAAGCACTTTCTTTTTCACCAATCGGTTTGTTTTTTGTGAATTCAATTTTTTTCTGCTTTTCTAAGTAATTATGCCCTATTTCAAAAGAACGAAGAATTGCTGTTACTATTCTTCGCTCAACACCTTCCAATTCCTGACTTGCTGATACATTATTTTTTAATAGTTCGTCAGCACGCTTTCCAAATTTAAAATAGATAAGCTCACTCACTTCTGCTTTATCTGAATTCGAGATTGAATATTCTACCCACCTATTAAAACCATGATGATATCTGTATCGCTGTTTACGGTAACACCAAAACCGAGTATTAACTGACACTATATTAAACGAATTTTTTTCTACTCTGTAGTCATGGAGAGTGTAACCATTAACGCTCGGAATAGAAAATGATTTTCCGTCTGGATCTTTTTCAGAAGTTGAAATATCTTTTTCATCCTCTTCTTTAGGATCGTGAACATGACCATTCAATATAAGCCCAACGAAGTTTCCTAACAAGGTTCGGACATTGCGATTAGCAAAAGAATCGACTTCACTAAATTGTGCAAACTCGTTTGGATCAAGGCAACTAATGGGTCTGTGGAAAACGGCAATAACAACCTTATCATCAACTCTCTTTGTGTCTTGCTTTGCTCTGGGGAATTTTGGCATCAAGTAAGACACTTTATCTCCTGTTAAATCCTCAACTAAATTTCGAACTTGCATAACCAAATTTAAGCCAATAGAATGGGCTTCAGGCATTGTATTTATAATCTTACACGAGGCACTCCATTCAGAGTTAAAAACAGCAAATATAACATCATTAAACTCACGAATTCCATACAGATACGCCGCATGATCATCATTTTCTTTTGATAGCGATAATGTATTTTTCGCAAGTGGTTCTAATGAAAGTTTTTTACACATATTTTGATATTCGTCGAAAGGAGTGACTCTTTCAGATATTTTGCTAGGCTTTAATACATCATCTCTCGTATTTTGATATTGTAACAACAGGCAACTTTTAGTTGAACACTCTTTGCAACATCTTATTTCAGAAACTTCATTTGTCCCAAACAATGGAGGAATTGTCTCTTTTTTTGCTTTCTCATGGTCGAAATCGTGGTTTCCCGGACACAGTATCAAATTGCTTTTTTCTAATTTAAGTGTTTCTAAAATTTTTTCTATCCACTCTGAAAAAAGCTTATACTCATCCTCTTTCGCTTTATACGCGATATCACCAGAAACAACCACATAGTCTATTTTTTCCTTAATACTCAACGTTCTCAATGATGCAAATAAGGGTTCAAATATTATGTTTCTATCCATTTCAGACATCAAATTACCGCTTGTTCCATCGTCTTCTCCTATGCCGAAATGTGGATCCGACAGATGAAGTATTTTTATCCATTTATCGTCGTTTTGCACTAAATCATTCATGTCAAGGCGATTGGTCGTTGATTCAGTGTAATCTTTATGTCCGCTATTTTGATTTGTTAACAAATCAAAATCTTCATCTTTTGAAATTTTTGGTGCCAACCTTGAAAAATATGAAGATAATTCTTTAATAATGATATTTGCTGGAACAGCAAATGCCTTGAAAATTTGCCGACTATCTTCGCTATTTGGTATCCACGCTATCATACCGACGCATTTATTTTGTTCGTTTAGTAAAGGTGCGCCACTGTAGCCGCATGTTACAGCATTTGTGTCTATAAGATCAATCTTGCACTCATTATCAATAAGTGCATTGAATTTAATATCAAAAACTGGAATGCCAACAGTGCCTTTTGGAAAGCCCATTGTGCTAAAAGCAGTAACCCTGCTCCCATCGTGGATTACGAGCGAATAAAAATATTCACTCACAATACTGGATTCAAGCAATGCAAAATCATGAGTAATATTTACTGCCAAAACTCGCGCTGAATGAATAGTGTCGTGACCATCGTATTTAAACGGAACGCTATCCCCTACTTTATTGCAACCAGCAATAGCTAGTACATGCAAGCAAGTTAAAATATATTTTTCGTTCATCAAAAAAAAACCCTGTCCCTGCTGTGCTTTTGCTTCCAGATACGTCGCGCTTGAGGATATTGATTATGCCTTTATGTTTATTCATTTTGAGTCACTCCATTTTAGCTTAACCGTTATACTCGCTTCGGAGCTAATCGACGAAATTATAATTCCAGCATCTGCTGAAAATTTTACAGAAAATCCCAACTCAATTTCACTTGGAGATGTTGATAAATCATTTACTGAACGAGCTAAATATTCGGAAAATGTTTTAATTTGCAACAAGGCATCGTCGAAATAGTCTTTAGCTTTTTCAACAACTCTACTAGCACTCCCAATAGGCTTGAATTGCTCATTGCAATTTGATGAGGTGTTATTAAATTCCAAATATATTTTTGTATTTTCATCCAATGTTACTTCAATTAGATCTGTCACAAAACAACCCCCCACATGATCAGAGTTTCCTCTGATTCTCATGAAGCTACGTCTGTATTTCTTTCTGTCAGTAACTATAAATAGGCTACTAATTGCACACCATAAATTGCCATATTATGACAGTTCAACTCCCGCAAATCCATTAAATTAACCTAGCGAACGACTAAATCCGTCAGGTGAAAGTGTATCACAGAGGGAGTTTATCATACCGCGCAAAATATTCTATCAATGCCTTTTCAATTTTAACGGCTGTTGCTTGTTTAGTGGTACAGTTGCCGCCTAAAATATTTTTCTTGCATTGAAAAGAATAGTGTGTTGATTTCCCGGTTTTTGTTTTGTAAACTGTATTGTGTGATGTATACATACGCCCACAAACACAATAAAGCAAGTTTACAAAATAGTTGGGTTCTACCGGCTTTTTAGTTGGTGCTACTCGCGCATTTTTCTTTATCATAATTTGCGCGGCGTTATACAAATCCTCTGTTATTATCGGTTCGTGTTTTCCCTCGGTTTCAAATTTCCGGTCGGGTTCGTGCATACAATAACGTACATTGCCTATATAGTTACAGTTGGTAAGAGTGTTCTTTATACTTCCCGCCGTCCACATATGCCCCATTTTACTTGGGATTTTTTGCAAGTTAAGACTTTTTGCTATTGCAGATAGCGACATACCACGGTTTACATACATATCAAAAATCGTGCGTACATTTTCCGCTTCTTCTTCATTGATAGTTTGCACAAGTTCACCTTTGCCCCTATCATATCCGTAACTTTTGAATGTTGAATTATTTGTGTAACCCTCGCGCAATTTGCGTTCTTTTCCTACTCGTACACGTTCCGCAATGTTTTCGCGTTCAAACTCTGCGAAAATGCCGATAATCTTTATAAACATTCTCCCGCTTGCTGTGGATGTGTCTAAACTCTCCATAAGTGAGTTGAACGCGCAACCGTTATTATTGAAAACGTCTATTAGATAAACCAAATCCGCAACGGAACGTGTTAGCCTGTCGAGTTTGAAAACAAGTACATTTTTTACCCGCCCGGCTTTTATATCGTCAATCATTCTGTTTACTGCCGGTCGCTCTGTTATGTTCTTTCCACTTATGCCCTCGTCAATATAAATATTGAAGATAGACCAGTCTTTTACATTTGCATACTCTTTTAACTTTTGTTCTTGCGCCCGGATAGAAAAGCCCTCTTGTGCTTGTTCTTCGGTCGAAACACGGCAATAAATGGCAGTTTCCATAATAAAAACACCCCTAACTGTTATTTCCAGTCGGAGGAGCGTCTTTGGTGTCTTTTAGTGCTTTTTCCAATTCTCTCTGCCGTTGTATTCGTGGGAATGATGTACGGCGAAAGAATTTTAACATCTCATTGTAAAGGTTTTCCAGCAATTTTAATTTTTCCGGCTTATCGTCCATTATGTATCCCCTTTGCTTGATATACCATAAGCATATGAAGCAAGGTTTGTACATAATGCGGGAAAAGCCTTTTATAATGCCGTGTGCCTGTACTATTTTTGATGTGAAAAAGCGTTTATGTTTTTCTTATCACTCGTTAATATAAATGCGGGTCTAATCACAAAATTAGTGCAAAACCTTTTTGAAAATGATATACTAAAATCATAGTTTTGGAGGGATATTACAATGATTCAGTATAAAGAAGACACCCCAGACTTTTTGCCGTTATTTTCATATCAAATATCTCAATACATGATATAAAGTCGTTGCTTTTTCGGAAGCAAGGCAAGGTAGATATCGCTGCTAATGGCGCAATGATAACATGGGGACCATCTCTTTTGCTTGGAGGTGAGTTTTCTGATGAAATAGGCGAAATGATGAAGGCAAAGTTACTAAGCCAAAAAAACACTTGCAATATCTATGCTCCCGAAGGTAAATGGAAATCGTATATCGAAAATATTCCTTTCGGTAAAACGCAAGAAAAGCAAGTCAATTTATATCATCACAATAATTTGAACGAAACCAGTTGCCGAATAAAGCATCCCTCTATTGTAGAAATCACAAAGGATTGGCTTCAAAGCGACCTGTCGAATTTGATAAAAAATGAAATTTATTCTTATCTATCTGTTGATGATTTTTTGCAAAATGGTTATGGGTTAGCACTTGTCATTGACAATAAAATATGCGGATATTGTTTGAGTGAATACAGCATTGATGATGAGTGTGCGATTAGTATTTGGATAAATGAAAAATATCGTGGGCTGGGATATGCTAAGATGATGACGCAGATATTTTTGCAACATGGTAAAAACAAAAAGTGGCAAATATATTGGAGTTGTATGTCTGATAATATTCCATCAAATAAACTCGCGCAAACAGTTGGATTCACATTATCTTTGTACATAAAGTATCACGAGTGGCAATCTATATGAAGTTAAGATGGTATGTAATATGGATATTCTCAAATTACTAAATAATAAAGAACTCAAGTCCATTGAGAAAAGAGAAGAACTTGTTGAAGCTATTGCGATTAATGATTTAGATTCTCCCACGCTATTATGTCGCAGGCAAAGATATTACGAATGCGAGATTTCCACTTCTTTTGAATATCAACCTACTAATGAAAATGAAGAAGCCGGTTTTGTCGTATTTATAACGGGTGAATTTTATTACAAAGTTGTAAAGGAAAAAACAAATGGACGTTATATATTGACTTTGGAAAAACGAGCAGATGACTTTTTCCAAATCGCCGCCACAGTGGAAGTCAAGGATGGTGCTTTATTTCTAAAAGTAGAAGCAGACAGATTGAAATATCATTTCTTTTACGGATATTCAGAAGAAGAAAAAATCTTGTTGGGTAGTGCTTCTGCAAGGTTTTTAGCCTGTGAGGTGGTGGGTAGGGGTTTTACAGGAACTTATACGGGTATATATGCTTCCGGCATGGGTAAGAAATCTACCGCTCCTGCTTCTTTTGATTATTTTGCATTGAAAAATCAAGAGGACGCAATATAAAATATTAATGGACACCATTTCAAAGAATAATTCCCATGCCGACAGATGGGGTTAGAAAAATGGGGAAACTCAAACAAAGTAATGCATTGAATATAACAATAATGCGTTATAATATTGTTATATTTCGCATTATCTTGTATATTTAAAACAGGCGAAAAATTTTTAATAACAGAGTGACTATGAAGAGAAAGTATTATTTAATTAGTTTTATTATAATAATTATTATAGCGTACGGTGTAATTTCATCAAAAACGGAAAATAAGCAAATGGGATATTCTGTTGAATATTTAGAAAAAATTGATAACGGAATAAAAAGTTACGAAATTGAAGAAAATATATATAAATATTTGATTACCTTGTCAGGGCGAAGCAATAATGCAACATATGATATTTATTATGTAGTTTTGACAAATAATGAAAATATATCTTTTAAAACAGTCAATGAACGTTTTTATGGAAGCAATATGATGCAGTGGGATAATTTTTATATTGTTGAATTTGGTTTTTTAGATGATTAACAAAGCTTGAATTCTTTGACATGTATTAGGTTATGTGATTTCTATATTGCTAAAATCAATGTTTAAATCATTATATATATTGACTTTTACTTTATCCTGAAATGAATATGTTTCCAGTTTATATTCCATACCGTCATTGAAATTTACGTAAACGGTTTGATTATCATGGTCGATAATCCAATACTCTCTTACCCCTGCCGATTTATATTTATTAAGCTTTAGGATGCAGTCGCGGCCGGCAGTACTTGGAGAAATAATTTCGATGATCCAATCAGGTGCGCCGTTACACCCCTTATCCGTCAGTTTATTCGGGTCGCAAATTACGCTTATATCAGGCTCAACTATGGTTTTATTATCTTCATCGAGTTTGACCGCAAAGGGAGCGAGGTAAACTTCGCACGGTCCACCGTTAGATTTAATGTAGTTTTTGATTAAATAAAACAACTCACCCACCAATGCCTGATGATTTCGACTGGGCGAAGCCATATTAAAAAATTGACCGTCGATCAATTCCACTCGTTCGTTTTCCGAGGTCTTATAATAATCTTCTTCCGTATATGTTGGCAGAAATACTTTTGCTTCCATCCGTCCATTCTTTCTTTTAATTATTGCTTAATTGGCAACAAAAATAAATGATGCTAATGACAGCACATAACATAATCGCTATTCGGTGTCTTTGGATTCTATTGCCGAGGCGGCTTTTTTCGCGTCTTTATGCTTGCGAAAGCGGATTCCTAATAAGATAGCCGTCACAATCAATGCTAGTGCTATTATGTAGACTAAAAGGTATGACAAAAACGCATTGACAAAAAGTATTAAATTATCCATATGAACTCCCATTCATCGCCGATGTACCGCACTATTCACCCAAATTCACTTTGCATAATATACACATGGAATTTAGGATATGACACACCAGATTCCTTTTACTAAAACCAGTATACGATTTTTTATAGCTTGTGTCAATTGAAAAATCATCTGTCAAACTCGCAAATCCTCGCTTATTGTGATTGTAAGACCGACATATACTCGGCATCTTCCGCCAGAAATTCCTCTTCACTATCAGCCGCGTCCGTCGCAAGCTTATCACAGCGTTCATTCTCCGGATGCCCGTCATGCCCCTTTATCCAAAAATAACTTATCTTATGCTGACCCGCCGCCTGTAAAAGCCGTTTCCAAAGATCTATATTTTTAACAGGCTTATTTGTACTTGTCTTCCAATCTTTCTTAAGCCAGCCCCATATCCAATTTTGATTAAAAGCATCGGTCAAATATTTCGAATCCGAATAAAGAAAAACTTCACATGGTTTCGTCAAAGCTTCCAAACCGATAATCGCCGCCATTAACTCCATCCGATTATTCGTCGTCTTCTTAAAACCGCCCGAATACTCCCTTTCATGTAATTGACCAGATGAGTCAACATATTGCAAAACCGTCCCATACCCCCCCGGGCCTTCCGGATTTCCCCGCGCCGAACCGTCTGTAAATATTTTTACCTTCATGAAATTCCTTTCCAGATACCGCTTTCCATAAAATTCGTCGCCAATCTATTGGCATCATTAACAAGATCCTCGTCATAGCCCATGACTTTCAGCAATTTAATCGCATTTCTGGTGGTCGCAGGGCCTTTGAGGATTTTGTAAGGGAAATAGATGTCATTATCCGCAAACTTTTCTTCGAAATGATAATTATGATAATCGCCTTTAAGCAAATGAGTCAACTCAATATCATGAGTCGCCGCCAAACACATACTGTTCTCTAAATTTAAACTGCGCAGAATCTGGGTCGAAGCCGCAATCCGCTCAACCGTGTTCGTTCCGCGCAAAACCTCATCGACTAAAACCAGCACCGGATTTTTACTTACCTTCCGTAAATCCATAAGTCGTTTCATCGACTTAATCTCAACCATATAATAACTGTCCCCGGCAATTATATCATCTTTTAACGACATTGAAGTAGCGACATTAAACATACCTGTCCGGTAAAATCCCGCGGTACAAGTATTACAGCTTTGCGCCAAAATAGCATTTATCGCAACCGTCCTTAAGAAAGTTGATTTACCGGAAGCATTGGAACCTGTCAGTAAGATACTTTTGACAACCGCAATATCGTTTTTGACCGGTTCAGTCAACAGCGGATGGTAGAGCTCTTTTGCCGTAATCTCTTTTTCTTCTGTAAAAACAGGAATGCAATATGCCAGATTAACGCGCCAGGCGCCGATGGCAATCATGGCTTCGATTTGCCCCAGAATCGTCATAATCCGATCAATTTTGTCACTGTGCTTACGGACTTCCGTAAGCATCTGATTAAACTTAATCAAATCAAGATGAAAACCCATCCGCAAATAATCAAGTATTGCTTCAATCGGATTTCCGCCGTTATTAAGGCGCGTTGGCGACATAAGCAAATATGAACCGCGCTTAAATTTCTTAAAAGCGGCTTTTAACTTAGTCACTTCATCAATTTGCTGTTCGAGAATCGAAACACGGTTCTTTTGCATCAGTTTTGCACAGTCAAGAACGCGGAAAATATAAGTAAAACTGGTTATATAAGGTTCAATATCTTTTTTGAAACGAAAGTAAGAAAGTAAATTATACGCCAGAATAATAAATAATGAAGCAACCCCAATCGACGGTGATAATGTAATCAAAAATAAGGCGGCGATAAAACCTGCTATCGCAAGGAAATGCGGTAAATTAGAACGATTACCCAGCGTATCTAAATATCCGATGTAATCGTAAATCGAGTATTTTCCTGTCCGTCCAATCCTAGCAAAAAGAGTTTGCCAAGCAACCCGCTCTTTCGGATTATTGCGGAAATAAGTAATAATTTCTTCACGCTCTTCTATTTCCGCCTTGCCGCTTAAGGGGGTGCGCAAAAGGTAATATAGGTATTCCTCACCTGCCGATGAGTAAGTATGGTTCATCCGCTTAAAAACTTCATCCATTTCAAGGTCATGCCAAGTTATATCATCAATAAAAAAAGCGGGCTTATGGTCGCGGAAGTAATGGGTCATATTCTTATATTGCTCGGATGTATATTCACGTTTGGGAAGAACGCCGTAATTTACGTAAAGTGATTTGATAAATTTCCCCTCACGCCGCTTTTCCTGAACATATCCTGCAATCATGATAACAATTATAACGCCCAAAGCGGCGAGGGAAAAAAGAAGGTATTCCATTGTATTATGCTCCGATTGATGTTGTAAAAAAATTATTTAACACGCTTAATTATGTCGTTTGCTTTCTTATAAATCAAAGCCGGATCCGTACCAACATGAAATTCGCCTTTTTCGTAAAGGATTGAACCGTGGATCATCGTCATAATGACGTTTTGTTTGCTTCCGCTATAGACGACGTTACTTGCAATATTGTTAATCGGTTGCATGTTAGGTTGGTTTAGGTCGATCATGATTAAGTCGGCAAAATTATTTACCGATAAATTGACCGATTTGGTCAATCCCATCGCTTTGGCACCGTTGACACAAGCCATTTTGAGGACTTCCATTGCGGGAACGGCGGCGGCATCGTTTTCACGGACTTTGGCCAGTCCTGTGACTAAGAACATTTCCCGGAAGATATCTAAGCAATTATTACTGGCAGAGCCATCGGTTCCGATG
>JGI24695J34938_10001970_pt1 | contig 16441 bp, 11 predicted proteins | sample TergutCo191P3_FD_34938 | JGI IMG/M metagenome (IMG submission 34938)
CGGTAGCGGTCGGCGCGGCAATCCAGGGAGGAATACTTGGCGGCGATGTAAAGGACGTACTGCTGCTGGATGTCACGCCTCTTTCACTCGGCATCGAGACACTCGGCGGTGTAATGACTAAACTGATAACCCGCAATACAACGATACCAACCCGCAAGAGCCAGATATTCTCCACCGCGGCTGACGGCCAGACAGCGGTTTCTATCCATGTTCTTCAGGGAGAATATGAAATGTCAGGCAAGAACCGCACGTTAGGCCGTTTTGATTTAGTAGGCATACCTCCCGCGCCGCGCGGAATTCCGCAGGTTGATGTAACTTTTGATATTGACGCGAATGGCATCGTTCATGTAAGCGCTAAGGACCTCGGTACGGGAAAAGAACAAAAAATCCGCATCGAAAGCTCAAGCGGTTTAAGCGATAATGACATTGACCGCATGGTAAAAGAAGCGGAACTCCACGCCGAAGAAGATAAAAAAGAACGCGAAAGGGCTGAAGTGCGCAATGAAGCTGACTCGATGATTTACAGCACGGAAAAAAATATAAAAGACCTCGGCGACAAGATAAAAGCCGAAGACAAATCCAAAACTGAGGAAGCCATCGCGGAATTACGCAGAGCTCTGGAAGGCGGCGATATTCAGGCAATAAAAGATAAAACCGAAGCGCTTAAACAGGTTTCTTACAAGATAGCGGAAGAAATCTACAAACAACAGGGAGCTCAAGGACAGCAGCAAGCGGGGCCGGATATGGGCGGCGGCTTTAATCCCGGCAGTCAGGGATTTGACCCCAACGCGGGCTCAGGCGGCAATAACACAAAAAGCGCCGAAGACGCTGACTACGAAGTAATGGATGACGACAAGAAGTAAGCAATGGCAAAACGCGACTATTACGATGTACTGGGTGTTCAAAAAAACTCCACAAAGGATGAAATAAAAAAGGCGTACCGGAAACTCGCGCTACAATTTCACCCCGATAAGAATCCAGGCGATAAACAAGCTGAAGAAAAATTTAAAGAGGCGACAGAAGCGTACGATGTTCTGGCTGATGATCAGAAAAAAGCAGCCTACGATCAATTCGGTTTCGCGGGAGTTGAGGGCATAGGCGGCGGCAGCGACTTCAGCAATTTCCGTGGTTTTGAAGACATCTTTGGCGAAGGCGGATTTAGCAGTATTTTCGAAAGTTTTTTTGGCAGCGGCTTCAGCGGCCGGAGCGGCAGAAGCGGTTCCAACGGCGGAAGACAGGGCGCAAATCTTCGCTACGATATCGAAATTCCTTTCAAAGACGCGGTTTTTGGCACTAAAGTAGAAATTCAATACTCACACAATGAATCATGTAAAACATGCAAAGGAGCGGGAACGGCGGACGGATCAGGAAAAAAAACCTGCCCGACTTGCCGGGGCTCCGGTCAGGTACGTCACAGCCAGGGATTCTTCTCTGTCGCGACAACATGTCATCAATGTCATGGCGAAGGCTCTGTGGTAGAAAAACCATGCGGCGACTGCGGCGGCACTGGAACGCAGAAAAAACGTCAAAAAATAATGGTAACAATTCCGGCGGGCGTAGAGAACGGCAAACGCGTTGTTATTCCCAAACAGGGAGACGCAGGCTCAAGCGGCGGACTGGCCGGTGATTTATATGTCTTTATCAGGGTCAAGCCGCACGAGTATTTTGAGAGACAGAGTTATGATCTTTACTGCGCTGTACCTGTTTCCGTAAGCCAGGCAGCGCTCGGCGCGGACATTCAGGTAACAACACTTGACAATAAGATAATAAAAGTAAAAGTACCGTCCGGCGTACAAAACGGAAAAATGCTCCGCATTCGCGATGAAGGTGTCCCAATGGGAAACCAAAGAGGCAATCTATACATCAAGTTAATTGTTCAAATACCGGAGAAACTTTCCAAACGAGGAAAGGAACTGTTTGAAGAACTCGCGAAAGTTGAGGGACAGAACAGCAGCCCCAAACCGATCCCGCTTTCACAACTTGGGGATGTTTAACACATCTTTTATAACGCCCAAAAATAATCAACAGGATTAAGACAAGTCCAATATTACCGCCATTAAAAATCAAGCGCCGGATTTTTTCTTCTTTGAGTTAGCCGGCTTATCACCGGGTTTTTTAACATCCGCGTTTTTTCCGGCATCAGATTTATTTTTTACTGTAGTCTTTTTCGCGGCAGGTTTCTCCTCCGCGGTTTGCTTGTCTTTTTTGACAGTTTTTGTTTTAACTGGTTTTGCTGTCAGAATATCCAGCAGTTTATCTAACCGGAATCCCGATTCATCCTTTGCTTTTGTCAGTACATCAAATACGCCGCAAACCTGCTGGAAACGTTCATTAAAAGGCATTCCCAACGCCCAATCTGCTGTAAAGAAACATGATGTATAAAACAAGGCGTCCTCAAACCCTTCTTTATTGAACCAGACAGCGTCATCAAATAAATGAATGTTCAGAATTTGTTTAAAATCATCGTCATTATAATTTTCGTTAATAATCAAAGCGGCTATCTCTGACGGTCCGGCGTTGTCAGTATTTTTTGACATCTTAATTAGTCCGTCTTTGGATAAATTAACCTGCCCGCTGCGTTTTAATACAGCCTTTAATATGTCTGTTATCCGCCATGCCTCGTATTCCTTAGCGCCTAACGTCATGAACATATCCCTGATTTTTCGTCCCAGATCCCAATGATCAAAAGCAAGGTTTACGGCATGATGCCCGTTTGCCTCTTTACCAATAACGGAAGGCAGCAATGATAGTACGCCGTAACAAAGAATGACAGGATGCAGAAGCTGTCCGGATATTTGCGCAAGGCACTTAGTATTAAAATGCGAGGAAATATCCTCAGAGCCGCCTGTAATGCGCGCGCCTCTAACATTATCAGCGCCGCGTTCCGGCAACGAGCTGATTAATGTTTTATATAACGTTTTCAGGTTAAACAAAAATGCTTTAAAATTATCCAGAACTTTTTCAGCGTTAACCGCGGTAAATTTTACGGCATTACCCTTTTTATCAGACGCAGTCCACTCATCATAAGCGCCGCCTGCGCCGGAAACATAAAAGGACGCTGTCTTTAAAAATGTTTTTACCGGTTCCATAAAGGTAGAATTAAAAATTTCATCAAAGTTCTCATGATCCTGCAAAGAACATATTAAAGAAAAAGCCTGCGTATTAAATATTTCAGCAAAGCGGTAATATAACTCGCCAAGGAATATATCCATTATCGCCGCCTTTGGATCAATCACGCCTTTTCCGTTTAAATCGTGGTTTAACCTTGCCCAGCGGCCTTTTACGTCATCCTCAACTTCATAAATATCAAGAAAAACCTGTGTCTCATATCCTTTAAGCGCCGCGAAAAAACCATTTTCATAAATATCTTTGGATGAGCGAATAAACAACAAGTTCGATTTTTGCTCGCGCAGTACAGTAAAATAATTGCTTTCGCTGTGAATGGCAAGAGCTTCGCTAAGGCTGTCCCTGCGCGAGCCGCCTTCGCAAGGAATCGCGGGATCGCTCATTTTTATCCAGCCCGCGGTTTCATAATAGGAATTATTATAAAAAATAAGCGCTCTTTCCTCACGCCCGTTAATCCACGCGCGGTTGGAATAAGCGAACACATTTTCGTTTATTGTTCCTCCGCTGCAATACAAATCGTAGATTCTGAACATAGCGCTGCCGGAAAAAACAGATCGCCGTTTCATAAGAGGGAAAATATCCCGTTCATGACGATTAACAAGGGAATCATCAGGAGATTCGTCGCGGTAAGAGCGGCGGTATTCCATGCCGTATTTTTCCTCAAAGCCCTCAATCTGGCCATGCCCAAACATCGGCAGGCCTGGCATTGTAACAAGCAGTGTACAAATCCCAAAATATTTATCGCCTTTGCCAAACTGAGCTACAGCGGTTTCCTCATCAGGATTATTCATGAAGTTGACAAAACGTTTAAGGATTTCAGGATCAAACTCCATCGTGTTTTTAATGGTCGCACGGTATTTATCGTTTTCTTCGTTTTTTAACATATTCATAAAAGCCGAATTATAAACCCGGTGCATTCCGAGGGTACGGACAAAGTAACCTTCCATCATCCAGAATGCCTCCGCGAGAAGCAATGTATTCGGCGCTTCAACCGCGCAACGATCGACAACTTCACGCCAAAACTCATTGGGAATACGCTGGTTAAACTCTTCTGTGGAAATCGCGTGTTCCGCGCGGCTTGCGATCGCTCCGCCGGTGCCAGGCGAGGGATACCACAACCGCTGGATATGCCGTTTCGCGAGTGTCATGGCGGCGTCAAAGCGGACAATGGAAAATTGCTTGCACACTCCAATAATCGTGCGTATTACGGCTTCACGCGCCTCAGGATTAAGAAAATCAATCTGGGCTGTATCATTCCATGGCATTGAAGTACCATCGTTGCCGTGGTAAATATAACGCGCTTCTCCCGACTTATTATCGATTCGTTTAAAGACAACAGCCGCGTCACTTCTGGAAAAATAGTGCTCTTCAATTTGAACAGTTATATCATCACGCCCTGATAAATTTCCGCAATTATAGTTGTATGCCGGAAATGGCGGATAAGGAAGCTGAAGAAAACGGTCAGGATGTTCAATAATCCAGCGGCTGTCTATACCAGTATGATTAGGAACCATGTCAGAGCCGAGCTTGATGCCTCTTTTCATACAGCGTTCACGGAGGTTGGTTAAAGCGCCCCAGCCGCCTAGTTCCACCGCGATGTCATAATCGTAAAGACTGTAGGCGGAAGCGGCAGCTTCTGGATTGCCTGTCCACTGTTTAATCAGTTTGCTTGCCTGACTTCTTTCCCATATGCCAATAAGCCAAAGCCCCGTAAACCCCCGGCGGGCAAGTTCATCAAGCTCATCATCAGGAATCTGATCCAGCCTTGTTATTTCTCTGCCGTATTTTTGTGATATTTGAAACAGCCAGACAAGCGTGCTTTTCGCGATTAACACTGTCTTAGGCATCCAGTCCTGATCAGGGCTGAATTTTTCGTATTCATCCAGACCCGCGAATGTCATCACCTCGCTCGGGCCAGGACCAAAAAAGACCGGTTTACTTTCTTCTTTAATTACGTCAAGGCTCATTAAAAGACGCGCCATGTACTTCGAGATGAGAAGTCCCCAATGTTTTCGCATGTATTCAAGCTGCCCTAAAAGCGAATCCGGCGACGCAAGCGCGGGAGCGCGAAGGAAATCCCATAAATTCATACCGGCAGGACCGAAAGCAGGAAATTCCTTTAAATGCGCCTTTAATTCTTCTATAGCGTCAGGATAAACAGTCCTTTTAGACAGCTCCTTATCATCAAACAGAAATTTGAACGGGTTAAAGGCAGGGTTAAGGTTGGCAAGCGAAAGGAACATTGTTTCTTCAATAGTCAGAGCGCGGCAGTTTTCGCCGTCTTCAACGCTTTTCAGGTATTGATCCACATTTTTTTTACCCTCGTACACCGGACGGGGAGGAAATTGATCTGAAAAAGTTTTTAAAAGCCCGCTTGTTTTATCTTCACCAAGATTGGTTTCCAGCCTGTCAAGAGCTGTCTCAAAAATATCAGGTTGAATTTCCTCGCGGTAAAGAGAAACCACATAATGGAGAATCTCATCAATTAGGCCCATCGCGTAAAGATTCCCTGCTTTAATGAAGCGTTCAGAATGAGCGGGATCCCGCGCTGCTAATATAGCTTGTTTTTGATTGAACTTAACCGCTAATTCTCTGCACTGCTTTAAATCAGCAAAAATAACATTCCCGGTTAAAGAAAAAAGGCTGCCTCTAAGATTAAATTCTTTCCTAATATCACGGTTTATATGGAATTCCATTACAGTTTTTCTATTTACAGCCCACCGCCCGACTGAAGCAGCCTTTGTAAAAGATTTCTCCAGCCTGGTGAGTTTTATAGATATTTTACTCATTAATCTCTCCTTATTAACCCGTAACATTAACATTATATATGATAAATAGAAAAGGTGACAGAAAAAGAAACACCTTATCTTTTGGTAAAAATAATTAATAAAATGAATATGATACTTTTTAAGCGCTCTCGCTCTTTTTATTGCGTTATATTAAACACAGGAGAAGAACATGAAAAAAATAGTAATAATACTCACATTGTTAGCGGCGTTGCTCTCATTTAACTGCGCTAAAAGCGGTTTATCAACCTCATATTCAGCTTCAGAATCAGGAAATATGGTGTATAGCGGTGGCCGTGAACAAGCGCTGCACAGATCATTACTAAGTAACGACGTTGCGTATGAAGAAGCGGTTCAATACATGGATGGCTCATACGGTAAATCAGGTTTAGATTTCGACCCAACATCACAATTAACAAGATTGGACGAAGCAGAGAGAAAGCTGATTAAGCAGGCGAATGTCAGAATAAGAGTTGATAATCTGGCGGGCGCGAGTGTATTCATCACAGACTTATTAACGAAATATAATGGGTATACGGCGTATACTGAAACAGACGAATTCTCTCTTTATTACTCGTTACGCATCCCATCGCACCAGTATGACCTTTTTTTAACCGCAGTTGATGGAGTCGGAAGACTGATTCGTAAATCAGAATCTACAGAAGATGTAACTATAAGTTACTACGATTTAGAAAGCCAGCTTGACTCAAAAAGGAATTTACTGCGAACATACCAATCATATCTGGAAAGAGCTGGAAACATGGAAGAAATTCTGGCGGTTGAATACCGGCTCNCGGATTTAAGGCGCGAAATTGAATTTACAGGAACACAACTGCGAAACCTCGCGAATAGAATAGATTACGCGACAGTAGACTTATACCTGCAAGGCCCTGCTCAGACAAATAACCGCGAGGAAACGTTTAATGACAAAATTGCAAACTTGTTTAACAGCTTTGGTGGCTTTTTTTCCACCACTGCCGTTATCCTGCTAGGAATAATAATCTATGGTATTCCAATTCTCGCGATAATAATTTTTTTAGCTTGGCTGCTGTTTGGAAGAATCGGTTTAATTAAACGGCTATGGAAGTTTGTGATGATAAAAACGTCAAAATAATCTCATAAAAATAGATTTTGATATAAGAGGCTTTTTCAAAACTTTCGAACCGAAGGTTCGCGTTTTTGGAAAAGCTCACACGGTTAACAATTATACTGACATGCTTTGCGTTCAGCTTTTTTTAGACCTTGCCGTTTTTTATCCTGATAGCGTTTTTCCCTTGCGGCTTTGCTGGGTTTGGTAGGTCTGCGGCGTTTTGGAAGTTTGGCGGCAGAGGAAATTAACGCTTCCATGCGAAAATACGCTCTTTCAAGGTTCACTCGCTGAGAGCGCTCTTCATCTGAAACGACAATAATGTCTCCATCATTAGTAATGCGGTTTTCTAAGAGCAGTTTTACCCGCTCAATCTCGCTTTCAGAGAGGCAGGTTAATTCATTTAAGCGAAGCCTGAGTGTTACTTTGGTGTTTACCTTATTAACATTTTGACCGCCTGGTCCGCGCGAACGGGAAAAGGAAGCATCGGCGTGAGCGTGTATAAATTGTTTCAACAGATTATTATTCAAAGGTATCCCAACAAGAAAAAGAACTAAAATGTTTCACGTGAAACATTTTAAATGAACCGCGGTCGGCAATGCGGTCATGCTAATAAATTAATAAAATGCAACACCAACATACAAATAAAAGTCAAACAGAAACCAATCCCAATTATTAAGTGATAAACAATTTTGGATTTAGCAAAACTGTAAAAACATACAAATGAAAGGTACATAAATATAATAGCGAAATAATCAAAATTTATGATCACCTTATCAAAATTCTTTAGAGCGGAGATAATGATATTCGCGATCAATAAAAGTATACAAGCGATTACAACAAAAATAACGCTTGCGGTCAGAATTTTATTAATTGCTTTGAACTCGTGTTCATTATTCTCACGTATCATTCAATTACCCAAAATATATTTTACTTTCTTTAAAGTATAATATATTTAAACAATAAAAAAAGAGCTTGAAGGTATATAATACTCTCAAGCTCTCAAAAATAATTCTTGTATGTTATTCTGTCAAAAATAAGGACACATAAATAACGGACTCTGATTACAAACCAAACATAAGTTGAATTTCACGGCCATCATCAAGCCTGGAGAAAATCTCCAGAATTCCGCTGCCTGCCTGCCAGGCATAGGCGTTTTGAATATACAAGAAATAATCGCGCTCATTCAAATGCTCCGGCTCAAAGATCGCCGCCATTAGGGTTGTTGGAATCGTTATTATGCTGATTGCGTTGTTTTCGCCCAATGTATATGGAGTTGAAACCATAAGGTTTGGCGCTCCTCTCCCGCTAATACTTCGATCGTCAAATCTTAAAATAAAAGACTCCGCGAAAATATCATTTAATGAATCCCGGCTGTATTGGGTATTAACTCCGTTTATATTAACTTTAAGCAGTTTCCACTCATGCCCAATAACATCCGAAAAACCCGCGCCGCTTCCTGTGTTTCTTTCGGCGCTGTTAGTAATTACTTCAGAATTTTCCAAATCTCCTCCTGTGCTGACGCAGCTTAATATAACGCAAGTTAATAAAAATAAAGAAAACTTTTTCATTGTAATTCTCCTCAATGGTTTTATGATACTAATTATAACAGCTTTTCGTTAATTATCATCAAACGGCAGTTGTTCCTGATCGTCATTTTCGGCAGTTTCTTCTGATCGCGCGGAGTCGCTAATATTCTTATTATTACTTTCATTTGACACTTCTCCGGCGGCTTCATCCTCTTTTACAATTCTATCCAGACCTATCACAAAATCCGGTTTGTCAATGCTGAGAAGACGAACACCCTGCGCTGCCCGCCCCATAACCCTGATATCATTAACCTTCATCTTAATAGACTTGCCCTGACTGGTGATACACATTATATCCTCATTATCCAGTACGTTAACACAACCAACAATTTCCCCGGTCTTTTCTGTTACGGTGTAAATTTTTTGACCGCCGGTGCCGCGTCCGTGCGATGAAAATTCATTAAAATCGACGCGCTTCCCGAAACCATATTCAGAGAGGATTAACATTTTCTCGATTTTTTCAGGCGGTCTTGTCTCTTCGGTTTTAAAGTCAACCCTTAACATTCCGGTTAATTCATCGTTCTCGGAAAGTTTCATTCCAATGATTCCGCGGGAAGAACGTCCCATCGCGCGGATATTATTTTCGTTGGTACGTAGCGCCTGTCCCATTCGGGAGATTAAAACAACTTCGTCGTTTCCTTCTGTTAAAAGAGCGCTGACCAGTTTATCGCCTTCATCCAGATTGATAGCGACAATTCCTCTGGTTTTCGCGTTTACAAATTCACTCGTTTTAACTTTTTTTACAACCGCGCGGGCTGTCCCCATGAAAAGGAATTCGCTGTCACTGAAATCTTTAAGAGAAACGATTGCTGTAATATCTTCATTCGGCGAGACAGTTAAAAGGCTTTTTATATGCGAGCCTTTACTTGTCCGGCTGCCTTCCGGAATCTCGTGTACTTTCATCCAGTAGGCTTTCCCTTCGCTTGTTATGAACATTATATATTCATGCGTAGAGGCGACAAATATCTGCTCAATAAAATCATCCTCTGTCAGCTTCGCGCTTTGCATGCCTTTTCCGCCTCGCCCTTGATTTTTATACGCGGAGACAGGCACCCTTTTTATATAACCCAGATTAGAAATGAGAATCATCATTTCCTCTTTTTTTATCAGGTCCTCAATGTTGATGTTTTCCACTTCGCCCGCGACGATTTCGGTCCGGCGTTTATCATTGTATTTTTCGGCGATTTCCCTTGTCTCATCCTTGATAACGCCTCTTAACTTTTTTTCATCCGCAAGCAGCTCTTTGTAATAAGCGATTCTCGATTTTATTTCGTTGAGCTCCTGCTCGATTTTTTCCACCTCAAGGCTGGTAAGCCGGCCAAGTCTCATTTCCACGATTGCTTCTGATTGAGCTTCCGACAGGAGAAAGCGTTCCTGCAGTTTAAGCCGCGCTAACGGAACATCGCGGCAGGATTTAATAATCGCGATTACTTCATCGATATTAGCGAGCGCGATAATCAGTCCTTCCAGAATATGGGCGCGCTCTTCGGCTTTACGCAACTCGTAGCGGGTGCGCCGCGTTACGACTTCGATGCGATGCTCTATAAAGTAGTGAATCAATTCTCTCAATGTGAGACATTGTGGTTTACCGCCGACAAGCGCTAAATTAATGATCCCAAAGGTGATCTGAAGCTGTGTATTTGAAAAAAGCTGGTTCAATATGACTTTTACAATCGCGCCTTTTTTTAACTCAATAATAATGCGGATGCCTTCTCTATCCGACTCATCATTCGCGTAAGAGATACCGTCAATAATTTTATCGCGCATTAACTGACCGATTTTCTCCAGAAGAAGCGCTTTGTTGACATTGTAAGGAATTTCCGTAAACACGATTTTTTCCTTGCCCTGCTTGGTCGTTTCAATATTGAACTTACCCCGGACAATCAGTTTTCCGCGCCCTGTCTTGTAAGCGTCTTTAATTCCCTTACGGCCAAAAATCACTCCGCCCGTTGGAAAATCTGGGCCTTTCACATACCTCATGAGATCTTCGTTAGACGCACCGGGGTTATCAATTAAGTAATATACCGCGTCGCAGATTTCGCCCAGGTTATGAGGCGCCATGTTTGTCGCCATTCCTACCGCGATTCCGCTTGAACCGTTAATTAAAAGGTTAGGAACAGCCGAAGGCAGGATAGCGGGTTCTGTAAAGGATTCGTCATAATTGGGAACAAAATCGACTGTCTCCTTTTGAAGGTCCTGAAGCATCTCATCGCCAATCCGGGAAAGTTTCGCCTCTGTGTACCTCATTGCCGCGGGCGGATCATCGTCAATCGAACCAAAATTACCCTGCCCTTTTATCAGCGGATAACGAAGAGAAAAATCCTGCGCCATGCGCACTAAAGCGTCGTATAAAGATAAATCGCCGTGCGGGTGATATTTACCCATTGTCTCACCGACTATGAGCGCGCTTTTCTTTGTGCCGCCTCCTGGTCTCAGGCCCAGAGAATCTAACGCATAGAGAAGCCGACGGTGTACAGGTTTAAGCCCGTCCCTCACATCCGGCAGAGCGCGGCTAACAATGACTGACATCGCGTAATTGAGATAATCTGTTTTTACTTCATCTTCTATCGCAACTGGTATGACTTTACCTGTAGGTAATTCGCCCGAACCATCGGTTTGAGTAACATCAGTTTTTGCCACTTTAAATATCCTTAAGTATTAGGTAATAACTTTTTAATGCTACTAAGTTTATCATTTTTAAGGATTATAGTCAAAGCCCGGAAACTCCCGGCAGTCGAATAAGCCCCGGATGTCACTTCCTTGACTTTTTTTCGATCGTCTGTCCCAATTTTTTTAGAGCTTCCTTAAACTCATCATCTTTTATTGCGTCAAGACATGGCGGCGGATAAAAATTATCTGCCTGTTTCGGCTCGACTAATATTGTTTTTATTTCACTTGCGGGTGTTTCTTCTTTTAGCGCTGCTTTGAACGTTTCGTTTTTGCCAAGCATAAATGATATTCCGCAAATATTTTGCTCAGGAAAACGGACGCGAAAATCATTAAGTAACTTACTTTGTTTTGCCTGAAGAATTTGTTTCCATCCTGGATGATCCGTTTCTATTAAAAGGATGCCTCTGTCTAAATCTTTTATACGGCAGTGATCGGCTGCGGCTGCAATTCCGTTTTTAAGAGAGATATCTTTCCATGAATCAAAAAGTTTTGAATAACCTTCCGCTTTTTTAATAAACTGCTCATCGAATAAAGAAGAAAGAATGCTCCCCGCTGTTTTCACGCAATCAATATACCATTTTTTACGTTGTAAATTAAAGTAGCATCTTTTTTATAGCGCTGGTATGGTTCGTCAGGAAGAAAGGTAAAAAACGCCTGATCGTATGCCGGAAGAATAGAGAGAAATCTCTGCCTTTTATCACCGTCCATTTCGAGGAGAACATCGTCCAGCAGCAGGACCGGATTAAGACCGCTCTCAACAGAAAAACGGCAGGATTGAGCCGCTCTTAAAAGCAGCGCCAAAAGCCGCCTCTGTCCAGTAGACGCCCTAATAACAAAATCTGTTCCATCGCGGCTATATACGTACCGGTCGCGATGAGGTCCCGAGAGGGAGACTCCGGCTGTCATATCATGCGCCCGCCGTTCCTTTAAAAAGGAAACTACATCATCAGCTTTTATAATGTCAGCGTCTCCGGCCATTTTTCTCCACGTATTGAAATAATCAACCTTGATGCCGGAAATGCCGGAAACTTCCTCATATAACGCGCTAAAGAGACTGGAAAACTCCTGTACTGCTTTTTCGCGTTTTTCTGTCAGTTTTAGGCCGTACATAGCGAATTGCGGTTCCAGCGCGTCCAGGACAGGCTCTGGGTTTTCTTGCAGCCTTTTATTCGCGTGTTCACGAAGAATTGTATTTCGTGTTTTTAGGACTTTCTTAAAACGGCGTAGATCATCTAAGTAAACGGTATCGTAAAGACTAAGCGTCTGATCAAAAANCCAGCGCCGCCGTTCCGGGCTCCCGCTGACAAATTCCATGTCTTCATGGCAGAAAACAATTGTCGGAGTAATTGACAGCAGCTCCCTGCGGTCTTCCGCTTTTTTTCCGTTTATATATACTGACTTTTTTCCATCTTCAAAAACAACGAGTATAGCCTCATTAATTGTTTGTTCCATTTTTACTTCGGCGGAAAAATTTTTATTACCGTTATTAATATTGATATTCGCTAATTCATTGTCTCTGGCCGCGCGAAAGGAGGACGCATAAGCGCAGAAATACAACGCTTCAAGAAAATTTGTTTTTCCCTGTCCGTTTTCCCCGACAAGAAAAATGTTTTTAGCGCCTGTAAATGTTTCCGCGTCGGCAAGATTACGAAACGATGTTGTCCGCAGCGAAGAAAAAAACATTTCTACGAAACCTTTGGTTTCAGGATTTATGCAATTAAGATTGCATAGGCATTATAATGTGGAAAAAGTCTTTTTCAGGTACCGGCTCTATTGTTATTGCTTTTGTAGCGCTGCTGAATCGAACTACAATCTCATCTTCTGTCATTACTTTGAATGGTTCCTCAAGATAGCGGTAATTAAGAGCTATAGTTATATCCTCACCTTCGTATTTGCATGGTATTTCATCTTCTACTGTTCCAATTTCACTTTCCTCAGAAAAAACCGCCAATTTGCCGGAGGTAATACCCAGATAAATCCTGTGAGATTTTTTTTCTACCATGAGAGAAACTCGTCTTAGAGCGTCAATCATTTCATCGCGCTTTAATGTAAGAGAAAAATCCTGTTTTTCAGGAATGACTTTTCTATAGTTAGGAAACATTCCTTCTATCAGGACTGAAGAGAACTGGTATGACGCGAAATTAATAAATATCATCTTATCGCTTATTGATATATTTATCAGCCCTTCATCTCCAGATCTTTTGGTAATTGTTGTGAGAATTTTAGGAGGAATTATTACCCCGGAAAAATCTTTTATTTTATCGTCAGCGGATTTTCCTACAAAAGCCAGCCGCTTTCCGTCGGTAGCGACCATATTAATTTTACCGTCGCATTTTTCCATGTAAACACCGTTCATAAAATAACGGTTTTCATCATCAGAGACCGCGAAAACGCTTTGCTGTATCATTTCCCTGAAATCTTTAATAGGCATTTCAAAAAAGGGTTCTGATGAAACAGGCAATTCCGGGAATTTATCCGATGCCATGCTTTTAAGTTTATATTCCGGTTTCCTTTGTGAAACAGGTTTTATAACAGCGACATTGTCATTTTGTGAAAATTCGATCTCGTCATGCGGGAAAGTGCTTACAATGCCAAAGAACTTATCTCCGTAAACAGTTGTGGAACCTTCTTCTAATACATTTACAGGCACTTTGGTTTGAAAATTAACCTTCATGTCTTTAGCTTTTATGATTAGGCTGTCATTCGCGGCTTCAAGGTAAATATTAGACAATATTAAAATAGCGTTTTTTGATGAAATTATTTCCTGGGCTATTGAAACTTCTTTTAAAAGTATCTCTTTGCTGCATGTAAATTTCATTTTTCTTCCTCCTTACTTATATATAGATATAAATATAATAACAATAGTAATAAGCATCCGAATATGTGGATAACTTACTTAAATTCATATCTGTCATATAATTAATGATTCCTTATTATATGTACAGAGGTGTATTTTTATCCACATTTTACACAAAAAAAATCTTTTCCACATAATAGTAACATCATATTCAATATTTTGCACTGAATTCTTTTATTGAACGCTTTAAACTTTCTATAGTTGTCTCAAGAGCAGGATCGGTGAGAAAATTCTTTTTGATTTTCTCGATTGAATGCATTACTGTGGTGTGATCTCTTCCTCCGAACTCCTGTCCGAGCATAGTTGTTGAGTAATCCATCAAATCACGCCCAATATACATCGCCAACTGGCGGGCATAAACGATATTCTTGGACCTTTTTTTGCCCTTTAGGTCGTTTGGCGTAAGACCGAAGTAATCCGCTGTAACGCGGATGATGTTATACATTGTAAGATTTTCCATTCTGGGCGTATTTAAGATGTTTTTTAAATGATTTTGTGTGGTTTCTATTGTTATTGGTTTTCCCGTCAGCTCAGTATAGGCGATAAGGTTATTTAAAGCTGAAATCAGGTCCCGCACATTCGTTGAGATGTTTTTTCCCATTATGTCTATTACTTCGTCAGGAATGATAACGCCCCGGGCCTGCGCTGTTGATTTTAAAATCGCGCACCGTTCCTCGTAGCGGGGAGGCTGCAGATCGGGTTTTATTGCCTGACTGAAACGCGAAATAAGGCGTTCATCAAATTTTTTTAGCTCTTCGATAGGGCGATCGCATGTAAAGACAAGCTGCTTTTTCGCGTCAATTAACGCGTTAAAAGTATGAAAAAATTCTTCCTGAACGCCAGGCTTGGCGGTAAAAAATTGGATGTCGTCAAGCAAAAGCACATCAGTGCGCCTGTACTTGTTTTTGAATAGGGGCATCTTATCCTGGTTTATCGCGTCCAGGTATTCGTTTAAAAAATTCTCAGAGGTAATAAATATTACCCTGTTGTCTGAATTTTCATGAATAAAATTGCCGATAGCCTGCATTAAATGGGTTTTTCCAAGTCCTACGCCGCCCCAAATAAGCAGCGGATTGTAAACTCTTCCCGGGTTTCTGCTGATCGCGTGAGCCGCGTTTACCGCGAAGCTATTATTCTCGCCTTTTATATACCTGTCGAAGGTAAAATCATCCCTTAGCTGGGAGTGTTTCTCTCTTTTTTCCCGGTTCTTTGGCGCTTTTTCTGCCGCCGGTTCCTTTCTTTCCTGCCGCGGGGTTGAAGTTTCAACTTTTTCCGCGTCCTTTCTGATGATTTCCAGTTCCAGCGATGTTTCGTTTTTTGAGATTTCCTTTAATTTAGTGAGAATTGTATTTAAATAATAGGAATTTACCTTATCTCTGTGAAACGCGGTTGGAACTCCTACTACAATGTTATTGTTTTCGCCACGCAGATATTTCATATCTGAAAACCAAACGTTGAATATTTCATCTTTTAAGTCTTTTTTTAACTGCAAAAAAGTCTCATTCCAAAAATACTCATAATCCAAATCAGTCATTTTTTGCCCTTAACCTAATAATTATCAACAAGTTATCCACAATTCTCATATCGTAAATACTGCCTTATTATTTGTAAATTAGTATGAATTTTTATAACAGTACTTAATATCTGATATGGTAGAATCAACCTAAGTCTATATCCTGTAAGGATTTATAATTGATTCTATTACCACGGTTTCTTAGTCTTAACCTCTCTTTTTACACTGCCAGTTTAGCTCAGATTATTCCCAAAATTATCCACAGGTTTTACAACTTCACGGTTTTTATTAAATTTCATACAGTAGACGAAAAGTAAATATATCAAAGTTTTTTTATTTTTGCAAGAGATTTTTATTTGTTTTTTAGTTGTATATACCGCATGAAATGTCTAAACACCTGAAAATCAACAGTTTTTTCTATAATCTGGTGTTTCTTGCCTTTAATTAATCGCCTGTTTATTAAATCGGGATAATTTTATATAATACTTGGCATGAGTAAAGAGAATAACTATTCCGCGCAGAATATCACAGTATTAAAAGGTCTTGAGGCTGTCAGGATGCGCCCTGGTATGTACATTGGCACAACAGGAATTGACGGCCTTCATCACCTTGTTTTTGAAGTTGTCGATAATTCGGTAGATGAAGCCATGCAGGGCTTCTGTACCAATATTCTGGTTGTCCTTGAAGGTAATGATGTGGTTCGGGTCGAAGATAACGGCCGCGGTATTCCTATAGATATTCATCCGATCGAGAAAGTCAGCGCGCTGGAACTCGTTATGACAAAGCTTCACGCCGGCGGAAAATTCGATAAAA
>JGI24695J34938_10001971_pt1 | contig 16435 bp, 11 predicted proteins | sample TergutCo191P3_FD_34938 | JGI IMG/M metagenome (IMG submission 34938)
TTTGATACTCTTCTATATTATGGGAAATTCAGGCGGAGGAGGCTTCTTTTCCGCATTTTTTATTAGATTATTAGCCGCTTTTACCATTATTTTNATAATTGTTATCGGTATCGGGCTTGGTTTATCTCTTGCAATGACTGCGAATATCNGGAATCAGGAAAATTTTNTCGAACTTGCTCCCGCGCTTCCTACAAAGATTTTAGATATTAACGGGACGCTCATTACTGAATTTGCGTCCGATGAAAAACGNGAGCTTGTTTCTCTCAGCGAATTACCGAGGCATTTGATTCACGCGATTCTTGCGCGCGAAGATCCGGATTTTTACAATCATCGAGGTTTCAGCATTAGAGCTATTGTCCGCGCGGTTTGGGGACAGGTAACAGGACGCGGCATGGGCGGCGGTTCTACAATTACTCAGCAGGTAGCGGGAACTTTGTACACGGACAGAAGAGAGCGGACAATAAGGCGAAAGATTAAAGAGCTGTGGTGGGCTTTTCAAATCGAACGCCGTTACACAAAAAATGAAATACTTGAAATTTACGTCAACTACATGCCGATGGGTCCCGGAACTTACGGCGTTGAAACCGCGAGTAAATATTTTTTCGGACACAGTTCAAGAGAAGTTAACTTAGCTGAATCCGCTGTATTAGCCGTTTTACTTTCCGGTCCGACTCGTTTCGATCCTTTAAGAAATCCCAATCTAGCGATGAACCGTCAGCATTTTGTTTTAGAAAGAATGATCGAATTCGGTTATGCCGATAAGGATGAGGCTGAAGCTTCATTCTCAGAATATTGGGAAAATTTCGATTGGACGCGTCCTTCTCTTTCCGCGTATCTTACACGCGAAGATAAAGCGCCGTGGTTCAGCGAATATGTCCGCAGAGAATTAGATGTTATGATGTACGGTTCAATGGATTATTACCGCGATGGTTACATCGTGCATACAACTCTCAATCTTGATCATCAGGAAGCCGCGGAAAGATTTGTTCTTGAAGGATTGGAAAAAGCAAACAAAGAATATGCCGCATTAAGCAGAAGAAGCAATGTTTCAGCCGAGCGCACATATCGTCCTATTGTTGATATGCTGTCGCTTGCTTTTAATTTGACTGATATACGTTCTGTTACCGCGAATCAAAATGAAGCAAGAGCAATGTCGAGGTTTACGCGGACTCTTAATCCCGCTATCGATATGGCAGCTTTGGTTTTTGGAATTCCTGAATTAAAAGATATTACCGGTCACGGCTTTGCGAGAATGAGGGAAGTAACTCAGGAAAACGTAGTCGAAGGAGCGTTAGTTGCAATTGAAAACGAAACCGGTTATATAACGGCGATTGTCGGCGGATCAAAATACGACGAATCGAATCAATTGATACGCGCAAGTCAGGCAAATGTTCAAACCGGTTCCGCTTTTAAACCGCTTTATTATTCCGCCGCGATTGACAGCAAAAAATTTACAGCCGCGTCTTTAATTTACGATTCGCCGATGGTTTTTTATAACGATGATAATACTCCGTATATTCCTGATAACTACGGAGGCGCATGGAGAGGTCCCGTATTGCTTTATAATGTACTTTCTCTTTCGCTTAACATTCCGTCGCTTGCGATTCTGGAGTCGGTCGGTTTTGACGCGGCGATTAACAGATCGGCGACGCTTTTAGGTTACAGTGACGAATCTACAATCCGCAGACTCTTTCCAAGAGTATATCCGCTTGGGTTAGGCATTACTTCAACTTCTCCTTTGCGGATGGCGAGGGCGTTTGCTATATTCGCGAATCAAGGACGCGATGTTGCGCCGATCGCAATTCGCACGGTTGAAGATCGTAACGGCAGAATCGTTTTTGATGTTGAGAGAGATGTGCGTCAAAGGCAGCAGAGAGCCGGCGCCAGAAATCAAATAATCACTCCTCAAAATGCTTATGTCATGACGAGGATAATGGAATTCGCGTCAACAGGCGGTACGCTTGCGGGCGGCGCAGGTTACGGCAGATTTGTTTTTGAAGACAAAGACGGAAAAACTTTCAGGATGCCTGTCGCGGGAAAAACAGGAACAACGCAAAACTGGGCTGACGCGTGGACGGTTGGATACACTCCTTATTACACTACCGCTGTGTGGTACGGGTTTGACAAGCCAGGCAATTCACTGGGTATCTCGCAGACAGGAGCCGCTCTTGCCGCGCCTGTTTGGGGAAATACGATGCGCGTACTTCATCAGGGATTACCGCTGAGAAATTTCGCGAGACCGTCTTCGGGCGTTGCGGATGTTACCGTTTGCAGAAAATCAGGACGTCTCAGAACAGATAGCTGCACTGACGGCGCGGTAACTCTTCCTTTCCTTGCCGGAACAATTCCGAATTCGCCATGCGATATTCACGGCGCTTCGTCTCCGTATCAAACCGTAATTCCTTCTGCTCCGAGTTTGGGCGTTGATAGTACTTTATTGGAATCTCTTTCTCCGATGCCGACATTACCGATAGATCTTTTCCCTGAATTAAATCAAAATAGAAATCAAACACAAACGCAGATACAAACTCAGAATCAAACTCAGAATCAAAATAGAACTCCGGCTCCGAATACGCAAAGAACACCTGCAGGAAGAACGCCGCCGGCAGGCAACGCAAGAACACAGCCGAATGTTCCTGTGTTTAGCAATCCGTATCTTGATGATGACGAGCCTCTGCCGCCAAATGAAGACGGAGACGAATTGCCGCCGTGGAATCCGCTGGATTAAGTTTTATTTGAAATACTTTCGTAATTGTCGATAATACGTTTATTATCCAGCAGCATGATCTGTGTTTCGATTCTTTTTTTCACAAGCGTTTTATTAAAAGGTTTTGTTATAAAATCCGCAGCGCCGAGCATTATGCCTTTTTCTTCATTCTCTGTGTCGTTTAATCCCGAAATAAAAACAACCGGAATGTTTTTTGTTTTTTCCGATTGCTTTAGCTTTTCAATTACTTCATATCCGTTCATGTTGGGCATAATAACGTCGAGTAAAATTAAATCCGGCAAATGTTTTTCGGCTGTTTCCAGCGCGGATATGCTTTCAGTCGTTACAATGATATCATACTGAGGTTTTAGAAAATGCGCTAATGCCAGTATATTTAATTTTTCATCATCAACAATCAATATTTTTCTCTTATTAGTCATTATCTTTCTCCAAAAGTTTTCTAATTTCTGCAAGCGTTTCTTTCGCAAGTTTGAATTTCATGTTTTCAATTTGAGTGGCAAGTATTTCCGTCCCCGGAATTGATCTGATGTCATGCACAAGATTTAAAACGTCGAAACTGTCCGCTTCCAGCAGGGTGTCAATAGTATCAAAAATTTTTAACGCGAATTCTTTGTCAAAAGATTCGTTAAACGGCAGTCTAATAATGTTTTCGGCGTGAGTTTCCGCAATCGGAGAAAGTTCAAGAAGAGCCGCGTTTAATTCTTTTTCCAAAATATTCATCTGTTCGCCTAATGATTCTGTTTCATTGTTTGACAGTGACTGCTCGACGGTCTGCGCCGCTACCGATAATTTTGTTTGTCCCACCAAATTCGCAACGCCTTTCAATGTGTGCGCTAATCTGTGCGCAAGTTTTATATCTCCCGAATCGAGAGCGCCGCGAATATCATCAAACGCGGATTTATTGCTCGTAACAAAAGCGGTTATCAATTCCAAGCGCTGTTCGTCTTCTTCGGAAAAATCTGTTTCTCTTTTTACCGATAACATACTTACAGGTTTTAAATATTTCAACAGACATGACCATAAATCCTGCGCGACAAACGGTTTCGGAAGACAATCGCTCATTCCAACCTGAAAATACGTATCCCTGTCATGTGACATTATATTCGCCGTTAATGCTATTATCGGCGTTTTTACATCCATTTCCATGATTTTTTTAGCCGCTTCAAGACCGTCCATTTCAGGCATATGAATATCCATAAAGATCAAATTAAAAGGTTTATCTCCGTTTTCGATTCTGCTTCTAATAAGTTCAACGCCTACTCTGCCGTTAACCGCTATATACGATTTTAACCCAACTTTGGAAAGATGATCCGTTATTACCATTTGATTCAATGAATTATCTTCGCATACCAAAACATCTCCGGTAAAAACAGGTTTTTCATCGGTTGTAATTGTAAGCGCCGACATCGCTCGTTTATCCGTTATATCAACTGTTTTAAACGTTAATTCAAAGTTGAATCTTGAACCTAATCCGTAAGTGCTTTCTACATTTAATGTTCCGCCCATTAATTCCACAAGATATTTTGTAATTGTAAGTCCGAGACCTGTGCCGCCGTATTTCCTTGTTGTGCCGCTGTCCGCCTGCATAAACGGCTGAAATATTTTACCGAGCTGTTCCTCTGTCATCCCGATACCTGAGTCTTTTATTTCAAAGTTCATTGTTATTGTATCATCGGTTTTTCCCGTAATTGCAGATAACAGTTTTACCATGCCGTTATTCGTAAATTTAATGGCGTTGGATATCAAATTGATAAGCACCTGCCGCAGTCTTGTCGGATCGCCTAACAAAAGCCTGCCTACTGACGGCTCAGCGTAACAGAAAAGCGTCAGCCCTTTTTCCCGCGCTTTGGGAGAGGATATCAAACGGCAAAGTTTAAATACTTCGCTTATATCAAACGGAATATTTTCAAGTTCCAGTCTTCCGGCTTCAACTTTTGACACATCAAGAATATCATTGATGATTAATAAAAGACTCTCCGCGCTTGTTTTAATTTTTGTCAAATAATTACGGGTTTTTACCGGAATGCTGTCATCAAGCGCAAGTTCCGAAAAACCGATGATGCCGTGCATGGGCGTTCTTATTTCATGACTCATGCTCGCGAGAAAAACAGATTTCATGCGCGATGTCGCTTCCGCTTGTTCTTTTTTATCCGAGAGTTCCTGCGCTTCGTTTTCCGCTTTTATTTTATCTTCCGTAATTTTTTTTATGTCGGTAATGTCGAATGAATACTGCATATGCACTCTGTAACCGCCAAGCCAGTAGATATAACAGTCTGTATGACGAACAACCCGCCCCTCCTCAACGCCTGCTTCTTCCCAAATAATCGGAGTAAGGGGATCTATATCAAGCTGATTGCAGGGGCAATTATCGCATTTTTTATCTCTGTTTCTGAAAAGTTTGTAACACTTTTCTCCAATTCCTTCTTCTTCCTGAAGTTTGAACAATTGTCTGAGCGGCTGATTGATAAAAAGAAGCTCTTCGTTCTTTGGATCTGTAATATAAATTAAAACGTCTATACCGTTTAATATATTTTTTAATATTCGCAGAGATTTTTTTGATTCGTCTATGCTTTCTTCAACGCGTTCTGTCATTAAATTTAAGGTTTCTTTCAGCACCTTATATTCATCGCGGTATTCGCCTTTTATCCTGATATTATAATTTCCCTGAGCGATATTTTCCGCGACATCTTTAAATTCTTTTATCGGTTTTGTAAGCTTGTCGGCAATGTAAAGAAGAATTAATAATATCATGAGCAGTACAAACGCGCTGATTATTATAACCATGACTAATAATCTGTTTCCTTCTTCGTTTATTTCCGCGAACGGCACTACAACTGAAAAATAAAAACGGCAGTTAATCATCGGAAAATAAATTGTTTCTCTGGAAATAAGCGTATCTTTGTTGTTAAATACGGATTTGACTTTGATAAATTCCGATCCTTCCGAAATTGGTCTGAAAGAACTTTTGATTTCCTCAGGATAGATTGAAGGATCTGTTTCTGACAGAGGTTTCTGCGGAACTGCGCGGACAAGCCCCGCTTCTTCGCGCGTTTTCCCGATATCTTCGAACCTTGAACTGTAAATTATTTTTCCGTTATCATTGGTGATAATAATATTGCCTGTTTTGTATATTTTCTCTCTTTTAAACTGTTCGTAAATTCCGTTTAAATGAATGTCGGCGGTGATTATGCCTATAAATTCATTGTTAATATCACGTATCGGATATGAGATAACAAACATGGATTTTCTTTCACCGTCAATATCCAATTCAAAAGGGTTTGTGTATGTGGGAACGTTTTTCTCTTTTGCGTTTGTATAATGCGGATGCGTAAACTCTATGTCATTTTCCAGCGCTTCCGGACGATAATCTATTTCTCCGTTTTTTCGGTAGTAATAATAACTTATTCTTCCCGATAGTTTTGATCCGTATTTTGTATTTTTATATTCAGCGTCCTTGCCGTCATACTTGTTCGGTTCAAAATAAATACTGGAACCGTCAATATCAAAATTGCTTTCAAAAATTTCCAGCATCATTTTTTGCAGAATTTCCCTGTCCGCCATATTCGTGTGAATTTGAAATTCCAAAACGCTTGTCACAAATGATAAATATTCCAATACATTTGTGACTTTATTCTCAAATATTCTTGTATGAGTTCTTACTATGTTTTTAAAATCAGACGTTGCCGCGTTTTGATGAGCGTTGAACAATGAAAAAAATAAAATACTATAAATTATACAAAAACTGATAATAACCGGTATTACCGTGTAAATGACAGTTTTTGTCTTGATACCGTAAAACATTTTCATAAGTTTTTCTCCATATAATGCGAGAAATTCATGTTATCTATAGAATCAAGTATATTAATTTTTTCATATAAAGTCAATTTTATAAATTATCTGTTTTCTGTTTTCTGAATAAAAACCGCTTCGGAACGCGATATATTTACGGATTTTAATATCAAATTAATGCTTTCATTCGGCATAATATCTTTTTGCAATGATACTTGCGTTTCAAGCGCAAGAGAAGGAATTATTACCTGCATACGGTTTCCTTTTTTATCAAGCGCGACAGCTTCCCAAACGGAATCTTTTTTATCGCTGAGATAAACCATTAACCAGTGGTTATCCGAAGCGCGTTCCGCCTGAACAGAAGCAATTGCCGCAGCTTCGCAGAAACCAAGACGCGCGGATATGTCNTCGGNGCTGAGCGTTTTTTCTCCGTGAAGAAACGCGCGTATCTGAAGATGCGCCAGTAAATCGGTATAGCGGCGAAGCGGGCTTGTTACCTGCGAGTATGTGTTAAGCCCCAGCCCCTGATGATGACCGGGTTTTGAAGAGAGAACGCGCGGTCTCATACATCGGCGTAATTGCCACGCTCCCGCAAGCCCTCCGAAGATTTCTCCNTGTAATTCAANTTCCTGACTAATGTACGGAAAGGCAAGCCCTCTTTCACAAGCCCATGTTCCCGCTCCNTCGCCTGCCGCGATCATACACTCTCTGACAAGAGCTCCCGATCGGAAAGGATAAATCGGTTCTATATCGACTTTTCCGTTTTTGACGGTAATGTGAATGTCGGGAAGATCGATGTTGACAGCGCCGTGCGCGATACGCCGTTTGAATATTTTTTCGGAAATCCCGTTAATTGCACGTAACATATCAGCTTTTTCCGATTTTCCGTTTTCAATTTGATTATCCGCTTCTTCGTACGTTATGCGATCAACCTTTACAACAGAAGGAAAAATTTCCGTTGATTTTATCGAGCCGTCATCATCAATCGTTAGTTGAAATGTAAGCGCCAAGGACTCTTCCGAAAGACCTAACGCGAATAACGGAAGCGCTTCTTCCGCCAGCATCCTGACAGCGCCTTCGGGAAGGTAGAGAGTCGCGCCTCTGTCACGAGCTTCTTTTTCTGCGGGGCTGTCAAACGTAATGGAGGAGGCAGGGTCTGCGACATGAACGTAGAGTATTGTTTTTCCCGCTTCGTTTTTTTCAACGGAAACGGCATCATCGGGATCATTGCTCCACGGACTGTCGATAGCGAAAGCCGCAAGACGGCGGAGATCGCGGCGATCTTCACGTAACGGCGCGTCAGGGCAAATACTTGCGCTGCTTGACGGCATGCAAAAGCGGCTTGGATGGGGATTTACAAATATCGACCAAAAACCCGCTTTTAAAAGGAGAGAGTGAGCGTCTTCGGGCGTTTCGTTTAAACCCATATCTTTCATGGTGCGGCTTTTAGTTGATTTGCCGTAAGCGAGCGCCTCTACATCCTGAAGATAACGCGACGCAAGAGCGTTGTTCGCGGCTTCGTTATTTTCCCCGCCGCGAGAATCTATCAAATTATTTTGAATTTCAGGATTCTTCAAACAGCTTTTTAAATGATCCAAATAATGAGATCGCTCGCCTGTTTCGCGTAACTTTTCATTCCGTTTTGTTTCTTCCGCATCAACATCGTTTTTTGAGCGCGGTGTGATCGCGTTTATATCGCCCGAAAAATACAATCCGTCTTTCAGCAGGGCAAACACAGCGTACGCCGAAGAAGGCGTATACTCTCCGCCGATAAGAGAGGAGAGCTCTTTCAGGGACAGAGCTGAATTTTCTCCCTCGCTTAAAAGCAGTTCCCATGTTTCGCGCACAGTTTTTTCGCTGAAACCGCTCTCAATCTGTTTGAAATCTTTCACAGGTCCAGGATGAATCAGATCGATATCTTTATCGCGCACTTTTACCTGTTCGTTATTTTGAAGAGTAATGGTAAATTTTCCGTCCGCCCGATCTTTTACAATCGCGGGTTTGCTCTTGTAAATGACCAGGGAGTTTTCGGTAATCATTTTATCATTATAAATTATTTTTCTATTTTTAACTATTATATCGCTTCAATATAAATACACTCACGCAGTTCTTCGGCGTGGACGCGTATTTTCCGCAGAGCGCGCATTTCGATTTGGCGGACGGTTTCCGGTGAGATGGCGAGTTTGTCGCCGATTTCGCGCAGGGTGTAGCGCTCGCTGCCGTTCAACTGGTAGCGGTAGCTGAGAATGCGTTTTTCGTTTTCTTTCAGTCTGTTGAGAATGCGCATTGTGCTGTCGCGTGACGCCTGCTTCATAAAATTGCGTTCGGGGCTGTATGTGTAATCTTCGTGGATGTCTACAGTGCATATAGAATCGTCGTTGCAACTTTGATCAAACGGAATCGATTCGGCAGCCATGTTGATAAATGAATCAACTTCCTGAACGGATATACCGAGTTCCTTCGCTATATCCGAATTTTTCGGCTGCTGCATCATTGTTTGGCAGAGAACGTTGTAAGTGCGCTGGATTTTTCTCAACGCTTCTTCTTTGCGCTGAGGCAGACGGACAAGTCGGCGTTTATTGGCAATGTATCGGCTTATGAACTGGCGAATCCACCAGCTCGCGTATGTGCAAAAACGTACATTCTTGTTGTAATCATATTTTCCCGCGGCTTGAAGAAGCCCGATATTTCCTTCCTGAATAATATCCATAATGTGAATTTCGGGGACAGTGAATAATCCGGCGATTTTTACCACCAGACGCAAGTTTGAATTTACCAGTTTATGCAGGGCTTCAATGCTGCCGTTTTGGATTTGTTTGGATAATTCCAACTCCTCCTCAAAGGATAGAAGAGAATAAACTTTAATTTGCCTGAAGTATGTTTCAAGCAAATCTTCGGTGTTTTTCTGCGCTTTTTTCTGCATACTAGCCCCCTGCCCTTTATAAAGCAAATATCGTGCCAAGTTTAATTTTATTGTTGATATTGATCGTAATTCCTTACTACATAAGGAGTTATCAAAATGTTGCCGGACAATCAATCATCAATCCGAAGCTGAGGTGTATAGTTTTTCATACAGATATTATTTTTTGTGACTGTTTTCGGCTCTGTCCCCCGCCAGAGTTGTACATCAATAGCGGTTATGATAAAGTAAAANCATGAATTACGGCATTAAGGCATCCGAAAAAAACGGAGATATTTACTATTTCGTGCAGTGGTCTCCGTTGTCAAAAGCGGAGCGTTACGATATTATAACAAAAGTTCCCGCTGTTGCCGGTGTCTTTGAAATCTACTGGATGGATGAAAATAAACATCTGCGGCTGTTCAATGTAGGAAAAACCGATTACGGCGGATTAAGAAGCGAGATACGCCGAATCACCGATCCTGAGTTGTGCGCGTACGACAGCAGCNCCAGGAAAATTCTGGAAGAAAAAGAAATCTGGTATCGATATTCGGCGACAGATTCTTCCAAAATTATGGCTGATGTTTTATGGTTTTTCATGAAGACTTATATGCCCGATGATACTACGGTAAATCATTCGGGGCGTTACGTGAATATTTTTTTAAAGGAGTCTGCGCCCGACAAATTGATTTGGGTTCCCTGAGGTAATAATGATCGAATATATAGTTCCCTCAAATATTGATGACAGAATAATTGATCGCGCGGTAAGGGTGCTGGAAGGCGGAGGACTCATTGCTTTGCCTACCGATACAAGCTGGAGCATTGTCTGTTCTTTGAAATCTCCTGCCGGAATNAAAAAATTAAGAAAACTTTCCGGAGAAAGAGAAGAGCGGCATTTTACGCTGTTGTGTTCCAGCATTTCTCAATTTGCCGAAATGGTTCTGCTTGATAATACCCGCTTCAGATTGATTAACAGAATTTCTCCCGGACCGTATGTGTTTATTTTAAAAGCGCTGCTCGGAACGGAAAAATCACTCGATATCCGCCGTCATGAGGTTGGTGTGCGTATTCCCGATCATAAAGTGCCTCTGCGCCTGATCGAAACTTTGAAGAATCCGCTCTATTCGATAACNGCAAAAAGAAGCATGGCAGATAATGACGAATTTAATAANAACGCTGACGAACACGGCGAAGAGCTTCCGCCTATTCCTGAAGANGATCTTTTTGAAAGCGCATGGGAACTTGATGATATCGACGGTCTTGATATGATTTTAGACAGCGGCGAGGAAAGGGATCGTATTTTTTCCACGATTCTCAATCTTTGCACGGACGAGATACAGGTCATTCGTCAGGGCGCAGGTCTCTGGCCTATCTGACATTGCCTCCGATTCTTGAAGAACTTTTTAAAATCATATATATTAATCAATATAAATGTTTGGAACAAAGTGGTTCAAGATATTTTTAGGTAGACGGGCGCTTGTTTTACTGTCCCTTATTGTCCAAATTGCCTTGTTCTTTTCTCTGCTGGTCGGCACCGGCATATATGTAAAAAACGTCTATATAGTTTTAAACATTGTCAGCGTTATAGTCTGCATTTATTTGATCAACAATAACAGAAAAGCCGGTTATAAGTTGATATGGATTTTTTTGATTTTATTGGCTCCGTTTTTCGGAGGCATTCTTTATATTGTTTTGAATTTCTGGTCAAACCCCCGAAAGATTAGAAAAGAACTCGATAAAAATATAAAAGATTCAAGTGAAGCGTTTTTTCTTCCCGGAAACAGACTTTATGAATTGATTGATACCTTTCCCGATTTCAGAACAAACGCTTATTATTTGCAAGAATGCGCGGGCTTTCCGGTTTACGGAAATACGAGGCAGGTGTATTTTCCGTCAGGCGAATCGTTTTTTTACAATGTGCTGGAAGAATTGGAGAAAGCGGAAAAATATATTTTTCTTGAATTTTTTATCATAAAAGAAGGGCATATGCTCGATTTTATTTTAGCGACGCTTGAAAAAAAAGCCGCCGCCGGTCTTGATGTCAGAATCATGTATGATGATTTGGGCTGCTTTGTGCATTTGCCCGCCGATTTTCAAAAAACTTTGAAGAAAAAAGGAATTAAAAGTTATGTTTTTAATAAGTTCCGTCCGATTGTTTCATCGCTGCAGAATAACCGCGATCACAGAAAAATTATTTCGATAGACGGCAAAGTCGCTTTTACAGGCGGTTTAAATCTCGCGGATGAATATATCAATATCGTCAAGCGTTTCGGTCACTGGAAAGACGCCGCGATAATGATCGAAGGAGACGGCGCATGGTCTCTCACATTGATCTTTTTACAAATGTGGAATTTAGGTTTAAAAGAAAAANATGATTACGCGTCATTTTTTCCGTGGAATAATAATATCATCGAGCATACAGAACAAGGAGTTGTCGAAGGTTTTGAAGAATGGGGATATGTTCAGCCTTATGCCGACAGCCCGATCGATCCTGAAAATGTCGGCGAACATGTTTATATTCAAATTATAAATCAAGCAAGAAAATATGTTTACATCAGCACGCCTTATTTAATTGTTGACGACAATTTATTATCAGCTCTCACCCTCGCCGCAAAAAGCGGCGTTGATGTGCGCATAATAACTCCTCACCGCTGGGACAAACGAATCGTAGAAATAACATCGCGTTCATATTACCGCAGATTGATCAACGCAGGCGTAAAAGTTTATGAGTATTCATCCGGTTTTATCCACGGTAAAACATTTGTTTCCGACGATAAAATCGCAACTGTTGGAACAACCAATCTCGACTTCCGCAGTTTATATCTTCATTTTGAATGCGGCGTTGTGTTATACGCAAGTAAAACCATCGCCGCCATCAAAGAAGATTATCTTCGCATTCTGCCCGGCTCAAAAGAAATCACGTTAAAAGACTGCTCACGTAACTTTTTTCAGAGAATAATTCAGGAAGTGCTGAGGATATTTGCGCCTTTGATGTAACCATAAAATTTTTGGTTTGTTCTTGTATTTATACAGTTTGAGAGATGCTTGACAATACAATGCAAAGATGTTACCTTAACATTTGAGTGCTATGATTGTATTTATGGTACATAAATTGGTTATGCGACATAATAACGAAACGAGTTGGAGAATTGTTGAAAACGCTTTTCTAAATATTTGTTTTATTATTTATGAATTCAAACGCATAATTATATACTTTGTTGACAAAGTAAAGGAGAGAAAAATGGTAAAGAGTAAAAGATTATTAGGAATGCTGGTAGTGTTTTTGCTGGTAAGCGGCAGTCTTTTTGCTCAAGAACGGGTGTACAGGGTTGGAGACGTGGGTCCGGCCGGCGGTATAATCTATTTTGACAAGGGCTTTTCCCAGGATGGTTGGCGCTATCTTGAAGTCGCTCCCGCCGGTGCAGAGTTTACCGCCGAGTGGGGCGGACGTCGTCTAGATGTACCCGGCACCAGTGCCGCCATGGGCAGCGGCAAGCGAAATACCCAGCTCATCGTAGATATGCTGAACAGTAAAGGGGAAAAAGAGAGAGCGGCACAGTTATGCGCCGGTTTGGATATCAACGGCTTCAAGGACTGGTTTCTTCCGAGCATCGACGAGCTTAATCATCTGTACTTGAATCGCGATAGGATAGGCGGTTTTCAGAATGCCAGGTACTGGTCATCGACACAGCACAATCGCAATGCCGCAAAAACAGTTGTATTCAGCGTGGAGTACAATGGTTTTGTCATTATATTACCCGGCACTATTAGTGACAACAATAAGTTTGATAACCGCAGAGTTCGTCCTGTGCGATCCTTCTAATCTCACGCAATGATGGCAACCACAACCGCTCTGCAAAGGGCGGTTTTTTTATGGCAGGGCAACGGTGACAGGCACCGTATATATACATTATTTATTATTTTATTGTATTATGTACACTAGTTATTATTAAATATTTGAAAGAGGTAATTGCGTAAATGAGAATAGAAGGCGTTTCATCATCAAAAAATGTGATAAATTAAAAGGCATGATTTAATGTTTACCGTAAAATCTTCGGATAATCTTGATATCGAATTTATTAATGATATTTTGGATATTGACGCGTCTGTATATCCGAAAAATTTACAGGGAACATTCGATGAGATATCTGACAGATTTAAAGCAAATAAAGATATTTTTAATTTACTATACGATGATGATAAAATAATCGGGTATTCGTGTTTTTTCCCGATAAAAGAAATTTTGTACGAAATGATTATCAATGAAAACAGAGTTTTTGATTCAGATATACCGGGAATTTATCTGGAGCAATACGCGCCGTTTAATACATATAAGCTTTATTTGATCTCGGCAGTAATACGCCCGGAATATCAAGGACAAGGTTTATCAAAATATCTGATAAATGGTTTTTATGATTTTATNAAAAACAAGAAAAGAGAAAATATTCTATTTTCAAANGCTCTGTCAACGTCAGTTACTTTATCAGGAAAAAAAATGTTAGAAAAAATGGGGTTTCATATCAAGAAATCTTTATCTGAAAATTATAATTTACATGAACTTANAATAAATGATGAATTTTATAATTTGATGGAAGGCGTTTGTAAATAATATTGAAAATCGGCTTTTTTCTTGATTTTGGATATGTAGTCTTTTTCAGATTCTGCAACCTCTCCCCCATAAAATGTGTCAAATATATATCTTGACATAATCAGGAAATTTGTAAATACTAGGAGTATGACAAAAGTTTGGCTTTTGTCATGTAGAAAGATGGGTATTGAAATAATTGGGACGGGTCGCGCCGTTCCGCCGAATAGGGTTAGCAACTTCGATTTGGCGGCAAAGATCGATACTAGCGACGAGTGGATTCGGTCACATACGGGGATTGGGAGCCGCTATATCGCCGATGAGGCTACAGCTTGCAGCGATTTGGCTGTGGAAGCGGCTAAAAACGCGCTTGCGATGGCTTTCGGCTGTAACTGCGCTGATCCGCTCGAAAGGGACAGAGCCGCCGCTGAGGCAGCAAAAACCATCGATCTGATTGTTATAGCTACTGTAACGCCCGATTATTACGGTACTCCTTCTACGGCGTGCATTGTGCAGGAAAAAATCGGGGCAGTGAGCGCGACGGCGTTAGATATCAGCGCGGGTTGTACAGGTTTTGTGTACGGTCTTGAAACTGCTGCCGGGCTTTTGAGCATTGGCGCGCGCAGAAAAAGAGCGCTTGTTATAGGCTCGGAGGTTCTGACGAAAGTGACTAACTGGGAAGACAGATCATCCTGCGTTTTGTTCGGAGACGGCGCGGGAGCTGTGGTTCTCGAAAAGTCAGCCGGCGGCAATGATCGCGAAAGCGGTCTTAAACAGTCGCTTTTATTTGCTAACGGCGCGGGTAATGAAAGCCTTTTGATGCGAAGAGGCGGAACGCGCAACCCTTATAAAAAGGGAGAAGTTTTAGAACAGACCATATATATTGAGATGAATGGTCAGGAAGTTTACAACTTTGCGGTTAAAGCGATAACCGATACAATCGCCGCGCTTTTAAAGGAAGGAAACATCGGCGTTGATGATGTTACGCGAATAGTTCCGCATCAGGCTAACGCGAGAATTGTATGCGCCGCCTCAAAGAGGCTGCAAATACCGCTCGAAAAGTTCTATTTGAACATTGAGGAATATGCCAACACATCGTCGGCGTCAATTCCGATTGCGTTAGATGAAATGAACAGGAGCGGATTGTTGAAGAAAGGAGATTTAATTCTGACTGTAGGATTCGGGGGAGGACTCACTTACGGCGGAAATATAATTATATGGTAGGAGAAAAATGCTGAAAAATGTTTCGTATCTGTTTCCGGGGCAGGGAGCGCAATATACCGGAATGGCGATGGATTTAATTTCGTCTAACGCTGTTAAAAATCTTTTTGATACTGCGTCTGAGATTCTCGGAAAAGATATAAAAGAACTTCTTCAATCTGACGCTGATACATTGAAGCGCACGGATGTTTCTCAGCCTGCGATAACCGCGGCGAATCTTGCGGCTTTTATGTTTCTCGGCGAGAGGGGATTTTCTCCTGCTTCGTGCGCCGGTTTCAGTCTCGGCGAATACGCCGCTCTTGTGTGCGCGGGAATCATCAGCACTGCCGATTGTTTCCGTCTTGTAAAAGCAAGAGGCGAAGCGATGCAAAAATCCGCGGATGATCTTCGCGGAAAAAGCGGAGGGGATGCTTCACCCGGCATGGCGGCGGTTATCGGGCTTGCTCCAAACGTAATAGAAGAATTAATCGCAAAATGGACAGGCGAAGGATTGAAAGATCTGTACGCCGCGAATATCAATTCACCAAAACAGCTTGTTGTAAGCGGGACAGCCTCGGCATTAACCGAAGCCGAAACACGATTCAAAGAAGCCGGCGCGAAACGCGTTATTCGATTACAGGTAGCAGGTCCTTTTCATTCGCCGCTTATAAAAGACGCGGCGGATAATTTCGCGCCTGTTTTGGAATCCGTTTCATTTAACAACCCCGTCATCCCGATTTTTTCCAACGTTACAGGCAGACAAATTTCTTCCGGCGAAGAAGCGAAAAAACTCGCGTTATTGCAGATAACAAACCCTGTACGCTGGGTCGAAGAAGAAGCGGCAATCGCCGCCTCCGGTATCGAAGCCTGCCTCGAAGCAGGTCCCGGAAAAGTGCTGCAGGGTTTATGGAAGGACAACTCGTTTACTAACGTAAACGGCAGTGAGATTCCAATTCACGCCGCGGGAACAATGGAAGAAATATCGAAATTATGAAAAATATCTTGTTATGGAGAACAGCATGGAATTAAGCGGAAAAAAAGTTTTAATCACAGGCGCGGGGCGCGGTATCGGCAGGGCAATCGTCGATCGTTTTCTTGCGGCAGGCGCGGAAATTTGGGGGCTCGGCACAAAGAGCCCCGAAAACTTAAACGAATTGATCGAAAAATCAGCGGGAAAACTGCATTGGATCTGCGCGGACTTGGGCAAGACGAGCGAAGTCGATGGCGTTATCGA
>JGI24695J34938_10001975_pt1 | contig 16379 bp, 11 predicted proteins | sample TergutCo191P3_FD_34938 | JGI IMG/M metagenome (IMG submission 34938)
CCCCCCCCATTTACGAACGAAAGTAATACTGCCAGTACAAGTTACGTTTGTTACACCTACATCGAAAAATTTCGAACACAAAAAACACACACCATTAATCCCCGTAGGGTGCGGGCTGTTCCACGGTTTATTGGTTGCAAAACCTGCGGTTTTTTGCGGTTTTCCAGAAAAACATGCGTTTTTGTGGAAATCTCAAAATATATTTTTCAAGGAGGCACAAAATGCTGAACAAGAAGAGGACGGTTGGGTTGGTTCTGATTCCGTTGATGTTTCTGATGGCAATTCCTGTGTGGGCTGGAGGTGGTAGGGACCAGCTTAGGGGGGCTGATATTATCATAGGGAATTTCTGGCAGGACTATGACGTTGATACTTTTCAGCCGTCAAACGACATGGAGGCAAGGATACTTGCCCACCGCAGAAGGGTTCTGAACGAGCACGGATTTAGGATGGGTTATAGACAGGTATCCGGCTGGGGGGAATTCCTGCAGACGGCGGCCCTGTCCATTATGGCCGGGCAGCCAGTGGCGAGCGCCTTCTGGATGACTCCGTCCTGGGCAATAACCCTGCGGCGGCAGGGTCTGATCGCCGCGATACCTAATAACGTTGACTTTTCCCCGAAAAGGCCGGGCGATGGAAGAACCGACTGGAACCAGGGGGTAAGAAACCTCTTTACATTCGGCGGCAACACTTATGCCTTGGCCATAGGCTACGGGGACAGCCTTCATGCCCCGGTCGTCTTTTTTAACAAACGGCTGTTTAGGGAAGCGGGCCTCGATCCCGAACTCCCGTACAACATGCAAAGGGATCGTACATGGACCTGGGACAATTTTATTCCCATTGCCAGGCAGCTTACACGGGATATTGATGCCGACGGTATAATCGACACCTGGGCCATGCCTGCGGATCTTTCGACGTATATCATGGACGCGGTTGTTTCCAGCAACGGTGCCAATTACGTGGGAAGGGATCCCGCTACCGGAAGGTTTTACAATGCCAGCTACAGGCCGGAGTTTCTAGAGGCTCTGCAGTTTGCCAGAAGGCTAATGGACGAAGGTGTCATGATGCCGCGCCCGGAGGGTACTCAATGGGACTGGTATCAGGGCATGTTCATCGATGGCATAGTAGCGATGAGCGTGCAGCCTTTGCATGTCAGGGGTACCCTGCTTAACATGTCGGATGACTGGGGCATGGTTATGTTCCCAATGGGGCCTAGGCGCACAAATTTCGTCGTCTATTCCTCCGAGAACGTGCTTGTCATTCCTTCCACCTTCCCCAGAGCCGAAGTGGAAAGAATTGTTGCCGCCATTGATCTGTGGTACAGGCCCGTTGATGAATCCCCTTATGCGTGGCAGGACGGGCTTTGGCACATTTTCCGAGATCCCCGTGCCGTTACGGAAACCATGGCTATTATCCGCGATCCGAGCCTCGCCATTTGGCAGTATCACGTTGTGATACCGGGTATGAACCGGGGCCTGATTGCGCACGAAGTGTGGTGGCATGACGGGGAGCCGGCACAGCTTGTCGAGGCGGTTTCCGCTGCGTGGAATGCCGTCATCGCCGACATAAACGCCGACCTAATCGCGGCTCCGTAAATGAAAAACGTGGTTTTCCATGTTATATACAACGACAACTGTGTAGGAGGATTTTATGAAAGTAGTCAAAGCAATTATGTTGGTGGCCATTGTTGCCATGCTGGGTGTGACGTTTACTGCCTGTGGTACCGCCGGGCCGGCGGCAAGGGCAAACGACTTTGTTGCGGTTCAGTTAAGCGGTGATTGGTTCGAGTTCCACGATGACTACGGCGGCACGACCATTACCAGGACGGAGGTCGAAATCGATGGAATGATTGGCTTCCACGTCACGGGAACGGTAGGCGATGGCGGTCAGTGGGGGGGCTATGCCGGATTCGGTCTTGGTCCGGACGAAAGAACCCTGGAGCTTTTAAGGTCGGCGGAGGCCATTACCTTCATGATCCGTGGGGATGGTCAACGCTACTTCCTTGAGGTTTCCAGTGATGCGGTAAGGGATTGGGGGCACTTTTCCCATGTTTTCGAAACCGTGTCGGGTGATGCGGTAAGGGTTACCGCCCCTATCAGAACATTCTTTCAGCCTGCCTGGGCCACCCAGATAGGAAGGCTCCGCATGGAAACCGTTACTGGTATGGGCTTTGGCGCTCACGAAAGTTGGAGGCCGGAGCCTGGGTCTGGAATGGTGGCTCCTTTTGAGTTCACGATCTGGGATATCAGCGTGTACGTGCCGGCCGAAGTGGCCGCCGCCGCACCCCCAATTGCAGTGGCCGCCGCCCTGGTTGCGGAGGAAACTTTGGAAGAAGGCTACGCAGAATAGCAAAGACAGAACCCTGTTTCGTCGGGCCTTGGCCCGACGGAATTTTTTCAACACGAAAGAACTAGGAAACAGGATATGCAAGTGGGCTTCCCTCTTCAAAAAAACGCCAGTGCTTTAATCCAGTTTTTGGAAATTATGACTAGGGGGAGAGTACGTGAACCGGTTCTAAGAAAATCAGGATATGTTCAGTCGGCTTTTGTGTTTGCGGAAAACGTACCGCTCGCAGAGGCAGTCCAATTGGTGCAAAATTTTTTCCCTAAACACGACACTCCCCATGTTTTTCCCTACAATAACTATGTGGTGCTCATTTTTGAGAATAAGGCCAAATCTACCATCAAGCGTCTGCTGGAAAATTTATACGACTATCTGGGAAAAATGCATATTCCCACAGACATTACCATTGGAAGTTGTTGCATGGAAGACAATACAAGCCCTGGTTTTGGAATCCGAAAAACTTGCCACGAAGCGGAGGAATTGATGAAAAATGTTTTCTTCCATCGTGGGAAAAAATGTCTTTTCGTCGAGGCCATACAAGCCGGTAAAAAAAACGTGCCGCAACTTGACATGAGCGATGAGGCAAAAGAGCTCGTTTCGTATATACACACGATCAACGGCAAAAAGGTAAGCCTGTTTTTTGCACGTCTTGAGGCGTACTTTTTCCATTCGGGTAAAACCCCTTTGGAGGTACGACAGGAGTGCATGATCTTAATGATAGAAACCCGCAATGACATTTTCAGGAAAATTCCTGCCATAAAGGAAAAGCTGGGATCCGGCAAGGAAATTTTTGATACCATAATGGGACACAGATATCTGGCAGCCATCATTGAGGCCATGACTGCGGCTTGTATGCATATAAGCGAATGCCTGTCCTTCCTTTCCACCGATGCAAGGTTGCAACGTGTTGTAAGTTACGTGGAAAATAATTACAACGAAAAGCTCAACCTAAAAGGCATGGCCGAGCTTTTTTACTATAACTGTGCGTACCTGGGAAAAAGCTTTAAAAAACATACGGGCAAAAGTTTCCACGAATACCTGGACATGCTTAGGATAGACGCGGCCAAAAATCTGCTGCTAACTACTGACATGAAGGTCTATGAGATTTCCACCGCAATGGGCTATACCAATACTGATTATTTTCACAGCAAGTTCAAAAAATATGCCGGGGAAAGTCCGCTGGTTTTTCGCAAAAAAGGCGAATCTCTGATTTCCATGGAAAACTAGTTTCCAAAGAAAACAGGTGCAAAACTCAAGGTATTTTTCTGGGCGGAAACGTGGTATCCATATCAGATATGCAAAAACGCTGAGGCAGGATTCTGTTTTGGGAGATGGAATGACAATGAGTGCCCCCGACAAATTTCCCTTTGCNGATCCAGCGCTGCCTTTACGGGAGCGGGTTCGGGATCTTATATCGAGGTTAACGCTGGAGGAAAAAATAGGTTTCATACCTACCAGCAACGCCGCGGTGGAACGGCTTGGCATAGCGGCCTGGTCGGTCGGCGCGGAAGGTGCCCACGGCTTTGTGGATCGGGATGGAAACAACACAACCTTTCCCCAGACAATCGGCCTGGCCGCAAGCTGGGATCGGGAACTGCTACGGAAAATAGGCGAGGTCGTTTCCACGGAAGCCAGGGTGTTTTACAAAACCCACGATCGCAAGGGAGGACTTGCCCTGTGGTCGCCCACCATCGACCTGGAAAGGCATCCCCTCTGGGGCCGTACCGAGGAAGGCTACGGGGAGGATCCCTTTCTGGTTGGGGAGCTTTCGTCCTGTTACATACGAGGCGCTCAGGGGGATGATCCGTTTTACCTAAGGGTAAGCTGTGGGCCTAAACATTTTTTCGCAAACAACAACGAAAAGAACAGGGTTGACTGTTCCTGCTCCATTCCCCCCCGGTGTATGCACGAATACTACCTTGTGCCTTTCAAGACTGCGGTGCGGAAGGCAAAAGCCGTTTCCATGATGACCGCCTATAACGAGGTGAACGGCATTCCCATGATGATGCATCCAATGTTGGATGATATTGTCAGGAACGAATGGGGCATGGACGGGCATTTTGTAACCGACGGAGGGGACTTCATTCAGACCGTCAACCTGCACCATTACTTTGAGACACATGCCGAAACCCTAGCCGCCGCGTTTAAGAACGGTGCGGATACCATGACCGACGAGGCCGACATTGTGGTTTCCGCAACAAGGGAAGCCCTGGAAAAAAAACTTATTGACGAGGCGGAACTGGACAAGCACCTGGAACGAATCCTTTCGATTAGGTTCCGTTTTGGGCATTTCGATCCTCCGGGCCTTTGCCCCTACGATGCAATCGATGAGACCCACCTGATGAGGGACGAGTATGTTCAGCTTTCACGGGAGGCCGTGGGGAAATCGGCGGTATTGCTGAAAAACGATGGGGGGATGCTCCCCCTTCGTCCCGACACTACAAAAGGCACAATCGCGGTAATAGGCCCGTTGGCCGGTACGGTGCACATGGACTGGTACACCGGCATTCCAACATACCTTTGTACGCCGCTGGACGGACTGCGTGAGATGTTCGGTCAAGATCAAATCGTGCATGCCGACTGCCGCGACATGGTAAGCTTTACAACCGACGACGGCAGGCCCTTGGTGCTTGCCGATGATGGCAATCCCGAAAGGAAAGTGCTTTCCATTGGGACAAAGGATCAGCCCCCGGCCCGTTTCTACAGGGAGGACTGGGGCTGGGGTTCGCAAATCTTTACCGACGTGGAAACGGGCCTGCTTTTGGAAGGCACCTATTGGCGGAAGCAGCCGGGCGAATCCGATGACCACGGACAAAACCGTATCCGTGCCAGCGGAAAATCCACGCTAAGCTGGTTTGCCTTTTCCGTCTTCAACCCCATACCCCAAGCCGATGGACTCGTTCTGCTTCGTACCTATGACAACCGCCGGCTTGTCGCACCCGACGAAGGCACCACGGCGCAAGGTACATCGGTACCAGTGTTCATGCGCGACGATCCGGTATGCGGCCCCGGCGAACTGTTCAGGATGACGTTGGAACGTGATGGTATTTCCACCGCAGTCGAGGCCGCCGCAAAAGCCGATCATGTGATTTTTGTCGGGGGAAACAATCCCATGATCAACGGTCGTGAATGTACGGACAGGCCAAGCCTGGATCTGCCACCCTGGCAGGAGGAATGCATCCATCGGGTTTTTGCGGCAAACCGAAACATGGCACTGGTTCTTATTTCCGGTTACCCTTTTACCTGCAAAGCCGTTGCCGAAAAAATCCCCGCGATACTGTGGATGGCCCCCGGCATTCAGGAAACGGGACACGGCTTGTCCGACATTATCGGCGGCAAACGTTCGCCGGCTGGACGGCTTCCCCTTACCTGGTACGAGGACGAAAGGCAGCTTCCCTCGATAATGGAGTACGACATTATCTCCGCAGGCATCACGTACCAGTATTTCCGGGGAAGCGTTCTTTGGCCCTTTGGTCACGGCCTTTCCTACAGCGGCTTTGCCTACTCGGATCTGGCCATGGACAAAACCGCCGCAAAAGATGGTGAAACCGTTACCGTTTCCTTCCGGCTAAAAAACACAGGGGCCACCATCGCGGAGGAAGTTCCCCAGTTGTACGTTACCGTAACAGGTTCGGCATTCCGCCGCCCTCTGCAAACCCTTAAAGGCTTTGACAGAATTTCCCTGGCTCCAGGCGAAGAACGGGTTGTCCGCTTTGGCCTTCCTGTAAGCGAACTTGCCGTCTGGGACAGTTACCAGGGGCGTTTTTGCGTGGAAAAAGGTTGCTGCAAGGTATTAATCGGCAGTTCGTCGCAGGACATACGGCTTACTGGAGGTTTCGAGGTTCTTGGCGAAAATCCCTTTCCAAGGAAAATTTCCGGGCCTATCCATGCGGAACGTTTCGACGATTATTCTCGCTGTTTCCTGCACGAAAAACGGGGCAGCGCAATTCCAGCGGTATTCAACAAGGAAGACGGTGGCTGGATACGTTTTTCCGCGTTGGATTTTTCGGAGGAAGAACCCGTCGGCGACTCTGGGCGTTTTTCCGCAGTGGTTCAGGGCAAACCGGGCAGCCGTATCGAACTGCGCCTGGACGCGCCGGACGGCAGGCTGATAGGAACCATAGACGTTCCCAACACCGGCCCTACCTGCGCCTTCGACATAGTAAGCCCCACAAGCCCCCGGCGCCTGGCTGGCTGGGCCCATGCCGAAGGGCCTATGGAAAAAACATGCGGTATTCACGACCTGTACCTGGTACTATATGGGGAAACGGGCATTTGGCTTTTTGACTTTATTCGAGGAGGATTACGATGAAATTCACCAATGGCTATTGGGGGATCAGGGACGGAGTGGAAGCGCACCTTGCAGGTGGTGCATACGAGATGGAACAGCACGGGAACGAACTTGTTGTGTACATGCCCGAAAAATTTATCGGGCACAGGGGCGATACCCTCAACACCCTGCTTCTTACCATGCGGTATTCCAGCCCGATGAAAAATGTTATTAGGGTACGGATTTCCCATTTCGAGGGAGGGGTGGATAAAGGGCCCCATTTCCCGCTTGAGTTCGACGCTTCTTTCAAACCCTCGGTGCGCGTAGCGGAGAAAGAGGCCGTGCTGGAAAGCGGGGATCTTTCGGTTCGTGTCGAAAAGGAATGGGGCCGCAATGTCGCCTTTATGGCCGGTGGCAACGTTTTGACGAAAAACCAGTACAAGTCCGCCGGGTACATGGTGGACGATAAAGAGGGACCTTTCGTCAAGGAGGAACTTGGCCTTTCCGTTGGGGAACTGGTGTACGGCCTTGGCGAGCGCTTCGGCCCACTGGTAAAGAACGGGCAGAGTGTTGACATCTGGAACGCCGACGGNGGCACGGCCAGCGAGCAGGCGTACAAAAACGTCCCCTTCTACATGACAAACAAGGGATANGGCGTATTCATAAACGATCCAGGAAAGGTGTCNCTTGAGGTTGGCAGCGAAAAGACATGCAGGGTGCAGTTCTGCGTGAGTGGGGAAGTCCTGGAATACTTTGTCATTTACGGNCCNGATCCAAAAACCATACTGGAACGCTACACCGCGCTTACGGGCCGCCCTGCAATGCCCCCGGAATGGAGCTTTGGATTGTGGCTTTCAACATCGTTCACAACTTCCTACGATGAAAAAACCGTTATGGGTTTTATCGAAGGCATGGAGGAAAGGAAGATCCCCCTTTCGGTTTTTCACTTCGACTGCTTTTGGATGCGTGGCTTCAACTGGTGCGACTTTGCCTGGGACAAGAAAACGTTCCCAGATCCGGCTGGAATGCTGGCACGGATAAAGGCCAAGGGAATAAAAATCTGCGTCTGGATCAACCCGTACATAGCCCAACGTTCCTCGCTTTTCGAGGAGGGGAAAAGAGGCGGCTATTTGCTTAAACGCAAGGACGGCGGTGTGTACCAGGTCGATTTCTGGCAGGCAGGCATGGCGTTTGTCGATTTTACCAATCCCGCCGCTGTCAAATGGTACAACGGACATTTGGAAAGACTTCTTGACATGGGTGTTGACTGCTTCAAGACCGACTTCGGCGAGCGCATTCCCGAAGATGCCGTTTACTTCGACGGAGGCGACCCTGGGAGGCACCACAATTTTTACGCATATCTTTACAACAAGGAAGTGTTCGAGCTTCTGGAAAGAAAACGGGGAAAGGGCGAGGCCATCCTGTTTGCCCGTGCAGGCACGACGGGCGGTCAACGTTTCCCCCTGCACTGGGGTGGGGACTGCGAGTCCACCTTCGAGGCAATGGCCGAAACCCTGCGAGGCGGTCTTTCGCTTGGGCTTTCCGGCTTTGGTTTTTGGAGTCACGACATAGGCGGTTTCGAGGGGACCCCCAATGCCGCGTTGTTCAAACGCTGGCTGGCCTTCGGGTTGCTTTCCTCGCATTCCAGGCTACACGGCAGCACTTCCTACCGGGTGCCATGGAGCGTGGACGAGGAATCCGCCGAGGTCTGCCGTTTCTTTGCCGAACTTAAGGGGCGGATTCTGCCGTACATTTTAAAGTCTTCGAGGGAAGCCTGCGAGAAGGGCATTCCGGTGCTGCGTGCAATGTTCCTGGAATTCCCCGACGATCCCACCTGTCTCCACCTGGATCGCCAGTACATGCTTGGCCCCGATTTGCTTGTCGCGCCGATCTTTAGCGCGGACGATACGGTTTCCTACTACGTGCCGGAAGGGGACTGGACGCATTTACTTACCAGGGAGACCGTGAGGGGAGGATGCTGGAAAACCGAAAAACACGGTTACCTTAGTATGCCTCTTCTGGTACGACCGGGGGCGAATATCGAGCTGTCTTAATGGCTGTACGTGCCGGCAGGAACGGAGTCCCCGGTGACACAAACGCCGTGCATCTGGAACCTTTAGGAAGCAAGGTAAAAAATGTGAAATTTGCCCGGTATCTCGCACGGGGAACCGGGTATATGCTCACATATCATCTTTGTTAGGAAGAGACTAGGAGGATTGCTTTATGAAAAAATTGATTGCGGTTTTGACGGTGCTTGCGTTTGTCGCCGGCGGGGCTTTCGCCCAGGTGAGTGTAAGTGGGGATGTGACTACGGGTGTGACGGTGGTCTCGGGCAACAACGATAGTGACGACGACACGATAAGGTCACAGGGGCATACCGACGCGAGCGTTGAGTTCGCGTTTACGGCTGCGGATGGAGTTTTCGGTGTTGCCCTTGGCTTCGATGCGTCGTTTGGCATGGAGATTAACAATCATGGTGATGCCACAACCATACCGGGGTGGGAAAATGCCTTTATGGTTCGTATGGGTTTTGCCTACGCATGGTGGCAGCCCCATCGCATGTTCTGGATGCTGATAGGTGGGGATGATTTCTTTGGACAGCCCGGAGGAGCCACTTGGGACTTCTATCGGGCCGCGGGTAACGTCGGCGTTGTAGACGCTCACGCCGCATGGCATAACACTGTTAAGCATGGGGCGCTTGCTTTCGAGAATGCGTTTTTCGATGGGTTTTCCGAGTGGGGTGTCATGATGAGGATAGCACCTATACACGAACTTACCCTCAACTTTGGTATTCCGTTTATATCCATGGGATCGCTTGCGAGGGACACCACGGCCGAGGTGGGGGATGTATTCCTATCGTCTATTGCCCAGGCGGTTATCAACCAGCCTTGGGGAAACATTGCCATTACCTATTGGAGCAGTGCCGATGAATATGATTTTGGACAATTGTGGGGTTTATTCAGCCTGAGCGCGATAGACGATCTTAGCTTGAACCTTGGCGTCGGCCTGCACATATTGGGCGAGAACGTTCAGAGGGCTCCTTGGGAGGATTACCATGATACGAAGATATCCGTCGGGTTATCGGCGACGTACGATATCAACGAGGAATTCGGACTTAGGGCTCGTACCATGGCGCAGTTTTTCGGGGGCGACGATGATCGTTTCGGCCTGCTACTCGATGTGCTTCCCTTCTTCCGTATAACCTCGAACATAACGGCTTTTTGCAGCATCGGGTTTAGTATGCTCTCGGATGCTGATACCCAGTTTGACTGGCACTTTAACCCGTATGTGGAAATCGGCACCCAAGGCGAATGGGGTCCCAGGTTCTTTGCCGGCTTTAGGCTTTGGTCCACAAATAACGGGGATCAGATAAACTGGTCGGTTCCGATTGGGTTCATGGTAGGCTTCTAAGCCTAGCGCCGAGTTAACAAACCTCATCTCTAACGAGGCTCCCGTCAAGAAGAGGGGAGCCTCGCTATATGCAAACAAATACTTAGGAGTTGTCATGAAAAGTTTGAAATTGCGGGACCGCATGTCCCATCGTGTGCCACGTTGTGTACCACGTATGTTTGCTGTGGCGGTGCTGTTGGTATCTGCCGTTGCCCTGCTGGTTTCCTGCCGCACCCCCGGCGACGCCGCGCCGCGGCTACCTGTGGACAGGGAGCTTCTTAACGATGCCGAGCGGCTTGTTTTGGACATGGGAATTGGCGTGAACATCGGCAACACCCTGGACGCGATCGGAACGTTCGACTGGCATGCCGGGGAAAGGGGCTGGGGAAACCCTCCCATTATCAGGGATTTCGTTACCGCTCTTAGGGAACACGGCTTTAGCACCGTCCGCCTGCCGGTTACCTGGGCCGAATACATGGGCACGGGTCCCGACTATCTAATCGACGAGGCCCGGATGTCACGGGTAGAGGAAGTTGTGGGCTGGATCCTCGACGAGGGCATGTACGTCATCCTTAACATGCACCACGACGGCGGCGGGGCCGACAGAAGCTGGATACGGGTTGCGGCGGATCGCGATGCCGACGGTAATTTCTATCGAGAGGAAGGCGTAATGAGGCAGTTCGAGGTGGTATGGACGCAGATAGCCAATCGCTTCCGCGACGCGCCGGACGGGCTGCTCCTGCAGTCCATGAACGAGNTCGGCTTCGACCACCTATGGAACCGGTGGGCNGGTGGACAGGCCGTGCAGAAGGCCCAGGCCTACCGCCTGCTAAACAGGCTTAACCAGACTTTCGTGGACACCGTTCGCGCAACCGGCGGCGGCAACGCCGACAGGTTCCTGGTCGTTCAGGGCTACTGGACCGACATATACAACACCGTCGATCCCCTGTTCCAGTTCCCCACGGACACCGTGGACTACAGGCTGATACTTTCAATCCATTACTACACCCCCTGGGATTTCGCCAGCCCCGACAGCACCCGGACATCGTGGGGATCCCCGGCNGANAGGGCCGAACTGGATCGCCTGTTCAACATGCTGCAGCCCCGTTTTCTGGATCGGGGCATACCGATTATCCTGGGCGAGTTCGGCATATACAGGGGAAGGGTCGAGCGAGAGGAGGCCCGTTTTGAATGGATGAACGCCGTTACCCGGACGGCCCTGTCAATGGGCATTGCCCCGATTTTCTGGTGCGTGGGGAGCCAGCATGGCGGACACGCCGTCATGGGCGACATCGACCGTAGGGCGCCGTTCGACATGACCGATACTCTTAGGCGCGTGATGGAAGCAAATCTGTAGTGGTTGGTGGCTGGTGGTTTCGCTAACCGCTAGCCACTTCCCAAGGGGGAATGTAAAAAACAAGGTAAAAAACATGAAATTTGTCGGGTATTCCGCGCTAAAAACATGCCCTATACTGNCCTCATGCATAAGGTGGGCTTGTGTATAGAGTCCACCCGTACGTTGTGCGGCAAAAAAAATTACCTGNTACGGGCAGTATCCCGTNAANCGTGTTTTGCTTTGCTTAATTATGGAGGATTGTTAGAATGAAGATGAAGCGATGGTTTTTGGCGGCGGTTGCGATTGTGGTTGCGATTGCCTTGGCAGGATGTCCTATGAATGACAATGACGACAACAACAACAATCAGCAAGGGGATGATTGGATTGTGCTTTGGAGCCTGGCTGGGGATAGCCACTTNCAGGGCTTGACTGTTGGCGAGACCGACCTAGAAGTAATGTTTGGCGACGAGGATTCGGACCTCCCATTGGGGCCGAGATCGCTGGATGAAGATTTTGAGATTGAGGCCATAGCGAGCCCTGTTACAGGCCAGAATATCTCGCTCTTAATTACGGCCTATATGCCCGTGGGGGAGTGCTGGGGTGCGGGTGTCGCCCTATTTGTGGATAATATTGTTTATGACGACTTAGGATTCCTGGTAGGCGACCGGGTTACCGTTATCGGCGAGGTCCTCGAGATAGGCGAGGGGGTTACATGTTGGTGGTGTGACACTTGTCAGGGTGATGCACACGCAGCACCTGGCGGTGCGGTAACACTTGCCACCACAGGGTTTTATGAAGAACCATGGGATAATCCGCTTAATGTCGATCCCATTGTTCTGGCTAGTAGAGACAGCGTAGGACCTATCAATTTTAGCGTGATACTCACCCCGGCTCATGTCACCAACATTAACCTGGGGGTTGCTGCTCCCAGGCCAGATGATGGCCGTTCGCTCGCCGTGGGAATGGAGATCTTGGGCCAGAACCAAATCCGGATTGACAACATCATTTTAGAGAGGCCCGGGGATGCACCTGGCAATGGTGGAAATGGAAACGGCGATGATTTAAGCGTTACAAACCCAGAATTTGGAATGGGTGGCAGCAATACATTCACTGCGAATGCCGATGGTTCGTTTACATGGGGAAGCGATTTTGATGGTGGTGGTAGTTCCCTCCTTATGGTTCAATTCCCAGCGGCGGCACGAGATTTTACCTATGTTACCGTATCCATTACTGCAACAAACATCGGCGGTGGAGAGATGGGTTTCATGTTCAAAAACGGTTATAACTCATGGACAGATATAGCGACCGATCATGGCGTTTATTTGGACACTGAAAGCGGAACCTTTACGGAAACNCGCGCACTTGCNCTGTTTACTGGTGNCACGTTTGGAATGTCCTTGCAAAACAACCCTTGGGCCAGGGGTGATGGGTCCACATCTTGGACAATCCACATAACGGAGCTTCTGTTCCACGATTAAAGCCCTAGTATAACGGGTTGTCCGACTGCATTACGTTTAGCGTCTTTATGACACCAAGCAGCCGTCCTTAGGGGCGGCTGTTTTTTTGTGCGCCGGCAAAAAACCTGTGCCAATGCGGAAATGTCAAAATGAGTAGGGAAAAAATGTGAAATTTCCGGGGTATTCTTCACCAAAAACCTGCCTTACACTTATCCTCGTAATAGGGCTGGCGATGTAACGGAAATCTATCAATTACGTTGCGTGGCGGCAAAATTGGCTGTTATGGGCAGTATCCCGTAGAGCATGTTTTTTCTTGTCTTATAGTTGGAGGTAGAAGGTGAAAATGAAACGATGGTTTTTTGGAGCGATAGCGATTTTGTTTGCTTTTGCCCTGGCAGGATGTCCCATGGAGCCGGATCGTAATGGGGGGCAAGAGCAAGATCCCACCCCAGGCTATACTGGGCTCGTGGTCTCCGTCGTGGATGGAGAGGGTGCCAGAACGTCCTTGGCGGCAATTATCGCGGCAAATTCCAGGGAGTTTGCGCACGTCGATGACGATGGCAACCTGGTCGTGTCGTGGCAAGCATGGGAGGAGGAAGAAACCTATGTCTTCATCGACTTTGTAAACCCGCCTACCTTGAATGGCTTTTACGACTTTGAGATGAGTTGGACGGCGACTCCCGAAGCCTGGTTTGGAATTGCGTTGGTCTTTGGCGATGACGAGGATGACATAAGCAGCGAAGCCGGCACTTGGCACCCTGCCGGTGGCGGTGATTTTTCCGGTAGTTTTGACTTGCATGGGAACGAGGATCCAATTCTCGGTATTAGGATTAACAGCAGCCTCGCCAGCGGCACGGCGACCCTTTCGGATATGGTTTTTACATGGAGGGAACCGCCGCCTCCTGTGGAAATAAACATTGGTGGGCAGACGGTGTCGGGAGTGCTCGTTGCTGGGACTATCGAAGGGAACTACATACGTCCAGCCTCCGGTGGTACTGTCGAGATTTGGCTGGACGATCCCGTTTACATAGGGGACCTTTCCTCCATAACGCTGGAGTGGGATACCGCTTTCACCGACTGGTGGTTCCAGCTTAGCCTTGGTTTTGAAGATTCAGATGTGGATTTTATCGCCGTACCTGGCGCAAACGCTTCCTCCGTCAGCATTTACCTTGACGAGGATGTGGCGGATTGGTCTACTACGGATGAAACGGAGTGGTATCTTATTAGTATTTCCTTTACCAACGCTGCCTTGGGGAATGCGGGTGCGCTTATAACCTCGATCGATATCAATGGGGATCCCTCCATTGTGCCCGAGGCCGTCACCGTAACGCCCGACGCCGTAGACGTTGAACAGGGCCAAACGCACGAGTTCAGCGCGGCCGTATTGCCGGCTGGGGCACCGCGGGGCATTACCTGGACCATTGAGGGCAGTGCGCACGGTGCGACGATAAGCGATGCCGGCCTGTTGACCGTACCGGTGGCCGTGCCCGCGGACACCACGCTTACCATAAGGGCCACGGCGACGAATCATCCCACGGTATACGATGAGGCGACCGTGACCGTGACGGCCCGACTCGTACCCACGTCCGTAAACGTAACGCCCCCCACGGCAAGCGTCGAGCAGGGCCTAACGCAACAGTTTGCGGCGGCCGTATTGCCCACCGGGGTACCGCAGGACGTTATCTGGACCGTGGAACCTCCAGCCGCTGGCACTATCACGGCAGCTGGCGTTTTGACCCTTACTGGTGCGACCCCGGGGCAAACGGTAACCGTAAAGGCCATGGCGGCGGATACTACGGTATCTGGCACGGCGGTTGTAACGGTAACCGCCCCCTATATCCCCCCACCCCCCCCCGAGACCATCAACGTGACACCCAACACGAGCCATCAACGTGACACCCAACACGGTATACATTGCGCAGGGCCTAACGCGCCAGTTTAGCGCGGCCGTATTGCCGATTGGGGCACTTCAGGGTGTTACCTGGACCGTGGAACCTCCGACCGCCGGCACCATAAGCGAGATCGGCCTTTTAACCCTTACCGGTGCGACCGCAGGGCAAACGGTAACCGTAAGGGCCACGGCGATGGAAAGCGAAATATTCGGCACGGCGACCGTAACGGTAACCGTACCACCCACAAGTGTCAATGTAACGCCCCCCACGGTACGCGTTGCGCAGGGTGGAACGTACACCTTTACTGCGGCGGTATTGCCATCCACCGCGCGGCAGAACGTTACTTGGGCCGTGACACCCACAACCGCTGGCACCATCACGGCAGCCGGCGTTTTGACCCTTACCGGCGCGACCCTATGGCAAGAGGTAACCGTAAGGGCCACAGCGGTGGATGCCGCAGTATCTGGTACGGCATCCGTAACTGTACACCCAGGTGGTTATGAGTTAAATATCCAGGTTGTGGGTGAGGCTGGCAACGGTGTGGCTCGGTCGGCAACTATTATAGAAGATTCCAGGAATTTTGCAGGCGTTAATGCGGCTGGCGAGCTAATTGCAACATCGGCAGCATGGTATGGAGAGGGCGTTTATGTCTTCATAGAGTTTGCCACTCCACTTCTCTTAGATGGCTTTTACACCTTTGAGATGACCTGGGATGTTGATCCTGCCGAAATGATAACCGAATGGTGTGGCGTATATTTTGGGATTGCCTTGGTCTATGACTTTGACGATGAGGATGCAATCATTGCTGAAGATAGCGACTGGATTGCGGGCCCTACCGCTACGTTCGAGGGTAATTTCGATTTAAGGGGAAATACGACCCCAATTGTCGGGATAAGGATTAACCGAGGGGATGATGATTTTGACGTAGTGACCATTTCGGACATGGCGTTTACGTGGAGGGAACCGCCCCAGTCTGTAACGGTAACCATTGGTGGGGATTATGTAGAAGGATTGCTTGTAACAGGATCCCTTGACGGAGATAACTTGCATGTTACTTCATCTGGTGTTATCGAGATTGAATTGTCTGAGGAAGTTGACATTTCTGCCCTTTCTAATGTCCAGGTAACATGGACACAGGATGGGGGCCGATGGGGTGCCAGTATAAATGTTTTCCTTATATTTACTGATGGTCAGGTAGCACTACACCATGGCTGGATTAATGCAAACACAGGCGAGACTACCGAGTTCTGTTTTGATGCGCAGTGGGAAAATTGGAATAATACGTTCGAGGAAATCTCGATGGATGAGCTCATCGGCATAAGGATTGAAGCTTCAGACGGGTATAATTATAACGTATTCATCTCGGCAATCTCAATTGAGTAAGCACTGGAGGTGACCTGCGGTGCCAGTCACCCATAGGGGTATAAGGAAGTGGTTAGTGAGTGGTGGTTAGTAGTATAAAGGCTAACCACCACTCACTAACCAGTCCTCCCGAGGCATCCAACAGCCGTCCTTAGGGGCGGCTGTTTTTTTGGTGCTTTGTTCCCCCACAGGGAAAGTTTAACCGTCGATTTATAGGGTGAAAAGTTCAGCGGTACCGTAACCCATCAAATCCGGCGCCTAGCGCCGGCCCCTCCGCGCCGGCCCGCAATCACCGCGGGACATTTATTTCATGGCCCGAGGGGAGTGCGGAC
>JGI24695J34938_10001977_pt1 | contig 16368 bp, 13 predicted proteins | sample TergutCo191P3_FD_34938 | JGI IMG/M metagenome (IMG submission 34938)
AGATGGTTAAGATACTTGTAGATGCAGGTCTCGCCACACCGCTCAAAAAAAGAGAACACTCCTATTTGTTCCGCTCCGACCCTTCAGATGTGGCTCGTGTTGAAAGCCGCACCTATATNGCGAGCAAAAGCCAAGAAAATGCCGGCCCNACAAACAATTGGATTGATCCGGCTGAACTGAAAAAAACAATGCTTGACCTTTACAAAGGCTGTATGAAAGGCAGAACAATGTATGTGATTCCNTTCTCAATGGGCCCTGTAGGCTCCCCGATCGCAAAAATCGGCGTTGAGATTTCCGATTCTCCTTATGTTGTTATAAACATGCAGATNATGACTCGTGTAGGCACAAAGGTTTGGGANGTTTTAGGCACAGACGGCGAATTCATNCCTTGCTTNCACTCTGTTGGCAAGCCTTTGGCAGACGGCGAAAACGATCACGGCAAATGGCCCTGCGCACCGATTGAGAAAAAGTACATCGCTCATTTCCCGGAAGANAAGACAATTTGGAGCTATGGTTCCGGCTACGGTGGAAACGCCCTGCTCGGCAAAAAGTGCTTGGCACTCCGCATCGCAAGCGTAGCAGCCCACACCGAAGGCTGGCTCGCCGAACACATGCTGATTTTGAAAATCACCAGAGAGTCCGACAAAAAAGTGAAATACATGGCAGCGGCTTTCCCAAGTGCTTGCGGAAAGACCAACCTCGCCATGTTGATTCCAACAATACCGGGCTGGAAAGTCGAGACCATCGGCGATGATATCGCATGGATGAAAGTCAGAGACGGCAAGCTCTACGCAATTAACCCGGAAGCGGGCTTCTTTGGCGTTGCACCAGGCACCAACATGGAATCCAATCCGAATGCTATGCACTCGATTGAAAGAAACACCATTTTCTCAAACTGCGCATTGACCGAAGACGGCGATGTATGGTGGGAAGGAATTGGCCACGATGCTCCGGGCAAGCTCATTGACTGGAAAGGCAAAGAATGGCACCAAGACAAAGGCAACAAAGCTCAGGAACCTGCGGCTCACGCCAATGCACGTTTCACCGCTCCTGCAAGCCAGTGCCCCTGCATAGCTGCAGAATGGGAAGATCCAAACGGTGTTCCAATTGATGCTATTCTATTCGGCGGTCGTCGCGCAACTACAATCCCGTTGATTCACGAGGCTCATAGCTGGAATCACGGCGTATTTATGGGCTCCATTGCCGGTTCAGAAATTACCGCTGCTGCAGTTGACTTGAAGGTTGGCGATGTTCGTCGTGACCCGATGGCAATGCTTCCGTTCTGCGGATACCACATGGGCGATTACCTGAAACACTGGGTAGAAATGGGCAAAAAGGTCACCAAGCAGCCTAAATTCTTCTTTGTGAACTGGTTCCGTAAAAAAGACGGTCATTTCATGTGGCCCGGCTACGGCGAAAATTCCCGTGTTTTAAAATGGGTATTTGAGCAGTGCGACGGTGTTGGCAAAACAGTTGACACTCCGATCGGCGTTATGCCGGATGTTTCTGCAATAGACAGACCAGCTAGCGTTTCTGAAGAGACTCTCAAAGAGCTTCTCGCAGTTGATGTGGAAGGCTGGAAGAAAGAGATCAAGGATGTTCGTGACAATCACTTTGCAAAGCTCGGAAAGCATTTGCCGAAAGAACTTGCAGACGAACTCGTTGAGATTGAAAAGAGATTAGGCTAACATTTTTTAGCAAAATCCCCGTTTGGAATTTCCAAGCGGGGATTTTTAATTTTAAAACTTTTTCGTCATTTAGTTTTCTAAATTCCCTTCATAAAACCCCCTCGGAGTACTTATGAAAGGAGTTAAATTGTTTTTGCCGGCAAGTTTTTTGCTTGCTATGGTATTAATATTTTCTTGCGGAGAATATGCCGAAGTTCCTTATGAGCAGAGATTGTTTGAAACTGTTACCGATTCCAGAGATGGCAAGAGGTACAAGGCCCTTAAAATAGGCAATCAAACTTGGATGGCAGAAAACATGAATTATGCCGCTGAAGGCAGCAGGTGTTATAAAGATTTAGAGAGCAACTGCAATACTTATGGCAGGCTATATAGTTGGGATGCATCAAAAGAAGCTTGCCCCGCTGGCTGGCATTTACCAACCAATTATGAATGGACTGTGTTAATTAATTATGCAGGTGGACGTAATAAAGCCGGGCTTAACCTGAAGGCAAATTCCGATTTATGGAAAGTCAATAATAGTACGGATGAATCTGGTTTTTCGGCTTTGCCATCAGGATTCTATTTTCCAGCAACAGAAGCTCAAATAGCAGCAGGCAATGATGGATTTTGGAGTATGGGAATCACTGCCAAATTATGGAGTACTGCTCAAACTTATACTATTGAAGGTGAAAAAGAAGACATAAGTTGGACTGCTAATAATAACGCAGATATACTCTCTTCTGTGCGTTGCGTGAGGCACGATAACCTTATTTGGGATTTGTACACTCATAGAAATTTAGTGATAACCGGCGGCTCTTGGTATAAAGATATTGGCGAAAATGCTTCACCCGCAGATTTTAGTTGTTCTGCGACGTCTTGTCCGTGGATAGATAACAATAATGGTCGCATAACCATAAATTATTCTCAATACAATGGAGGAAGTTGGATGGCATTCGGAGGAGTAGCTTTCTTTTGGCGACCAGACTCGCTTGTAGCTCCGGAAGTTTGGGGAACTCATACAGGCTTGTGCGTAGAATACGCTCTGGAAGGTGAGGGGAATTTTTTTGTGCAAATAGAAGCCGGCGATAAATATGAATACGATCATTATAGAATTCTCATGCCTAAAAAATCTGAAGTTGGAAAAGAGTTTTTTAAATTCAATGATTTTGAACAAGAAGGCTGGGGTCCAGCAACAACTTTAGAAGAAGCCAAACAACACTCTAGAGGAATACAATTCCAAGGAAAACTTGTAACTTCAACACCGGTTACCGGAGCAAAAGCCACTTTAACCCTCAAAAGCATTCGCTGGGATTCATGCGATTAGGAGAAGGAGAATATATGAAAAACATCGTCAAAACAATCGCTTTCGCAACGCTTTTAACAGCGACTGTATTCGCAAATGGCACGCTTGCCGTTTTGGAAATAGTTCCAAGCTCCGATATGAATGATATGAAAGTAAACATTCAGGAAATGCGGCATTTAACGGACGAGCTCCGCAGACAAGCGGTGCTTGCGCTCCCGGACAAAGGCTATAAAGTTCTCACCAGAGACAACATAATCTCGCTATTGCCCGAAGACGAAGAAGCCCAGCAATGCTTGGCAGAAAGTTGCGCTGTGGATATAGGCCGTGCCATAGGCGCAGAATTCATAAGCTCAGGCAGCATAGGTCTCTTCAGCGGAGACCTTACGCTCACCATAGAACTCTATGAAAGCTTGGGCGGCAAGTTGCTCGGCAGCATAGTGATGGAGAGTCCCGATGTAAGAGGCTTGCTCAACGCAATAAGAACACAAGCTCCGGCCCTGTTCGCAAGAATTACCAAAAACAATGTACAGGATAAACCTGCTTCGCCTGCCCCGCAGGCACCGCTTGCCCAGCCTGCTCCCGCAGCACAGTCGCAAGCTAACATATGGCAGTGGCAAGATGCCCCTCAGACAATTCCTACGAATGTAGAGCAACCAAAGCAAAAGTTTAAGATTCCGTCTTGGGTAGCTATTGGACTGGATGTAATTGGTGTGGCAGCATTGGGTATGGGTTATTATTTTGACATGAAAGCCGGCGACTATCACAAAGATTACAAAAATATGGCTCAGTATCAGAGTCCGGAAATCTACGCTACCGCTTATCAAGATGTTGAAGATGCGAAAAAGATGAGGAACATATCTTATGGCCTAGGAGGCGTATTCCTGCTCGGCGGCGTAGCGTTGCACATTTGGTTTTAGACATTCTGGCACGATTTTTGCAAGTATCCTGTTGATATGTCTATCTCAGGAACAAATGGCCTTGGAATGCGTGCGCAACACGCTGCCCCTGTTGATGCGCAAAAATGGAAAGTTGCTCAGGATTTTGAAGCTATGTTTATACATCAAATGCTCAAATCCATGCGAAATACCGTTCCAAAAGACGAAGATATGAGCTCCGGAAGACGAATTTTCACGGAAATGCTCGACGAACAGATTGCAAATACCGCCAGCAGAACCGGAAGTTTTGGCCTGGCTCAGATAATTTACAAGGAACTTGTTCCCCCACAGCCTAGCCAAGCCTCCCCAAAACAGATTGAAACATGGGTAAACGAAGCATCGGCATCGCTGGGTGTGGATAAAAATTTGATCAAGGCCGTAATTAAACAGGAAAGTGCCGGAAATTCGCTTGCAGAGTCCGAGAAAGGAGCAAAAGGACTTATGCAGCTTATGGATCCCACCGCTAAGGAAATGGGCGTTATAAACTCATACAACGGGCGTGAAAATGTTATGGGCGGCACAAGATACCTAAAGCAAATGCTTACACGCTTCAATGGAGACGAAGCCAAAGCTCTTGCAGCCTACAACGCAGGCCCCGGCACAGTTGAACAGTACGGTGGAATTCCGCCATACAAAGAAACCGAGAATTATGTTAAAAACGTTCTGCAATACAGAGAACAATTAAAGGAGAATGCTCTATGAACTTCGAAAAGGAATTTGACGCTTTGACGTTAGTGCTCGACAAAATGAAGGAGCAATACGTTAAATTCAAAGAGTTGCTGATAAAACAGCGTGCGGCCATAATTGCCAACGACATTCAGGAACTAACCGATATTCTGCCTAAAATAGAGCAGATCAACGAAAACATAAGCAGGCTTGATGTTCGCCGAGCCTACAATGCGGATATACTGATTGAAAATGCCGATTTGAAAGAAAAAACCATTCGAGAGATTGTTAAAGCATATCCCGAATACGATGGCACAAAGCTGGAAAAAGCAGCTTTGGAACTGAAAAAAGAAGTGTTTGATGTGAAAACCATGTCTGCTTCCAATTCGGAGCTTTTGGAAATTTCACGCAGCATAATCAAAGAGACCATGAAAACCATAATGACCCAAAATACCGATCCCAGAGATAAGGCGTGGAGAACTTATGGCAACAGCGGCTCATATTCCCGCACAGTGCGCAGAGAACCGGTCCATTTGGTGAATAAGCAAGGGTAAGTTTACTATATTCCACACATGGATTTCAAAACGCAAAGAGAAAGGAAAGCATTCCTTGCCCTTGAAAACGGTGAAGTTTTTTACGGATATTCCGTTGGGGCTCCTGTTGATGGCTGTGGAGAGGTGGTTTTTAATACCGGAATGTGCGGTTATCAGGAGATTTTGAGCGACCCATCGTATGCGGGGCAGTTCATAGTTATGACTGCGCCAGAAATTGGCAATTACGGCACAAACCCAGATGACATGGAATCCAGAAAGTTTTTTGCCGCCGGATTTATAACTAGAGAGATGAACCCTCCTTCAAATTGGCAAAGCAAAGAGTCCCTGCAAGATGCTCTTGTTCGCTACAATATACCCGCAATCGCAGGCATAGATACACGTGCCCTTACCCTAATCCTGCGTGAGCAGGGGATTCAAAAAGCGTATATATGCACAAGCGGCGCAATAGATGCTGATTCTGCGGTTGAAAAGGCTAAAGAATGGCGTGGGCTGGATAATTTTGATTCTGCTAGCATTGTTTCTTGCGAAAAATCCTACGAATTTTCATCTGAAGGAGACCTTCACGTAGTAGCTTATGATTTTGGAATTAAAACCAATATTTTGCGGGGATTGCAAGGCGCCGGAATGCGTGTCACCGTTGTTCCTTCAAAAACATCCGCAGAAGAAGTTCTGGCCATGAAACCAAATGGCGTGTTCCTTTCTAACGGCCCCGGAGATCCTTCTGCTGTTGGCTATGCTATTGAAAACACAAAAAAATTGATAGGCAAAATTCCGATTATGGGAATATGCTTGGGGCATCAAATTATAGCACTTGCTATAGGCGGCCAAGTACAGAAACTCAAATTCGGGCATCACGGTTGCAACCAGCCTGTTATGCATAATGCCACTCGAGCCACAGGAATCACATCTCAAAACCACAATTACGCTATTATGCCGCAGGGGATAGAAAACAAAGCAGAAATCACTTATCTGAACTTAAATGACGGTAGTGTTGAAGGTTTGAAATTAAAGAATGAAAAAGTATTTTCCGTTCAGTTTCACCCGGAAGCAGCTCCCGGCCCACACGATGCAGCACATATTTTCGGAGAATTCAGAGACATGATTTTGGCGAAGTAATATGGTTTTTCGCTCACTGGCGCAGTTTTTAACAGAAGAATCTGTGGAGGGGTTTAAGGATTTTCCCCAAAGCGGAGTTTTGCATTGCGGCAATTTGGGCACTTCGGTACAGGCTGTGTGGGTGGCTACGCAGTTTTTAAAAAAATCAAAACCCATTTTAATAATAGCAAAAGATCAGAAATCCCTTGACTTGTGGATTGAAAATTTGTCTGAGCAGATTGAGGAATTTGATTTGCTCTCTTTGCCCATCGCAAAAGATGAAAACAAGGCGAGAATTTTTTCCGGTATTCTGGAAGAAAGACTCAGGTTCATTCAAAATGCGAAATCTGTGAAAATTGCTGTTGCCGGTTTAGATGCTTTGCTGGCAAAATTGCCTTCTGCGAAAACATTGAAGGAAAAAACTCTGAGCCTAAAACCCGGCGAACCCATAGATGAAGAAAATTTGAGGGAGATCTTTATATCACGGGGCTTCAAGGAGCAACAGGTTGTGGAAAGCGTTGGCGATTTTTCCATAAGGGGTTGTATTGTGGATGTGAATCCGCTTTTGTGCGAGCGACCTATTCGCCTTGAATTTTGGGGCAACACTTTGGAATCCATAAGAACCTTTGACATCTTTACGCAGAGATCTTTGGACAGCTTGGAAAGCGTTGAAATTTTCCCTATGAATTTAAATGATGATTGCGATAGCACAGCGTTTGATTTTCTAAAAGATTATTCAATAGTTACAGATGATTATTATAATTTGCCGCAGGATATTTTTGAGGAAGTTCAGAAACATCCTATTGTGGATTTTTCCCCATTGTCTGAACCGGAATTATCAGAATTTAAGAATTTACAGAATTATCCGCAGACTCGCTCTAATTCCGGATTTTCTGGGATTGAGAAATCCATTGCTGATTATGGCGGTGATGTTTATCTTGTGGCTCCTACGCAGGGGCAGGCACTTAGGCTTTACCATTTGTCGCAGGGGAGCAAAGTTAAGGAGATTTTGGTTGGGCATATTTCTGAGGGTTTTTGGTTTAAGGATAATTCCTTTGCGCTGCTCAGCGACCACCAGATTTTCAATCGTTTTGGGCATTTGATTAAAAAGAAGCAAAAGGCTTCGAGTTTGCACAATGCGGTGTTTGCGGATTCTCTGCTCGGTGGGGATTATGTTGTGCACGAAGATTGCGGCATTGGGCGGTTCTTGGGGCTTTCCAGAATTGAAGCTCTGGGCGCTCTTGTGGATTGCGCAGTGATTGAATACGCAGATAAAGCCAGGCTAACGTTCCCCGTAAGCGATTTGCACAAGTTGGAAAAACTGGTTAGAAGCGAAGAAGATGCACCGCCGCCGCTCAACAAACTCGGCACAAAAACCTGGGAGCGAGCCAAAGAAAAGGCTAAGAAACGCATTGCGCAGGTGGCTAAAGCTCTTGTTGAACTGTATGCTCAAAGGGAATTCATTCAGGGTTTTGCATTCCCCCAAGACTCAAATTTGCAGGATGAATTTGAAAACGATTTTCCATTCCCCCCAACACCGGATCAGGTTCGCAGCGCAAAGGAAATTAAAGAAGACATGCAAAAGCAAAAACCAATGGACAGGCTTTTATGCGGAGATGTTGGCTTTGGAAAAACCGAAGTTGCCATGCGTGCGATGTTCAAGTGCATAAATGCGAAAAAACAAGTTGCGGTTTTGGTTCCAACAACTGTGCTTGCGGCCCAGCATTTTCAGTCTTTTACGGAGAGGTTTGCCGCTTGGCCGGTGAATATAGCCCTTGTGAACCGCTATAAAACGAATTTTGAAAAAAAGGAAATTTACAAGGGGCTTGCTGAGGGCAAAATAGATTTGGTGGTTGGCACCCACGCTTTGCTTATGGATAGCATTAAGTTCAAGGATATTGGCTTGCTGATCATTGACGAAGAACAGAAGTTTGGAGTTAAGCAAAAGGAGAGGCTGCGTGAGATGCGGCTCTCTCTGGACACCCTTGCTATGAGCGCTACTCCCATTCCAAGAACTTTGCAGCTTTCCATGACTGGTGTTAGGGATATATCTTTTTTGAACACGCCGCCTCTGAACAGATTGCCTGTTGAAACAAAGGTTATGGATAGAGATGATGCGATTTTAGCCGCAGCGGTAAAGGATGAGATAGATAGGGGAGGCCAGATTTTTGTTGTGAACGACCGTGTGCAGAGCATTGAGCAATTGGCTGCGGATGTTGAGGGGTGGGTTCCCAGCGCACGTGTTGCGGTAGCTCATGCTCAGTTGCCGGATAGCGATTTGGAAAAGACCATGGCAGCTTTTATAAACAAGGAATTCGATGTTTTGGTTTGCACTGTTTTGATTGAATCCGGTCTTGATGTTCCCAATGCCAATACCATGATAATTATGAATGCCCAGATGTTCGGAGTGGGGCAGTTGTATCAGTTGCGGGGCAGGGTAGGCCGGTCTGCGGTGCAGGCTTTTGCGTATCTGGTGACTCCGGAGGGTGGGCATGGAGTGTCCAAGTCTGCGCAAAAGAGGCTTGCGGCAATGGAGCGTTTTACGGATTTGGGCAGCGGTTATCAGGTTGCGGTGCGTGATTTGGAGATTCGTGGCGCAGGTAATTTGCTGGGCATGGAGCAGCACGGGTTTATTGAGGAGATTGGTTTTGAGACTTATGTGAGAATGGTTAAGGAGGCGGTTGAGGAGTTGCGAGGGGTTAAGGACGATTCTCTGGTTAAGCCACGCCTTGAGCTTCGTGTTGATGCGTATTTGCCGGAGGTATGGATTAAAGACGGTTTGGCGAGGATTTCCATTTATCAGCGTATTGCCCGTGTTGAGGCGAGCGAGGAGATTTCTTCGCTTTTGGAGGAACTTAGAGACAGGTTTGGTCCGGTTCCAAAACCGGCTGAGATGTTGTTGATGTGCGCAGAGATAGGTATTTTGTCTAGAAAGTTCTCTGTGGTTGGCATAGCTCGCAAGCAGGGCGTTGCGGTTTTGACCTTTTCAGACAAAATAACTGCAAAATCACCGGTTATCGCAGATTTATATGCGAATTGCGACAAATTTCCGTTGCGTTTTTTAGCCACCCAGCCATTGCAGGCGGTTATTGAGCTTGGTTTTTCCACAGCCGAGCTTGAGGTGGAGGGTCTATTGGGGATTTTCAGAGGGCAAAAGTAGAGAAGTCATGCTTTTTAAACATTTTCTTCATTTTATTATCTATATTGTGTAAAGTTTCTTTCACTAGGAGTGTTTTATGCAGAAAAAATTATTGTGTGGTTTAGCCACACTCGGGTTCATGGCAAATAGCGCTTTTGCTGATAAAGTGATAGCTGATTTTGCGGACGGCACGGCAACAGCCTTTAGTAGTTATTCGTTTGGATATGGAGACGGATACGCCGGAAATGAAGGTGCAGGAGGTTTTTTCTCTTTTAATTATGCTCTGGAAGGAACTACTGATGATAATCAAGCTCTTTATCAGATTTCCGTTAACGATGGAAGTGATGCACTAAAACCTACTCCTGATTTCCCCATTACTGATTGCACTGGCGGCTTTTCATACAGATATAAAGGTGCTGCGCATATTTTTGTTACAGAACTATCAACAGTTACAGACTATAACGTTTTTAAAACGGCGACTAAACCTGCACAAGCTAATTGGACATTAACCACGGTAACTCCTGCAAACTTGGCACAGGAAGAAGGTTGGGGAACAGCAAAGACATTTAGTTTGAACGACATAACAATATTAAAATGGGTTATTAGCAATAAGGTAACTAGCGTTGCAACATCAGGGACTTTGGATATTGATGATATAACCTGCTTAACAGGCGGCGGTGGTGAGCCTCCTATTCCGAGCAGCGGCAATGGTTATCCTATTTTTGCTTATAGCGCAGATTCTGAAGATGGCCTGACTGCTTTTGGTGACTATATTTGGGGCAATGCATATAATGAGGCAACTTCTGCCAACCCAACAAATGCAGAAGGCATGATAGTGTTTGATGAAGGTGTGGCTAAACTAAAAAACGTTACTCTTGCTGCTCCAGCTAAATACTCAGGCGCAATGCTGGGCATTGAAAATGGTACCACCAAAAAGGTAGCAGATTGCACAGAAGGAATCTCCTATTACTATAAAGGAGACCCACACTGGTTCTTGCTGGAATTCCCGAAATCTGAGTGCTCTGACCCAACTAAAGCTGATGATAACAAATGGGGCAGAGCGGTAACTCCGGCTGCTACAACTTGGACAAAGGTATTCATAGACGTTGCTAGTCTAAAATTAGCAAGAACTTGGACCGGAGCAGGATGTGGAAACGGCAATGTGGATGCTATACCAGTTGATTTGAGTAAAGTTACGCAAATTACATGGACCTTTGACGATAATGTCTCAGGCGCAAAGAAGGATCTTATGATCGCAGATGTTATTTGCTATACCGCAAGCGGTGATCCTGTTGCAGACAGTAAACCGGCTGAAAGCATAACAATAAACACCGGTGATATAGGTACAAGCTCAATACACGGTGCTATCATACCCGCAATAGGCTTAACAGTCACAACTCACAACCGTGCGTTGCATATCTCTTCCGACAGGGATGCCAAAATCTCCCTTTATACATTAAGCGGTCAGAGAGTTCTAAGCAGCACTGTTAGCGCAGGGAACAAAGTGTTTAGCCTTATGAGCCAGAACCCAGGCGTTTACTACGCTGTGGTACAAGCCGGAACTCAAAAACAAACCGTCAAAGTTACAATTATGAAATAATCTGAACAAAGATTTACAAAATGCAGAGGTTCACACACCTCTGTATTTTTATTTCAAGTTGGAATTTAGACGCAACTTTAAGGATTTTTTTCAAAAAAGTGACAAAAAAAAGTGAAATATTGGTAAAAAAAACAAAAAAAATGCAAAAAATGCAAAAAAATTGACCGCTTTGTCATTTTTGAATGTATATTATGTAATAGGAATGGTTTAAACAGGAGATTTTCTATGAAAAAGGTATTTTTAATGCCGATGATCGCTATTGCGATGTTTGTTTCACAGGTTGGGGCACAGGAGTGTGCCGGTAATACCACAGATCCCAATGCACCTAATCCTAGCGGTTGCAATTGTGGGTATCAAGGAGTAAAGGCATTTTGCCAACATGGAACAGGCTGTTATACAATCAATAATATCTATGAGAACTTAAGTTCAGATTGTGCTACATTAGTTGCCGACTGCATAAGAGATGGAATGGTATATACCGGTGTTAGTGAGAAGACTACTCCTACCGACATTAATAATCCCGATCTGAGTTCAATAAATCCAAGTAATAAATATGGGCAAAATGTACAATGCAAAACCGCTGGTGGTACTTGGAGAGCGGGCAATTCGGAGAGCAGAACTTCTTTGGGATGCTGCAAATGGGCAGATACGGACAAACCAGGAACATGCTGGGACATATGGAGCGACGATCCTGATGGGGAAGCACAAGTTACTGATTGCAAAGGCGGTGAGAATCAGTACTGGGATTCAGCTTGTCCTAATCAAGGTTCCGGTAATTGCCCTGGTGGTTCTCCAGTCCTGAAAGTTAATCATGCTGCTGGCTTGATTGTAGCTACTCATGGTCGTGCATTGCATATTTCCTCTGACAAAAAAGCTACAGTAAACCTTTATACCCTTGCAGGTCAACAGGTTCTTAGCGGCAGTGTTCAGGCAGGAAACAGCGTGTTCAGCCTTATGGGTCAGAACCCCGGCGTTTACTACGCAGTGGTACAATCCGGCTCCTACACACAGACAGTTAATGTTGTTCTGAAATAGAACCAGCACCAAGAGGCCCTCATGAAAAAATTACTCCTTCTCGTTCTCGCCGGGCTATTTGCCTGCTCCACGTCAACAAGCAATCCCCCTCCTTGTGAGGGAGATGATTGTAATCAAACTGAACCTGGTGAAGGCGGCGAAGGAGATAATAAAGGCGACGGCAAGTTGTCTGTTGAGGGCCGCAAAATTATGAAAAACGGGCAGGAAGTTGTACTGCGTGGCATGAGCTTGTACTGGTTTAATGGTTTTTGGTCAGGAACTTCTGCCACATCCGGCAATAGATTTTACACCAAAGAAACGGTTATGGAACTTGCCAATAAAGACACTTGGGGAGCAAATCTTGTGCGTGCTGCCATAGGCAGCGTGCATGGTAAGACTGATGAGGCTATTGCAATAGCCAAAGAGATGATAGATTGGACCAAAGAAGCCGGCATTTATGTGATTATAGATAATCATACTCATATAGCCCATAGACCTGCCCCTACTGCATCTGCAAAGAACTTTTTCGGAGCAATTTCTGCTTATGTAAAAGAAAAAGGGTACACCCATGTTTTTTATGAAATTTATAATGAACCTGTTTATGATTGCGATAATGAGCAAACTAATGATAGTAGGCCAGCTAGCTGTAATACTTTAACATCATGGTCCCAAATAAAATCTTATTCTGAGGATTTAATAAACACAATACGTGGCAATGATCCTGATGGAATAATCTTAGTTGGTACTTTAGGTTACTCTCAGCGTATTGACCTTGCTAGAGCTGATCCTATAAATGCCAGAAACATAATGTATGTTTTGCACTTCTATGCAAGCACTCATTCTATTACTACCGGTAATTTCCCGATACGGCTTAGAGAAGCTTATTGCGCAGACTTTCCTGTATTCATAAGCGAATGGGGAACCACCCTTGCAAGCGGAACCGGCACTATAGATTGGAATGCCAACAATGACTGGATGTCTTTCCTGCAAGCGGCTGGGTTGTCTTGGGCTAACTGGTCTCTCGCAAGGCTTACCGAGTCTTCTGCTGCTTTAAGCAATAGCCCGGCAGTTGGAACGGCAACTCCTGAATTCACAAATATAAATCACCAGCTATCTACAAGCGGGCAAAGAGTTCAAACATGGATTAGAGAACTCAACGCCGGGCGTAGCGTAGAAGGCGTAAATCCAACGCCAATAAGCTGTAATTAAAATTCATGGTTCATACAAATTGGCACGGTTTTTGCATGTAACATTTATGAGGTTACTATGCTCACAAAACTGGCAATTCTGGACAAAACGAGCATCCCTGTGGCGAGCAAGGGATTAGACGCCTATACCCATAGAGGCAGGGCAATCGCTAATAATATCGCCAATGTAAGCACTCCCGGCTACCGCCGCATCGAGGTTTCCTTTGAAGAACAACTGCGCAAAGCGCTGGACAAAGAACTCAATATGGCCGGAAACCGCACACACGGCAACCACTTATTTTTAGGCAGACCCGAACTGGAACATGTGAAAAGCGAAGGGTACAGAGTAAACGACTTTACAACACCCGGCGAAATAAACAATGTGGACATAGATATTGAAATGGCTAAACTTGCTGAAAATGAAATCGCTTTTAGCTTTGCCACCGCATTCATAAAAGACCGCAGCGGCACAATAGGCGAAGCAATTAAAGGCAGCAGGGGAGGCGGAGGTTAATTTATGGCTATGGTAGAATTATTTTCCGGTTTGAATATAAGCGCAACAGGCCTAAGAGCCCAGCGTGTAAGGCAAAATGTTATTGCCTCAAACATAGCAAACGTGGAAACCACACGCACCCCAGACGGCGGCCCCTACAAAAGGCAACACGTTGTTCTGGAAGCAGACCCCTATGAATTTGACCAATTCTTGGTAAAAGAACAGAACAAAATTCGCGGAGCAAAAACCCAAGACGGGCATATCCGCATACCGCAACCGCAATGGCCTGTGTCTAGAGAAAACATAGGCAGCGGCGTAAAAGTACTGGAAATAAGCAAAGACGAAGGTCCGAATAAACTGGTGTACAACCCAGGGCACCCGGACTCAGACGAAAACGGCTACGTGCACATGCCGAATGTAAACATTGTAGAAGAGATGGTGGACATGATAACAGCAACAAGAGCATATGAGGCCAATACAACCGCATTCAACAGCACCAAAGCGATGTTGATGAAAGCATTAGATTTGGCTAATTGAGGAATAGAAAATGAAAATTGATGTTCAAAAGTTCATGGAAATACGTGATAACGCAAGAGCCAAACAGGCAGCGTCGGCCAAAGCAACCGACAAAACCGACTGGCGTGCGTTACTGGAATCTAAAAGAAAGGAAATCGGGCTTGAGCCTGCAGCTCCAACTGCGGTTAAAGTTTCCCCTGTAACTGCCGAAAATAAAAATAGGGCAGTTGCATCGGATTTTGAAGGATCAATAGAGGAACGGGTAGGCGCTTTGCGTGAAAGGAGCGCAGAGGGCTTACCCGTTCGCGAACGTGGCAACTTCATAGATGTAAGGGCATGATTTTTCTAAATTAGAGGTGAATATGTATAGCGATATTAGCAGTCCTGTTTCAAATTCAAAGCCGTTGAGCGACACCGTTCAACCGCTTGCGCCCGGCTTGGATCCCAAGCGCATTGGGCCGCAAAAAGCAGATGCACCCAGCTTTGGCGAAATGCTGACCGGGTTTTTAACCGATGTAAACCACATGCAAAATTACGCAGACCAGTCAATCCAAAAGATGGTCTCAGGCGAAATCAAAGATGTTCATCAGGTTATGCTTGCCGTTGGCGAAGCTAAGGTTGCCTTCAACCTGATGCTCGAAATTCGCAACAAAGCGATGGAAGCCTACAACGAAATTATCAGAATGAGAGGTTAAGGACAGGAATCAGAATAATATGGTACTGCCGCAATAAAACCTAGCCTTGTTTACGCCACCAAATGAAAAATCCTTGGTGTTATTAGACAGGGCATTCAGCCAAACAGCATAAAGAGAGGCATTTAATTTGGGGATTTTCTGCTCTATTTGAACATTCCAAAACCACGTATCGGGATGCTCACGATAAACCCATTCATGGGCAAAAATAAGATTCTGCAAAAACCGGTATTTCAAAAACAACCTGGCTGAATTCTCATTGTAATCATCAAAAAATTCCTTTGAATACGCAGCACCTGCCTCTGCAATTCTAGACCTGTAAGCCATCTCGCTGTCAATGCCTATGGACTGAAAATCGGCGGAGTAGTTTTTGTAAGCTCTTGTCTTCATGGAGAAGGGTTTAAAGTCGTAACTCGTTTCACTATATACCTTTACAGCATTTGTTCTAAACAGCGTTCCTATGATCAAATCGGTGGTGTTGCTTATATTTATTTTGTATTCCAGGCTATCAGTAATTGCAAGGCTATCAACCATGAACTCTATGAAACCTTTATTTGTAAAACTTTCAAAAAAGCTATGGCTGAACTCCGCCCATATAATGATGCTCTCCTTATCTTCTGTTTTGCTCACATATAAACCGCCGCCTGTATTTTCGCCCCTAAGCCTGAGCCCAAAATTATTGCGGGTTTCTGCGGCACTGTCCTGTATTTGAAATTTTTCCGTGGCACCATGCAGTTCAACCTTCTTTTCCATAAACTCAAACCATGTGTTGCCTTCAATTCTGGGGCTAATGCGTATGGGAACCCAAGTGGTGTCTTTTTCATCTAATGCCCAAGCATACTCGGAGCCAACCAAAACGCTTGCATTCTTATAGCCAAAACCGCCAAACACCCCTGAATATGCGGGCAAATTTTCGCCAAACCATGAAAATTTCTGCGAATTATCTATGCGTTTTTTGCGAATATCCATGCTGGATTCGCTGAAATGGTCTATTTGATTGAACTGGGCTATTGCATAAAAATCCTTGAAGTGTGGGGTAGTGAAGCCACCGTAGAGCATGGGCGTTGAGTTTGGCCGCCTGCTATCGTCTGCGAGTTCCTGCCAAAGCTGGTCTCCGAGTTCGTTTCCGGTGTAAAACCAAAGTCTGGGAGATGGTACATCCCAATTCATTATGGGAACAAAACGCCCAAAAATCCGTCGGTCCTTCCATTTTTCCGGAGCCCAAGTTGCTTCTTCTGCCTGCAAGCCAAGTGCTCCGGGTGCTCTTGTGTAAGTGTATGTGGGCATTGCCACCAGTTGATGCTGCGTGATTAAGGCAGGTGTTTCACCCGGAATTTGGGCAAAGACAATGGAAGAAAAAAGCATAAGCAGCAGCAGTGGCACAGATGGAATATAAAAATTTGTATATGCGGCGTTCCCCCCGTTAGCCCTCCGGGCGGAAAAAACGGGGGGACAACCTGTGAAATTGTTAAAATTTCGCAGGTTAAGGGGGGACGCTGATTGAGAA
>JGI24695J34938_10001981_pt1 | contig 16353 bp, 8 predicted proteins | sample TergutCo191P3_FD_34938 | JGI IMG/M metagenome (IMG submission 34938)
TAGCCGAATCAAGCCGCCCGCCGTAATTATTCCGTAAATCCAGAACAAGGCTTTTATAATTACTCTTTTGGAACTCCAGTATCGCGTCTTTCGCCCTGTCCGCTGTCATCGGCGTAAAGGTGAGAAGTTTTAAATAGCCGGTATCGCCAATCATGGCGTGTTTTACGGTGGGCACTTCGATGATCGCCCTTGTAAGAGTGACCGGAAACTCCAGCCTGTCGCCGCGCCTGATTACAAGCCTTACGTTTTCGCCGGGAGTTCCTCTTAATATGGTGAGCACCTCGTCCATAGTGATGGATTCCGTCGGAATTCCGTCAATTTCCGTGATAAAATCACCGGGCTGGATTCCGGCGCGCCAGCCGGGAGTATCTTCAATCGGAGCTGCGACTTCTACCCACATTGGTTTTCCGTCCGGCCTTGGGGTGACAGCCTTGGTAATATTTAAGCCTACTCCGCCGAAATTCCCCTGTGTAGTATCGGCTATATCGGTCATATCTGATTCCGACATATAAACTGAATACGGATCATTGAGCGAGCCGAACATTCCGTTCATCGCTCCTTCAAATAATTTATGCGGATCGACTTCTTCCACGTAATTCTGGAGGATAAAATTAAAGACATTCTGTAATAAACCGGGATAATTTGTTCTTTGAGTCTGAGTAGAATTCGCGTTTCCCTGCGCCGCGGCCCCCGGAATAATCGCGAAAGTGAATAAAACACAAGAAACAGCCGTTACGGTAATCCAGACCCACTTATAAGATGGCTTTTTTTGAATATCCATGATAAACTCCTGCTTATATTATATGATATATTTCAAATAAAAAGGATAGTAATATGGTTACGAAAAAAAAAATCGGAAAAAAACTATCAGCTTTAATAATAACCGTTTTGGTGTTCCTTGTAATAACAGGACTGCATTTACTTGGCGTTTTCCTCTTTTTAGAGAATAAATCTTATGATCTTAGGGTCAAGTTTTGGGCTGACACTTCTTTTAGCAGGCCATCGGACGAAATAGCGGTTATTCTGCTTGATCAGGACAGCTTAGACTGGGCGCAGCTTGAACGGGGATGGGGCTGGCCGTGGCCGAGGCAGGCTTACGCGGAAATTGTTGATTATCTGGCTGTCAGCGGCGCGAAGTCAGTCGCGTTCGACGTAATTTTTTCAGAGCCTTCAGTCTACAGGAACGCCAAACAGGACGAAATAATCGACAACGCGGTAAAAGCCCTTGAGGAAGTAGCGCTGGATACAGAAGATCAGTCCAGCAGCGAATTAACAAGCAGCATACAGAGTTTATCAGGCATTACGAGTCAGGCCCGGACCAGCAGAGGCGGAATCGGAATACCGCTGCGGTCATTGTCGGGAGGCGCTGATGGGCAGCCCAGGCAGGGAATTACATCAATGTTTTCGATTTACAGCGTTATCATCGAAGCGTTGCGCGGTCTAAGCGCGAGAGAAGATGACGATTCCTTTATGAACGCGTCAGCGAACTACGGGCATGTTGTACAAACTGTTATGTTCAGCAGCCAGACAGGAAGCGTCACTTCGTGGCCGTCAGGTATAAACGCCCCTTTGTTCAGGCCGGAAAATTTCGGATCAATGATTGACAAGTTCAGCGTCGGGGAAACAGAGAAAGCGCAGTTTCCGATTACCGGTCTTATCAATTCCGCGGCCGCTCTGGGAAGCGTTACAGGAATCCCAGATTCTGACGGAATTATAAGAAGGTTAAAGCCCTTCACTCTATTTGACGGCAGAGCGATTCCGGGTCTTTCAGCCGCTTCGCTTATCGTTTCAGGATTCGGAACGCAGATATTTTACAATGAGAAGAACAATACCATTGAATGGGACGGATTATCTATTCCTGTTGATAAAAACGGAAACGCCCTTCTGCGTTACCGCGGGCTGCTGGACCGGTACATTCCTTACAGAGCTATGGATATTCTGCTGAGTTCGGAAGCGTACGGGATAAATAAAAACATGGAGTTCGGGGCATACAGAACGTCAATGGGAACGGACTGGTGGATGCTGACACCGCGGAATTTTGCTGACACTCACGTATTCTTTGGTTTTTACGCGCAGGGGCTTTATGATATTTTCAGCACTCCGGTTCACTCGATTTATCCGGGAATGGGATGTCACATAACAATGCTCGACAATATGCTGCAGGGAGATTTTATCCGCGAGACTTCTCTTGTTGCAAACCTGCTCATTCTTTTAGCGTTGGTAGTTTTAATCGTATGCCTTACTGTGTTTTCGCCTAGAATAACTCTGTCTGTCGGAGGAATGATTGCCGTTGTCGTGTTAATTCTGGCTGGCGCCTTTCTGGCATACCAGTTCGGCGGTTTATGGGTGCCGATGATCACGTTCCTCGCGGGAACGCTCGCCAGCTTTATTACTGTTACCATTTACAATTACGCGACAGAGGGCAGCCAGAAACGTTTTATAAAATCCGCCTTCTCGCAGTATCTCTCGCCGAAAGTTATCGATCAGATCATAGCGGATCCTTCGCAGTTAAAGCTCGGCGGCGAAAAAAGGGAAATGACCGCGATTTTTACGGATATCCGTGCGTTCTCAACATTTTCCGAAGCGCTCGGCGATCCCGCGAAACTCGTAGAGCTGCTTAACTTCTATCTTACAAAAATGAGCAATATCGTTCTTGATCATCAGGGGACGATAGATAAATACGAAGGTGACGCGATTATCGCGTTTTTCGGCGCTCCGGTGTACATGAATAACCACGCGTCTCTGGCGTGCCGCGCCGTAGTGAACATGAAAAAAGCTGAAATGGCGATGAACCGCGAGGCGATCGCTTTGGGGCTTATCACTCCTGAGGTAATGAAGGCGATGGCAGCGAGAGGAGCGACAACCAGTGTTGATGATCCGTATGTGATTTTTACAAGGCTCGGAGTAAATACAGGAGATATGGTTGTAGGCAACATGGGAACTCCCAACAAGATGGATTACACAATAATGGGGAACGCCGTAAATCTGGCTGCAAGACTGGAGGGAGTAAACAAACAGTACGACACAGGCGGCATACTTATCAGCGAATATACTAGGGCGATGGTCGGCGATGAATTCATAATGCGGCCGTTAAGCAGGGTAAGGGTTGTCGGCGTTAATACACCGCTCCGGCTTTATGAGCTTTTGGACATCGCGTCCGAAGCGCCGAAAGAGCTGCTGGAAATGACAGCGAACTGGGAGCAGGCGTTCAACTTTTATGAAGATAAAAACTTTACAGCCGCGAAGAAAATTTTTGAGGATATATGCGGCAGGAACAGTACGGATATGGCGGCAAAAAAATACTTAAATAGGTGTATCAGTTTAATTTCATCGCCGCCTGATGATAAAACATGGGATGATGGAATTGATAATTTAACCGAAAAATGATGAATTCAACAAAAGATTGATTATATTATTCTTATATAATAAACTATTAATATTGTGAGGTAAAAAAATGAAGAAAATTCTTATTGTTTTTTGTCTGGTATTATTTGTTACCGGATTAGCGGCGGCGCAGGTAGCCCGCGGCGGAACATTGTACGTTTCTGTCAAAAATCTGCAGCTTAAAGCCAGCACAGGATGGTTCGCGAGAACAAACGGGACGCTGGATTACGGAGCTCAGGTCACTGTAATTGAGGTCAACGGAAGATTTGTGAACGTAAGAAGCGCGGCCAATTCCAATCTTACAGGGTGGACGGCGTCGGCAAATTTCTCGACAAGGCAGGTTGTATCGGGAACATCAAGTACCGCGACAGCAAGGGAAGTAGCTCTTGCCGGAAAAGGTTTTAACTCTGAAGTTGAGAATTCCTACAGAACGCAGCAGGGGAACCTGAATTACGCTGACGTAGACAGGACAGAGGCAATCATTGTAAACGAAGATGAACTTAGGCGGTTCCTGGAAACAGGCGGATTATCAATGGGAGATAACTAATGAAGAATAAAGTCTTATATATAGCCGCGGTTTTCGCGGCGCTTTCGCTATTTATTTATTCATGCGAGACATTTACAAAAATCGCCGATGCCGGAGCGCAGATCGCCGGAGCGACAGGGCTTATCGATCAGAACACAGCGGACGCGATCAGCCAGTCCGCGAGAGCAATCGGCAGCGCCGTTGAGGAGATTACTCCGGAGCAGGAGTACTACATCGGCAGAGCGGTTGCCGCGAACATTCTGTCGAACCCCAGTTACAAACTTTATAACGGAAACCCGGCGCTGACAAACTATCTAAATTTAATCTGCACAGCGATAACAATAAACTCGCCGCGCCCTGATGTTTACAACGGTTACAAAGTCGCGATTCTTGACAGTCAGGAAATAAACGCCTTCGCGACATCCGGCGGACACATTTTTGTTACGCGCGGATTAATCAGCGCCGCAAGATCGGAAGACGCTCTCGCGTCAGTTATCGCGCACGAGATAGCGCACATTCAATTACAGCACAGCATAAAAGCAATTAAATCCAGCCGCATAACTCAGGCTATTCTGGTAACAAGCACGTCAGCGGCGGGAGTAGCGGCAGGCATGGATGTTAATCAGTTAACCGATGTTTTTAATGAGTCTGTCGGCGAAATTGTGCAGACAATGGTAAACAGCGGTTACTCACAAACTCAGGAATTTGAGGCTGACAATACCGCGATGAGCCTTATGGCGTCAGCGGGATATAATCCGTCCAGTTTAATTGACATGCTAAGGGTATTGAATACTGTTCAGACATCAAGCTCTGGTTTTGGCAAAACCCACCCGACTCCGGCGCAGCGTATTTCTAACGCGGAAAAAAGCTCAGGAAATTACAGGGCTGTAAATACAGTCAGCCAGAGACAGACGCGCTTTGACTCAGCGGTAAGGTAAAACTAATATCAAGGTGTATGCCCGGCATACACCTTTTTTTGCCGCAGACGCTTCGCCGCCAGCCTATGAATCAGGATCATCAGATTTTCACGGAGATGTCATCGGGCTGATTCGACAGCTCTGTTTTTATAACAAAAAATTATTGTAACAATAAAGCCATTAATTTGATTAATAAGTATATAGAAAAATCAACAGCTAACAGCTATTATACATTTTTCAAAAAACCAAATAACGGGGAATAAAATGAACGAACAAAAACCAAATAATCTTCAGAAGAAAGGAGGACCGAGCATCTTCAATTTTTTGATTGTAGGATTTATATTGACCTTTTTAATTAACATAATTTTTAACGCGTCAACAGGCACAGGCAATACTCAGGTTTCATATAACGAGTTTATTCAATACGCGGACAGCGGAAACATTGAACAGGTTTTTCTTAATGATGAGCAAATATCATTTACATTGAAGAACAGCGGGCAAACAGCGCAAAATTCAAATGTACTCGGATTTTTCCAGAATAACAGACAGGCTGTATCATATTACACTGGACGGGTAGATGATCCAACGCTTACAGACAGGCTGCTCGCGGCGGACATTCCTTTCAGCAGGCAGGTTGTCAAGTCAAATCCTCTACTCAATATAATTGGAAGCTGGATTGTCCCGATAATAATTATGTTTCTGATATACCGTTTTGTCTTCCGGCGCATGTTTTCACAGATGGACGGAGGCGGGTTCGGCGGCGGTTTTTTGAATGTCGGAAAATCGAAGGCAAAAGTCTACAATTTGGAGAAAAATACAGGCGTAAAATTTTTTGATGTAGCAGGTCAGGATGAAGCGAAAGAAAGCCTGATGGAAATGGTGGACTTTCTGCATTATCCCGAAAAATATAAAAAAATCGGAGCCAAGCAGCCAAAAGGAGCGCTCCTTGTCGGCCCTCCCGGCACAGGCAAAACGCTTCTTGCCAAAGCGGTCGCGGGAGAAGCAAACGTCCCGTTCTTCTCGCTTTCAGGTTCGGAGTTTGTCGAGATGTTTGTAGGAATCGGAGCGAGCCGCGTCCGCGATCTCTTTGAGCAGGCAAACAAGCAAGCGCCCTGCATAATCTTTATAGATGAGATTGACGCTATCGGCAAAAGCCGCGACGCGAGATTCGGCGCGAATGACGAGAGAGAACAAACGCTCAACCAGTTGTTAGCTGAAATGGACGGGTTTGATTCATCCAAGGGTATTGTGATTCTTGCCGCGACAAACCGGCCGGAAACGCTGGATAAAGCGCTTTTACGCCCGGGACGCTTTGACAGGCGCATCATCGTAGATAAACCTGATCTGCCGGGGAGGGAAGCGATTCTAAAAGTGCACAGCAGCAAAGTAAAATTATTAGAAAATATAAATTTTAAAGAGATCGCTTTGGCGACAAGCGGGGCGACAGGCGCTGATCTCGCCAACATGATTAACGAAGCCGCGCTGCGGGCTGTAAAAATGAAGAGGGATTCTGTCTCGCAGGAAGATCTTCTGGAAGCTGTTGAGGTTGTTATCGCGGGCAAGGAAAAAAAAGACAGAATTCTGAATCCTAAGGAGAAACAGCTTGTGGCGTATCATGAAGTCGGACACGCTCTGGTAACGGCGATGCAGTCAGACCGCAAGTCTGAGGACAGCCTGCCGGTGCATAAGATTACGATAGTTCCCCGTACAATGGGAACTCTCGGATACACCATGCAGATGCCGGAAGAGGAGCGTTATCTGATGACAAAAAACGAAATGCTCGCCGAAATAACTGTTTTACTCGCCGGACGCGCGGCGGAAGAGATGATTTTTCAGGAATCTACAACCGGAGCTGCTAATGACATAGAGAGAGCCACAAAACTTGCGCGTAACATGGTGACGCGCTACGGCATGAGCGAAAAGTTCGGCATGATGGGTCTGGAGAGCGTCGAAAGCCAGTATCTTGACGGCAGAAATGTGTCTACATGCTCTGAGTCAACCGGAGCTTCTATTGACGAAGAAACAGGAAAAATCATCAGGCAGTGCAATGAAAAAGCGGCGAAAATACTTCAGGAAGGGAAAGACGCTCTGCTCAGAATATCAGAATTTCTTTTAAAGGAAGAATCAATCTCAGGACAGCGTTTCATGGAGCTTTTAAAAAATTGCGCGTAATATCTGTCAGGCATCAGCGTTATCAGGTTTTTTCCATACTCTGAAAGTCTCCGCGTACGCGCAGTCAGGAGGCAGAAGGCGGTTAAATAACGCGCAAAAAAAATTAACGCTTCCGCAATGCCCGCAGATTAAAAAACGTTTATCAAATACAGCGCAATGCTTAGTCTCTTTGGAATAATACTCGCATGGAGCGGAATAATCAATTATAACTTCGCCATTTTTGGAAAGCGAACGCTGGTAGCAGCACTTGCCGCACCGCCTGCAAAGATCATCCCAGTTCTTCCGCCATTTCCTGTACTCAGAAAAAATCCGGCGCAGTACCGCTGACATTATTACCCGCGGTTATGCTGTTTTACGCAGTCTGCAGGTAAAATAAAATTTCGCTCCCTTGCCTAACTCCGAATCGACCCATATATTTCCATTCAGCATATCCGCAATGCGTTTGGAAAGAGCAAGTCCTATTCCGATACCGCTATACTCCCTGTTAAGACTTCCATCGGCCTGTTCAAATACTGAGAATAATTTGCTTTTATGATCCGGTGATATTCCGATTCCATTGTCGGTGACTTCGAATTTTACAACTACTGAACCGTTATCCGCGCTTTCTAAAAACGCGTTAAAATTTATTTCTCCGTCTTCGGGAGAGAATTTTACAGCGTTGCCTAATAAATTATGAATAACCTGCCTAACGCGTTTTTCATCACCGTAAAGCGATACAGGAATTTTTGCATCTATATTGCAGTTAATTAACTGTCTTTTCTTTGAAGCTTTATCATCGGCAGCAAGCAGTACATCGCGAACCATCGTATTAAAATCAAAAAGAGATTCTGACAGCTTGAATACATCGTATTCAATATCGGAAAAATCAAGCACATCGTCTATCAGACGCATCAGAGAGTGAGAGGCGGTATTCATTTTTCTGCTGAAATCCTTCATGTTGTCAGGCATTCCCTGCATTTCCGCTATCTGAAGCAGGCCCATAATCGCGTTCATGGGCGTGCGCATTTCATGGCTCATACGGGAGAGAAATTCAGATTTCGCGCGGCTCAGGTATTCGGCGTGTTCCTTGGAAAGAATAAGGCCGTTTTCCAGTTCCCGTATTTCCGTTAAATCCCTTGTGATAATCCCGAAGTTGTTTTTTCCGTCCTGAATAACGGAGATCATCAATATTCGTTTCGCTCCGTCTTTGCGGTTTATTTCACTCTCAAAAAGAACGGTTTCGCCGCGCGCCGAAGCTGGTAAATGCACTTCTTTTATTTCAGCTAACGTTTTCGCGTCAAAGATCGCGTTAAGCCCCTGGGCGATAAGCTCATTTTTGGTATACCCTGTAACATCCAGAACAGCCGGATTCACATACTCAAGGCCCGCGTCTGATGAGATATACAAAACGATATTGGGGGAATTCTCTACAATGGAATACTGGCGCTCCATCGCGTCACGTTCAAAAACGCCTGAAAAAACGCTCGTAACAAGGATCGCGAGATCAATTTCGCTCTCTCCCCAGTCTGATTTTTTATCGTCTCTGGAAAAAACCAGAATCGCGCTAATCCTTCCTTTAGTGAAAACCGGCGTTATGATAAAATTATCCAGACAAGAACTGCGCGATTTCATAATATCAATTAAAAGAGGATTGCTCGAATGTAAATGCGGAATGTTTTTATTATTTGTAAAAAGATTCTTCACTGCGGATAATCCCTGAACATTGAATTCAACTCTGTCTCCTAACCGCGTTTTAATGTTTAATTTCGGGTTGATCCATTCATTCTGGCATATAAGCGCGTTGGCTTGTTCATCAAGCCTGTAAAGAAGCACCGCGGCGAGATTCATAAACTCTCCGACCATGCGCAGCGTATCTGAGTACTGCGATACTGTGTAAGCTTCAGTCAGGAAGTTCTGCGATATCCTTGTCATAAGCGCCTGCTGCCTAAGGCGCTCAACCAGCTTTAAATGGTTCTGAACCCTGAGTTTTACAATCGCGGGATGAAACGGCTTAGTAATGTAGTCCGCCGCGCCAAGAGCCAGCCCCTTTTCCTCATCGACAATATTATCAAGCCCTGTGATTATAATAACCGGAATATCGCGGGTGTTAGCTGATTTTTTCAGCGCGGTAGTAACTTCATACCCGTCAATATCAGGCATAATAACATCAAGCAGTATAATATCAGGCAAAAATTCTTCAGCGGTTTCTATGGCGTCATGTCCGCTGCTTGACGCGTAAATTGTATATTCATCACTCAAAATATTTTTAAGCGCGCTTATACTCGCTCTTTCGTCATCTACAATCAGGACGCTGTATTTCTTCCTGCCGCCCATCGTTCTACTCCCATTCGCTTTTTAATTTTGATAATTCAACAGCCGCCTGCTTAAAATTATATTTTTCGATATGCTGCGCCAGTTCTTCAGCTCCGGGTATTGTAAGAACTTCGTATATATAATCTTCACATTCGGGGTTTCTGTTTCTTATCAGTATTTCCAGCCTGTCAAGAATTTCATTTATCCTGACAGAGTCTTCTGTTTTTTCAATTTTTTGAGAATTAATTCCTTCGAATAACGGCGCTAATTTTTCAAGCGTTAATTTTAATTCCGTTTCCAGTTTTTTCAGCACTTCCTGGTTAATTGTTTTTCTGTCATTTTCCGTTATGATTGTTCCAAAACGCCCGAATTCAAGCATGGTTTCCGCGTCAGCGGCGGCAGTCCGCAGATTTTTCTCGCCAATCTGTCCCGCGTTGCTTTTCAGCGAATGCGCGATTCTGTAGGCCTGCTTGATATCTCCCGTATTTACCGCTTCTGATATATTTAAGTACGTTGTATGATTGTTTTTGAAGAAATTCACCTGCATGTGCTCCAAAAGCCTGTTGTCATCCGCGGCCTGCTGCTCTTTATCCACGACGGAATAACCTGTAACAGGAAGATACTTAATCAGGCACTTCCACAATTCCTGCGATGTGAACGGTTTCCCCAGACAATCAGACATTCCGCTTGTTCTGTAAAGCTCGACATCATTGGACATAATGTTCGCGGTTACGGCGACAATCGGAATATTAGCGCCTAACGCGGTAATCTTTGACGCGCATTCAAGCCCGTCCATTCCGGGCATATGTATGTCCATAAGAATCAAATCGAACGGTTTTTCGCCGGAGTTAAGACGTTTTGTAACGCGCGCGATGCCTTCCATGCCGTTATGCGCTACAACGGTTTTCAGTCCGAGTCTCGACAGATGATCGCACATAACCTGCTGATTAAGGCTGTTATCCTCGCAGATCAGAATCTCGCCTGAGAAATTCGGCTTGTCTTTTATTTCTAAAACATTAGCCTGAAACTTTGCCGCGGTATCTTCGTCAATCAAATCAAAATTTAGATCAAAACTGAATTTGCTGCCTATATCAAGAGCGCTTTCGATTATTAATTCTCCGCCCATTAATTCGATAATGCTTTTTGTTATCGGCAGCCCAAGCCCTGTGCCGCCGAATCTTCGCGTAACGCTGTCATCCCCCTGCATAAAAGGCTCCAAAACCCTGCCAATCTGCGCCTGATTCATTCCAATGCCGGAATCTTTAACCTCAAAATGTATAATTACACTGTTTGAGTCGTTATTCACCAGTGACGCCAGCAGCTTGACGGTACCTGTATTTGTAAATTTTACAGCGTTGGAAAGTAAATTGATGATGACCTGCCGCAGCCTGATTGGATCGCCGAGTAATTTTTTATTTAAAGACGGCTCGGCATAACAGTAAAAAGCGATTCCTTTTTCTTCGGCCTTAGGCTTAATCGTTATCTGACAATTAGAAAGAACATCATGAAGATCAAAAGGAATTTTCTCCAGAGTAATTTTACCTGACTCGATCTTTGAAATATCAAGAATATCATTAATGATTTTTAAAAGCCATTGCGCGCTTTCGAGTATGTTGCCGATGTATTCTTTGTTTTTCCGCAGGTTATCGCTGTACTGCGCGAGTTCCGCGAAACCTATGATGCTGTTCATCGGCGTTCTGATCTCATGGCTCATGTTCGCGAGAAACGTGGATTTGGTTCTATTGGCGGCCTGCGCCGCGTCGCGCGCGTGACGAAGTTCTTCCTGCGTATTTTCGATATTGGCGATATATACTTTATCCGCCTTTTTTTTGTTAAGTATATAGGCGACAGTTGTAAAAGCGGCGAGGACCATAATAATTAATCCGGCAACCGTTAATATCAACGTAAACTCAAGCGGATTAGATTCCCAAATAGGCAGAGCGCGGTTAATGATGATATGGCCGGCAGGTAAATCCCTTAAATTAACATTAAATCTTTTAACCGCATCATAATCAAAGTGCCATTGATTAAGAAAAGATGAATCCGTTATGACCGGAATCGCGGAAGGCGGAGTCCCGTTTAATATTTCGGCTGCTATTGACGCGACAACATCGCTCTGCGCTTCAATCTCGGATACAAGAGCTCCCAGTACTCCGTATCCGATATACGGAGAAGTTAATGAAAAAACCGGATAGTTGGACGCCTGAGTAACCATGCTCTGCACTTCGGTTTCCGAATAAAATGTACGGCCGTTATCTGAAAGATAACTTCCAATAAGAACAACCGTATCCGATCCAAACCAGCGGATGTCTTCCAGTATGTCAGCAAACAGTTTGTTATCATTAAACGAGAAATCCACAGGCAGACGGGAAGACGCGATTCTTTTTTGAATATCTTCGCGCAGCGCGATGCTTTTGGACAGGAAATAACCGTTTAAAATGTAGATGCGGCGGGTTCCCGGAAAAGATTTAAGTATCTGCGAGACAGTCTCAACAAATGAAACCGTTTCATATACGCCGGTTACGTTTTCTTCATCCCCGTATAAAACGGCGTCATTTTCATTCTGAACTCCAAAAAATAAAACAGGCGTATTCGGAAAAATGAGATACTTGTTATTGAGTACATATTCAAGAGCTTCATTCCCGGAAGCGATAATTAAATCAGGGAAACGGGAAATAAAACTTGTGCGTATCATATTGGAAATAATCGCGTTAAAACTGGCAGTGCTTAGAAGTTCGTTCGAATTTAAATTGAAACTGAAATAATCAAGCGCTGTTTCCCGGCTGGAAGATGAAGATACGTTAAACCGGCGTTCAAGATTTCTGCGGATGGACTCCATGTGGCTGCGTTCCCATTCATTCTGTACGTTATACGAATTAATATGAAGAATAATCGGCTTTTCGCTGTAAAACTCCTGACCCGGATAAATTGAATTTCGATCATGACCTTTAATAATCAGATCCATGGTGCCGTCAGCGTACATATCAAGGTAAGCTTTTTCAAGAAGAGGAGCCAGAAAGCTGTGCTGGTTATTTACGTATGTATAGGTCGGCTGCGATTCAACAACGCCGGCTCTTTTAATGCCTTTCGGAAACCTGTGCTCATAATGCGACATGCGCGGAAGCAGGATTATATCGTTATCGCCGTTTAAAAGAGAAGCCCACAACTGATCCAGATCATTATAGGCGGTATGACTGCTGGCGATCGCCTGCCAGATATTATTCGCTATATACTCATTCTGCCAGCGGTAGCCAATCCGAAGCCCCGCCATTTCATTCCAGTTTGAAAAATTGTACCGGGCGCTGCTAAGAGAGTAAACGGAAAATTCAACATCGGCGATAGGAACCGGAACCTGAATCAGGTTGGGATACAATCTGTCCCAGCCTCCTGTCTGAATCGGCAGAATCACAGCGTCGCCGTAATTCACATCAACGACAGCAGTGCGCATTCCTGTCACCTGCGTAACCATCTGATATCCTGAGCGTTTTAACGCAGTATATAATATGCGTTCTATGATGATCGATTGATCATCGCTCATCGCGACTTTAACGGCAGGCAGATCTGTGTCAACAGCCCAGACAAGCGGAAGATTAAAAAATACGAAAAGCAGGATTAAAAAGCAAAATCCTTTTTTAACTTTTTTACTCAAAAATATTTCCTAAATATAATATAACTAAAATAGTTTTAATTACAACAATAGACAGGAATATATTATACACATAAGAATTTAGTAAGACAAGAGCTCGCAGGCTGATTAAAAATATTTACCGGCGCATCGTAAAAAAAGACTAGCCCGGCAATCTGATAAACCGGAACGCCAATCCCGCGCCGCTTTTCAAGAAAGTAATAGAATGTTACTATCTATTATGAATATAAATCCTGCGGCTGCGTATCTCGCGGAAATGACGCAGAAACAACTAGCGCCGGAAAATATCAACACAGGTTTTCTGGCTTACCTTTGCAGCCTTACAGAGATATCCAGGGTATCTCCAAAAACAGCTTTTTCGATTGTCAGAGAACTGGAAAACCAGCGAAAGAGAGTAAAACTAATCGCCAGTGAAAATTACTGCTCCATCGCAGTACAGCTCGCGATGGGGAATTTATTAACCGACAAATACGCCGAAGGCGTTTCCAATCACCGCTTTTACGCGGGAAACGAAAATGTGGACGCGATTGAGACTCTCGCGTCGGAAGAAGCGCGCGCGCTTTTCGGCGCGGAATACGCGAATGTTCAGCCGCACTGCGGCGCGGACGCGAACATCCTCGCATATTGGGCCGTTCTCAGCACGCGGATTGAAAGCCCCGCTCTGGCGAAATGGGGTGAGGCAAATCTATATAAACTTGATGATGCCAAGTGGAAGGAACTGCGCGCCTCATTCGGCAACCAGCGTCTTTTAGGGCTTGATTACTATTCCGGCGGACATCTGACTCACGGCTACAGGCACAATCTTTCCGGGCGCATGTTCGATGTTTACAGTTACGGCGTTTCGGAAAAAGACGGGCTGCTTGATTATGACGAGATCGAAAAACAGGCGAAGGAAGTGCGTCCGCTTATCCTGCTTGCGGGTTACTCGGCGTATCCGCGTAAAATAAATTTTAAACGCATGAGGGAAATCGCGGATAATACAGGCGCGGTTTTTATGGTAGATATGGCGCATTTCGGAGGGCTTGTCGCCGGCAAGGTCTTTACAGGCGAAGATGATCCTGTTCTTTGGGCGCATATTGTTACAAGCACAACACATAAAACACTCCGCGGCCCGCGCGCGGGTATAGTGTTATCAACAAAAGAATTCGCCGAAGCTCTGGATAAAGGCTGCCCGCTTACAATGGGAGGACCGCTTCCGCATGTTATCGCGGCGAAGGCTGTCGCGTTTCGTGAAGCCTCAGCCCCGGAATTCAGGCAGTACGCGCGGCGCATTGTGGACAACTGTAAAGCCCTTGCCGCTTCCTGCGTGAAAAACGGGCTGGACGTGCTGACAGGCGGAACCGACAATCACCTGATGCTGGTAAATGTTCACAAAGCCGGCATTACAGGCAGGCAGGCTGAAAGCGCCGTTCACGAGTGTCGCATAACGTTGAACCGCAACAGTCTTCCCCGCGATCCGAACGGCCCGTGGTACACATCCGGGATAAGGCTTGGAACCGCGGCTGTTACAACGCTTGGCATGGGAGAGGCGGAAATGTCTGAGCTGGGCGAGTTAATCGCGAAAGTAATCAAAGGAACGGCGCAGGCGAATGACAAAAACGATCCGTCAAAAAACAGCAAAGCGAAATATACAATAGACGAAGCTGTAAAGAGCGAAGTTCATGCGCGGGTAAAGGCGTTAATGGACAGGTTCCCTGTTTATCCCGAACTGGATTTGGAGTTTTTGAAAAAGCATTTTGTTAACTGATGTTTTTCCACGCTCAGGTTTTCTGCTCATGAACAAACATTGAGAATACATCAAAGAGAACCGCGTCAATTTTACAACGAGCTTCTATAAACTGCTCGCGCATCATCGCGAGAGCTTCATCCGGCTGCATCGCCTTGCGGTAAATCCGGTGAGGATCGGTCAGGCTGTCAAAAACATCAATAATTTCCAGTACCTTCGCAGGGAAATACGAAAGGGCAACGTAATCCAGGATAGGCTCAATATCATAAGTAATGCAATAATCCACTTTCGCGCCGGGATTCTGCTTTTTATACTGTTGAAAATACGCGCGGAAATAACCGTAGCCGTCATTATCACCGTAATATTCATGATGATACCCTGTAATAAGACCGGCTTCCTTTGGGTAGTTTGTCTTCGTCATGATGGACTTATAACCCTGCTTTACATGATCAATTACAATGTTGCGGTCATAGGAGCTTTCACCTTCATGATACTCAACGGCGGACGCTTTGCCGATATCGTGAATCAGAAAGCCGACTGCCCACTTAAAATATAAATCGGGAGGAATTGCCCTCATGCCTCCGAAAAAAACACGCTCAAGACCGATGTCTTCTATGTTCATGTGTGGAAGCAGTTTATGATAGTAGGAGCGGTATTTAGAAGGAAAAGAAACCCGGAATTTCTGTATCGCGCTGGATGATGAGACAAGCCTATTAAAATAAGAAAGAAAAGCGATTCCTTTAAGATATACCCTTGTCATATGCTGGACAATTGTGCCGTTGGATTTCTCCACAAGGGTATTCATCATATCATTGTTAAAAACATTTTCTGATATAAGCATCGCGGAAGATTTAACCATCTCGTTGGTGGAATCAACCAGGCCTTGCGTGAGTTTTTTCGCTTCATTGTCCGCGAGGCGTATAGCGTCTTCAAGCACCGCGTGATTTATCATCGCGGCGTCTTTGGTAGTGTCCACAAGGGCCTGGGCGATATCTGTTTTATCGCCTTTCTTATGAGAAAGAAGATCATTAAGCCGTTTATTGCTATTGTTAAGATAATTAATCCGCTCGCTGTTGGACATACTGACAAAATTAAAATAATCGCTCCCAAAACCCTGTTTTACGTCCGGTTCCCCGGCATCATTATTTTTATTGCCGTTTTTTAACTCTTTACTGCTCCAGGCAGGCGGCCTGGAAACTGATTTTTCTTTAAGTTTTGCATACCCTTCTTCGGTAAATGAATATTCCCAATCTCCGCCTTGCAGCCAAAAATTCTCAATGTTATTATTTAGCGTGCTAAAGGGCATTAAACGCTCTTTCTTTGTCAACCTGTTAAAACAAACAACAGGAATATCTTCGTCTGTAATAATATTAACATAGGTTCTATTGAGGCTTTTATCATTATCCGGTGAAAACACCCTAGAAAGGGGTATATTCGAATTTTTTACTGGCATATAAAATAATTAAATAATATTAAATTCATAAATGCTTGAGCAGGCAGTTTGACAGGGGAAAAACCGCTGCCTTCCTGTTAGCCGTTTACATTGTTAATCTTCTTCATTATCTCGGTGATGATTCTGTCCGCTTCATCATTGGAAACCTGACAAGTGCCGACCTGCTTGTGACCGCCGCCGCCGTAGCCTAATACCATTGAGCCCACGTCTACTGTGCTGGAGCGGTTTATAATACTG
>JGI24695J34938_10001982_pt1 | contig 16343 bp, 17 predicted proteins | sample TergutCo191P3_FD_34938 | JGI IMG/M metagenome (IMG submission 34938)
GTAAGTTCAGAGTTTGGCGAGTATTACTTGGTGCGGACTGATGCTGGTGATTATTATAAGGTAAGTTCAGAGTTTGGCGAGTATTACTTGGTGCGGACTGAAACAGGTGAGTATCGCATAGTTGATAGCGGTATAAGTGATTATTATCTAGTTGAAAGCAAGGCAAGTGATTATTATCTAGTTGAAAGCAAGGCAAGTGATTATTATCTAGTTGAAAGCAAGGCAAGCCCCTATAGATCAATTGAGATGCGTACAACAAGCGAAACAATTATTGATGATTATACTGCTACGTTTACATTGGTTGTTAGCGATGCACAAGGCAATATATTTTACAATGGCCCAATAGACAACAAGGATACAGTTCCTATTTTGAATCTGGTTCCAGGTGTCTATACATGTACTATTTCCAGTGCCGACTTTGCTGATCAAATTAAAACTGTAACAGTTTATGCAGGTACACAATCAACTGTAGTATTCGATGACATAATTGTAAATGGCGATGAAGAAAGTATAGTTAATCCACCAATACAAATGCCTGATACACGAATTGCTCCTGTATATTTGCTTGATAATCGCGTTGATACTGTGTATTTGCCTGATAACCACGTTAGTGATGTAATTTTGTCTGATAATCGTGTTGCTAGTAAGTATTTGTCTGATAATCGCGTTGATACTGTGTATTTAGCTGATAAGTTGGTTGGTAATAGGATTTTGTCTGATAATCGCGTTGATACTGTGTATTTAGCTGATAATCGTGTTACTAGCAAGTATTTGTCTGATAATAGAGTTGATGACGAGATTTTGCCTGATAATAGAGTTGATGACGAGATTTTGTCTGATAATAGAGTTGATGACGAGATTTTGCCTGATAATAGCGTTGATACTGTGTATTTGCCTGATGTTATTCTTCCAGAAATCAAACTCGGCTCTGAAGATCCTGAAGATCCTACAAGTATCTTGTATGGCAGATATACTCCACCAAGACCATAAGACGACTCAGACAACAATAGATCGGAAGAAGCTTTTTCGGCTTCTCTCCTAACCCCTAAAGGGCGGTGCCTAGCCGCCTTCTTTATTTTTCTATTAATCCGTAACTCCCACTGTCTTAGGTAATCGATATTTTAACGTTTAACTTTTCAGCAAGCACCCTAGACGACTTAGGAGCCTCAGAAAGCACCCACTTAGGGAGTGTGGTTAAATAATTTTTACAGTTGGATATTGTTTGGAGTGGTGTTTAGTTTATTAGTTATGAAAGTCTGTGTGTATGTGTTGTTATGGGTTGTTTTTATTAGTTATTTTGTAACTATTTTTAATGACCGCTTCTCGGCTGTAAAAGTTATTTTGTAACTATCCCTAAGACAATTACGATTGCAGACGATAACGTGTCTAACAGGACAAGCCGATTGATATTTATGCGTCCAGTACTTTAAAAAGAACGATGATAACATGGAAAAGCATAACATCAGCCAATTCATATGGATATTCACAAGATTATTTACCTTAAAGGTGATAAAAACGTGAGTATGTTCGTTAAAATATCCATTTCACTAATATAGTAACAACAGTGAGGTCTCTAATTGCAATTCAAAACTAAAATTCAAGAAATCGCTAAAGCTAAAAACTCGCGCATAGTCTTAGCTCTAGATTTTCCTTTTCAAACCCCTGTCTGTAGTCAAGAGCTAATTTTCAAAGCCAATGCTGTAATAGAGCAGGTTTACCCATATGTTTGTGCGGTTAAATTTAATAATCATCTGGTTTTACCTCTTGGCCTCTTTAATGGGGTAAAGTCTCTTGTGGATGATGTTCATGCTAAGGGACTTTTAGCGATAATGGATGCAAAAGTTAACGATATAGGTAATACTAATCAAGTTATAGCTGATTATTATTACGCGGCAGGGTTTGATGCAATTATCGCTAATCCTTTTATAGGTTGGGAAGATGGTTTAAAACCACTCTTTGAGGCTTCTCGTAGGCAAAACAAGGGTGTAATTTTACTTACCTATATGAGTCATAAAGGCGCTATTGAAGGTTATGGTCAAACAGTAACTGACCCTGTTACGGGTGTATCTTTGCCTCAGTACTTGTTGTTTGCTCAAAAAGGTGTTGCTTATCAGGCCGATGGTGCAGTAGTTGGAGCTACGGTTCCTGAAAAAATTAAAGCGATCCATAATGTACTAGGTGATAATGTGCCTATATATTCGCCTGGTGTTGGTGCTCAAGGTGGAAGTGCAGAGACAGCAATTAGAGCCGGTACAAGCTATTTAATTGTTGGGCGCGAAATTGTTTTAGCGGAAAACCCTGCAGAAGCTACACGTAACCTTTGGCTTTCAACGAATAATCTTATTATTTAAGGCGGTTTGAATCGCCTGTACCTGTTTTTCCACTGTTTTTACTTCCCCATAATTCTTGTTTTAACATGTCTCGTACAGCGTTACGTATGGCGCAACTTCTGTTTGGATACATGTTAGCCCTAACTAGGTCATCTAAGCCTTCCAAGTAAGCCTCTGGAAGTAGAGCCGTTACAAGCTTCATGTTCTGATTTTGTTTTTTACTCTTCATGTATCTAATCCCCTTAAACTATATTATGCTTATAACATGCGACAAATATAAAATTTAGCGCTAATTTACGCAAACCCGTAAGACGTCATCAATTGTGCTTCTAAAATTTTTGGATAAAAAATAGTCGTAAACAGTTTTGACTGTTGGTTATTCTATTTTTGTCTAGTTTTTGGGTATTTGGTGTAGTAGTCCTGTGGTTTTAACATAACGCTTTGCACACGTTGAACGCGTTTATTGGTGTTTGCTTTTTTCTGAAATAGTAGTATTTCTTTTGATTTGCTAAATTTTTCAACTCGACCGTCTTTTCTTGTGCGTTCCATTTTTATACAGTCATCAACTTGACAGTTTAAAATGCAAGCGCCGCAATATACGCACAGGTCTTCTATTATTGCAACTTTGCCTCCTCCCCAATATAGAGCCGTTGTTGGGCAAACTTTGATACATTCTTTACATTGTACTCCAAGACAAGTGTAACTGTTAATGCTAATTTTGCCGTCTTGGAAAACATCTTTTACGCCTGTTGGTGCTAAAAGGGCTTCGCGTCTCTTTTTTTTCTCAGAATTAACATTAGTGTCCTCTGTTAATAATCCAAAGATGTCGACACTTCCATTCTTTTGAGACATTATAAACCATCGCGTATGATAGCTAAATATAACGTTAGGTTGATAATAATTATATTTATCCTAACTGTTTCTATTTATCAACTTTAAATGTACTAAAGTACCATTCAGCAAATTTGTTAACTGCCATAGCACGGTGTGAGACGCCATTTTTTTCTTCTATAGACATTTCTGCAAAAGTTTTTTCACCGCAAAGTGGTTGAAAAATGGGGTCAAAACCAAAGCCTGCATTGCCATTGCCTACACGTTCTGTAAGTGTTATCTGACCTTCCACTTTTCCCTCAAAAAGCTTTAGTCCTGTTTCTTGACTGTAATATACTAAAGCTGAACAAAAAGTGGCTTTACGGTTTTGTTGTATGGTTTCCATTAATTTTAGAACGCCTCTATTTTGTATGGTCTTGTAAACATATGCTGAGTATGGACCTGGAAAACCCTCCAGAACATCAATGAATAATCCTGCATCTTCAACAATTAACGGTACATGACACTTATTAAATGCGTCTATGGCGCTATCTTGTGCGATTTCGTTAATGTTGTCACTTTGAATCTCTTTTCCCTTTACACGTAACATACTAACGCCTATCCCCATGGAACTAAGAACACTGTGCACTTCGTTAAATTTGTGAAAGTTACCTGTTACAAATATTACATGACTATTTTTAACTCGTGAGTTCATCCTGTTATTGTCTACGTTCTTCAATGTATCGTCCTCTTTTTTCAATTTCACTAATTTTTTCATAAACTTTTTCTGTCAACTCTCCACCTGCTACTAAACGGTAACCTGTAAGGACATCTTTAAAGCAGGTTTCCCAAAACGAAAAATGTGTACTTTGTAACGCCCGTTTTAACAAATGCAAATCCACCCCTTTTGCTTCTAAGGCAACATTTTTCTCGCCTAAACCAAAATCTAACAGAAAAATTTTTCCTTGATTATCTATTATCATATTTGAAGTTGTAAGATCTCCATGGATTAAATTTTCTTTATGAAGTTTACCAATTAACCCGCCAAGGTTTAAACAAATTTCTCTACGACCTTCTTTTTGAACCATGTTTAACTGCTGCTTTACTTGAACACCCTCTATATACTCCATTATAATGGTAGCCTCCGGTACGTCTATCATAAAAATTAGTGGCGTCGCAACGCCCGCCCCTTTGGCTTGATGTAATAGCTGTCCCTCATGTATTGTACGGTAACTACGAATCTGCTTGTCTAGACTTTCCGGCCGATATTTTTTAGGCATACGAATTTTAACTAAAGCCTTTCTCCCATGCCAATTGGAAACATATAGACTTGCCTCAGCGCCCTTCTTTAACAAAATAGGTTGCTGCTGTTTTAATTCATCCATGGTACATCCACTCGGTCTACGCGCCAGCGTAGTTTCACATAGCTTTCCTCTACAGGTGTAACTATGCCCTGCATGTAAGCTAAGGCGCCTGCCCATGCAATCATTGCACCGTTATCTGTGGCAAATCTTTGAGGAACCACATTAAACACTGCCTCATGTTCCTGTGCTATTGCCTCAAGCATACTCTGTAAGCGTTTATTTGCCGCCACTCCCCCTGTTAGTAAAATTTCTCTTTTTTCAGTATGCGCTAACGCACGTTCTGTAATTTCTGCAACCATAGAAAAAGCATGTTCCTGCAAACTATAACACACATCTTCAAGACTATAGCTGCCTTTCTGAAGCTGTGCCATTGCTGCTGTTAAAAGCCCACTTAAGGATAAATCCATACCTTTTACCACATATGGCAGTGAAATAAAATTTTTACCTTTAAGAGCCAATTGTTCCACAGCGGCTCCAAGCGGTAAACCTCTCTTGTTTTTTAAACCTGCATGCCTTGCAAAAACGTCTAAACAATTACCAAGAGCAATATCTAATGTTTCCCCAAAAACTCTATACCGTTTAGACTCAAATGCAGTAACCATAGTGTTTCCTCCTGAAGCATAAAGTGTAACGGGATCAACTGCGCCTGTTTTTAGTTTTCCAATTTCAATATGAGCAATAGAATGATTCACCCCAACTAATGGTATCTGCAAATATGTCGCTAAGGCACGTGCCACTGTTGCTCCCGTGCGAAGACAAGGCCCTAACCCTGGCCCCATAGAAAAAGCAATACATGTAATATCTTTAGGTTTTAATTTCGCCTCTGTTAACGCCTCACAGAGAACACTATCTGCAACTTCTGCATGATGACGTGCAGCCTCTCTTGGATGAATTCCTCCCTCAACAGGTATGTAACTATCTACACTGTTTGTTAAAATTTCTCCGTCAAATTTGACTATACCTACACCGAAATCGTCAGCTGTAGACTCTACACCTAAACAATACCCCTTATCCGCTATTGGCAATGTTTTCTGCGCGTTACCCATATAAATAAAGACTCTAAGAGGGATACATATTTTTATCTGAAACAAACAACTTATTACATTATCTGGAACTGATCTTAGCATGCCTAAACGCAATGACCTTGAACAAAAAGCTCTCCATTATGTGGTAAACACAGGTTATCAAGGTGTACTTCAATCCGACTTATGGCGCGAGCTAGGTGCAAGCAGCCGTGAAGGTTCACGTGTCTCAATTAAATTAGAAGAAAAAGGACTTATACGCAGAGAAAAAGAATTACAAGACGGCCGATGGACATACCGTCTATACCCAAAAAGACTCCCTGCCTCTATTGAAACCATTGTTGACTGCCCCTGCCTACTCTGCCCTGACAATGCACGATGTGACCCAACTACTGCAATTTCTCCTAAAACCTGCCAAAAATTAACAGACTGGATTTTAGGTTTAGGCAACAAAAAACAAGCATCAATCGCACATACTACAGATCCAAGCGAACCAAACAATTTAGAGGATGACCCCCTTGCCGAAAGCTTGGATACGTGAAAGAAAAAACGAATGCTACTACAAAAAAGCTAAAGCCGCAAACTATCGTAGCCGCTCTATATACAAACTAATTCAAGCAAACGAAAAATACGGTTTTATACAACTACGAAATATCGTTGTAGACCTAGGCGCTGCACCCGGAGGATGGATACAAGCCGCTAGAAAAATGACTGGCAAACACGGCTTCGTCTTAGGCGTAGACTTAAAACCAATAGAGCCCTTCCCGCAAGATTACATCCGAACAATAATAGGCGACCTAACTGACCCAAATATTGCAGAACAAATTATGACCTTCTTACCCCGTAAACCTGACACAATACTCTCTGACGCCGCACCAAACGTTACAGGCATTTGGGAAGTTGACCACGCCAGACAAATCGATTTAGCAACCAAGGCATTTGACATTGCACTGCAAATTTTACGCCCTAACGGTAACTTTTTTGTAAAACTCTTCCAAGGCGATCTAATGGAAGACTTTGTCCAACTGGTCAAAGACCACTTTACAGAAATCAAATACGTAAAGCCAGAGGCCAGCAGAGCAAAAAGCTCAGAAATGTATCTCCTAGCTATAGGTTTAAAGACCCAACCTGAGGAATAATACGTTTTTTCCTCCCTGCAATATTTATTGATAGTCCAATCAAGATATTGTTAGTCTGTAGAAACGTTTAATTTCTGTGTTTCTCTTTTAAACGTAAATTGAAAAAACGGATGGGTTGTATTGAAAAATTTTTTGACGTTTTGGAAGACTGTATCGATTAAGCGAAAAAGAGCATACTCTTTCGTATTTATTTTACTTTTATCTGTGTTGGTAACGGTTGCTGGAACTTTGATGCCTTTAAGCGAAGAAGATGCCGCTTTGCTCTCTGATAATGTAAATACTATATTGAGTGAAAATGATACTTTTGCCTCTTTGACGTCTGCAATTTTTGTTAACAACTTTGTACTCTGTTTACTTATGTTCATTCCTGTATTCGGTGCTATGTTTGGAGTGTTTGTACTGTTTTCAACAGGTGTTGGTATACATGCACTTTCGATAGTGCAAGGGTTGCCTGTAAGTGTTGCTTTATTATCTTTGATGATTACGCCTATTTTTTGGATAGAGTTTGTTTCGTACTCTTTAGGTATGTCTGAGAGCATTTGGTCTTTTAGGCGTTTTACTCAGAGACGCTGGGCGTACATAGCATGGACCGCTCTATTTATTGGTATAACTGCCCTGTTACTTGCCGTAGGTGCTATAGTTGAGGCATGGCTTATATTATCTGTAGGTGCATAAACCTCTTATCTTTTTATTTACTTGTTATCTCTAAGCTGAGGTCTAAGGCTTTTACACTATGTGTTAATGCACCTATGCTGATAATGTCCACTTTAGCCTGAGCATAATCTAACAGAGTTTCACTATTAATTCCTCCACTTACTTCTAACAAAACTTTATGGGGTAATGTTGCCTCTTTTAGTATTTGTGCTGCTCTATTTACAGCGTCAGGTGTAAAGTTGTCTAGCATAATTATGTCTGCGCCAGCTTTTGCCACTTTAAGAATATCTGTTAGTTCTGTTATTTCCACCTCAATTTTCTTACTAAATGAAGCGTTTTCTTTTGCTAACTTTACTGCTTTAGCTGGATTACCAATTACTGCAATGTGGTTATCTTTGATTAAAATCATATCATCTAAATGCAGTCTATGTGGATCACCACCGCCAATGGCGACAGCTCTTTTATCAAAATATAGTAGACCCGGTGCAGTTTTTCGTGTTGCAGCAATTTTAGCAGAAGACTTTATCGCTTTTAATTTTTCAGTTAATTCTCGTGTAACTGTTGCTATACCACACATACGTGACAACAAGTTAAGCAGTGTTCTTTCAACAGTTAAAATTGTTTGAGCATCTCCTGTTATTTGCATTAAAATTTGTTGCTCTTTTATTTGACTCCCATCATTGATGAGAGTTTTAATTTTTAAATCCAAAGCTTGAGCAAAAATAGTTGCCTCTCTAACACCTGCCGCTATTCCCTTTTCTTTAGCAATTACGTTAGCAGTTACAATTAAATCTGATGGAACAATTGTTGCAACGGTTATGTCGCCTTGCCCCACGTCATCTTTTAAAAATTCTAAGAGTTGGTCTTCCACAAGTTTTCTAGGCATGAACATGATTGTACCTTTCTCTATCAAAGGTTTAAATGCTTCCATTGTTCCCTTAATTAAAAATTAACATATTTCTAAGTGATTATATGCGGCTACTGTTTACCTGCTCAGAACTAGGGTTAGGTCATGTTTCACGAATTATTCCCTTAGGTAAACAATTAGAACAGGATGGGTGTGAAACATTTTTTCTCTCAGGTGGCAAAGCCTATGAACTGCTCAAAAAAGAGTTTCAACACTCATACAAATGCACGCCCATCGCATGGTACGAGAACGCCTCAGGTATTGTTGTGCCTGCCTCCATGTTAAACATTATATTTCCCTTATCTGTATTTAACACCGAAAAACATCACTTTGAAATAAAACGCTCTGTTATTATGGAAGTTGTCTTACGATCTTATGATTTAAGAGAAAAACTATGCACGACTGCGCCCGACATGGTAATCGCTGATGGCGATATAGCTGCTTTAAGAATTGCAACTAACCACAAAATTCCCTCTCTTTACATAACAAATCTACTGCGCCCCAATTATGGATTTATGCATTTTCTTGACTTTGGTAAAGCCATAGCAGACCGATACGTTGAAAAAACAACAAAAATTGTTGTCCCCGACAATCCTCCCCCTTATACCATTTCAGATTACAACATTGGAAACATACAGGCGTTAGCATTTAAAGACAAAATAGAATACGTTGGAGCCTTCATGGACACAACACATGTACCGGGTTCTGACGAACACGTTTTTGCACCTATAAGCGGACCCATAGGCACACGCTCAAAAATACTACAAACAATATTCCCTGTTCTTACGAAAACTAGATGCAAAGCAATAATTAGTCTCGGCATTTTTGGTAAGAAAACATCCGTAAAAGTTGGTAACTGTGAGATTCACAGTTGGCTCTCTACAGATGAACGCCAAGAAGCTATGAAAAACGCTCGATATGTCATTTTTAGTGGTGGGCACATAACCTGTTTTGAAACAATAAAATATGCTAAACCCAGCATATGTATCCCAACGCAGCCCGAACAAGACGGTAATGCTGCAAAAATGCAAGATTTAGGCTGCTCCATTAAGGTCAAAAATCAAAAAGAGCTAGCTAAAGCTATACAAAAAATGGAGCAAAACCTACCTGTCTACAAGAAGAACATGTTAAACCTTAACAATGTCTCTAGCAAATTCAACGGGTTAGATCGAACAGTTGAAATCATAAAAACTGTTTAACCGTTTAATTTTGCTGGTTTAGGTTTAAACGTTTAACTTTACCGTTTGGTGTTTGCTCCTCAAAAATTATAGCTGCAAACCGGTAGATTTTAACACCTTTTGTTAACCAACTGTCAGGCGATAAGCCTGCTTTCATACAGCATTGACAAAGAAATTCTTCTTCACACCATTTCCACTCAACAGGCACCTGAGGTAAAAGTAATCCTATATTGTAACCTTTTTCTACAATTAAACCGTCATGCCCAACTCTAATCTGATGCACATACTTTTTTGGGTTATCTGCTTGTATTAGCTCTGGCGGCGTTAAGACACTAATCTCAAATGCACATTTATCTAACTCATCCACGGTCATAGATGGAAAACGTGGGTCGCTAGTTGCAGCATTTATAGCTGAATTTATCACTGCATCTACAAGTGAACTTGTCCCATAGGGATAACCTATACAACCGCGCAATGCTTTCTCGCTTCCGTTGAAACTGTTTATAGTTACAAAAACACCACATTTTTCATAAAACTTCGGTATGGTATCTTTGGGGGGTTCCACCGTTTGCCTGCTGTATAGAAAAGTTTTAACAGCATTTTTTGCAAGGCTAATTAAAAATTCGCCTTCTTCTAAAGCTAAATCAAACAACAAAACACCCTCAAAAAAGTGACCGGTAAATATTAACAAAAATAAAAAGTTAAAGGGTAAACTGCTTAAAATTTAACGGTTTCTTCTGTTACGCCTTCTTTAGTTATAATAAAAAAGTCTATACCATCGCCGCTCATTGCATCTCTGTTTATTGACGCTTTAATTGCTCTTCTTATAAGCTCTTTAGCCTCAGCAATAGTTATTGACTCTTTATACGCCTCTTCTATAACGCTTATCGCAGTTTCTGTTCCTGACCCAACCGCTGCATACTTGTCTGGAATAAGTGAACCTAAAACATCCAAAACAAACAATGTCGCGCCCTCATCATCTAGGCCTCCAATAATGGTCTGCGTAAACAATGGTGCATATCTGCGGTTAAAAAGAATATTTGCCATAAGCTTAGAAGCTGCTCTTACACTAATTTTTCTACCAACATCCATGCTAAAAAGTTTAGCCTGAGCTTCCATCTCTCTGGATAAAACTTGCATATCCCCAACAAGCCCCGCACATGCAACACCTATCTGGTCTGTTACCTTGAAAACCTTCTTGCCCCCTTTACTCATGATAAACCCGCCATACGTAACACGTTTCTCTGAGGCTAAAACTACTCCGTCAGCACAAACAACACCAACAGTTGTTGCACCAGGCATCCATGACATACCCTGAGGAGCTTGATTACCCTGAGGCTGCTGACTTTGACTTTCTTGTGGCATTACATGCATCTGTGGAATTTCTCGTAAAGATGGAAACTGTGACTGAAATCCATATCTTTCCATAACTTTCGCCTTTTCTGATTTTAATACACAAAACAATGTATTAAGGTTACTTATAATTCTGCTTCTTAAACAATGCCCATACAAGTATCTAACTTCTAATTACTTTACCTATATCCAATTTACTTATAGAGGTAAATAAGTACTGTCGCTGGGATATTCTGTTTGAGTACGCGACTCTATTCAAAATCGTGTATAGATTTTGAGACTTCATATTTAAACGCTAAAATAGGCGTTATTTATTTCTAATAAGTTGTGCCTTTTTGTAATCTCAAATAGTTTTGCTCTTAATAGAAAATGTGCTATAATACTTGTATATCAAACGATGGATCATTGATTGGTGGATTTGTGTTAAGGTTGAATATTGTTATTTGGCTTTTTTTCAACTATTTTAGTTCAATTTTGAGCATTATTGTTAATTAGCTCCTTTTTTTAATCCTGCATTATTTTTTCTTATGCGCTAGTATTATCATTTAATTTTTTTGTAAAACATTAATGTTGACAGTTAAAATAAATTATTAACTGTATTATATACAATAAATTTACTTATTTAGGTTAGCAAAAAATGGTGTAAAATTATGGTCGAATTTGGGAGAATATATATAGCCTAAATATTGCACGAATTATTTTGGTAAATAGTTAGGTGTAAAAACATGAATGGCCGGCATGAATTAAAATATTACATCAACAACACAGAATACGCGCAACTACGAACAAGACTACGCGCCGTGGCAAAACTAGACAAAAATACCGGTGAGACTGGCTGTTATACTGTTCGAAGCCTCTATTTTGACAATTACGCTGACAAAATTGTGATTGAAAAACTAGCTGGCTTAAGCAGACGGGAAAAATTTAGGCTACGTTACTACAACAAAGACACATCCTATATCCGGCTTGAAAAAAAGAGCAAAATCAACAGCTTATGTTACAAAGAGAACACAAAACTCACCGCAGAACATTGTGCAGCTCTGCTGACAAAAGACTACGATTGCTTAAAAACGATAAAAACGTCCTTAGCCTTAGAGTTTTACATAAAAATACGTTGCCAAAATCTGCGGCCAAAAAACATTGTTGACTACCACAGAGAAGCATACACATATCCTGCAGGGAATGTGCGAATTACGCTTGACAGCAATATTCGAACATCAAACTGTGTGGCCGGTTTTCTAGATCCCCAATTAACTACTATTCCAGTAACAAATCAGTTAATTCTGGAAATAAAATATGATGGCTTTCTCCCAGGTATCATTCAAGATGTTCTTCAAATCGGTTGGCGTAGTCAAACAGAGTTTTCTAAATATGTTATTGCAAGGCATGTATAAAAATACTGGAGAAATCGTCTATGTCAGAGCAGTTAGCACAAATATTTAGCTTCAATTTTCTGAATAATTCAGCATCAATTTCTATACCTGATATGATAGTCACTCTATTGGTAACATTTGCTCTTGGCTTGTTTATCTTTGGGGTGTATACAAAGACATTCAAGGGTGTAATGTATTCATCAACATTCGGTATCTCGTTAATCGCGATGAGTATGATTACCTCTCTTGTTATTTTGACTGTATCTTCAAATCTGATTCTTTCGCTTGGAATGCTAGGTGCCCTGTCAATTGTCCGTTTCAGAACTGTCATTAAAGAGCCTCTTGACCTTGTATATTTGTTCTGGGCTATTACAGTCGGTATAGTTGTAGGTGCTGGTGTTTTTCCTCTGGCAATTATTGGTTCTGTGATGATTGGGATTATTTTGTTTATATTTGTTAACCGTAAAACAAATGATACGCCCTATGTTGTTGTTATTAGTTGTACGGGGGATAAGTCAGAAGCTTTGTCGCTCCGTTTACTAAATGAGCATACTAAAAAGCATGTAGTTAAGGCTAAGAGTGTTTCTAAGAATGGTGTGGAATTGACTGTTGAGGTGCGGCTAAAAGAGTCGTCATCTCAATTTGTTAATGCACTATTAAGTGTTGATGGCGTTTCCAATGCGACCCTAGTTTCCTATAATGGAGAATACTATGCGTGATATGTACTGTGAAATATTTGGAGTTGATATTATGAAAAAAGGATATGTTGTGATTGTAACTTTATTGATAATAGCGGTAACGGCTCTGTTGTTGGTTACCTATTCAAACTGGGACTATATTGAAGACAGTTTAGACAACGGAGGAAAACCCGTTGTTGATGATAATACAATGCCAACCACAACTGATACTATATCTAATGATGATACAGTTATAGCCCTAAACGGCGATAGCACAAAAGTCAATGGTTCTGGTGTTTCTATAACAAATGACGTGACGACTAACACGACGACGCTGCTGATTACTGAAGGAGGAACATATGTTGTCAGCGGTTCGATATCTAATGGACAAATAATAGTTAACGCGCCAAAAGATAATGTAGTTATAACGCTAAACGGGGCAGATATAACTTGTTCCTATAGTTCACCTATATATGTCTACAAATCTAGTCTCACTACAATTTATCTGCCTTCAGGAACTGTCAACACCTTAACAGACGGGACAACTTATACTTTCGCAGATAACCTTTCATCTGCCATTGATGATGAACCTAACGCTTGTCTTTACAGCGGGTCTGATCTTGTTATCTCTGGAAACGGGAAACTTGTGGTCAACGCCAATTACAAAAACGGAATTACCAGTAAAGATACGCTGGAAATATCCAGTGCGACAATAATTGTCACAGCAAAAAACAACGGCGTCAACGGCAGGAATAGCAACGTAATCACAAACGCCGATATCACCGTGAACTGTGGCGGCGATGCCATACGCTCAACCCATGATGTTGACTCATCTCTTGGATATATTGTAATTAGTAATTCCAAGATGTATCTCACTGCTGGAGAAGATGGCATTCAAGCAGAAACTAGTTTGACTATAAAAAGTGGTACGTTTAATATAAAAACTGGCGGTGGCAGTTCTGCGAGAATTTCGAGCACGATAAGCGCGAAAGGCTTGAAGGCCAGTGCAGATATTGTCATAAACGGGGGGACGTTTATAATAGATAGTGCAGACGATGGTATACACTCAAATGGGGACATTACCATTTTTGACGGCGTTTTTACAATATCCACAGGTGACGATGGTGCACACGCCGATAAAAACTTGAATGTAACAGGCGGAACTATCAATATCGCAAAATCGTATGAGGGCCTAGAAGGTTCCACGGTTAATATATCTGGTGGCACGATCAATATTGTTGCGTCTGACGATGGGATAAACGCGGCGGGAGGAAGTAGCCGAGGCGCAGGTGGCGGCCCTGGACGATTCGGTGCTGACAGATTTACAGGCAGTGGCGACTATGCTATCAATGTTAGCGGGGGGACAATAGTTCTTTATGCAGGCGGCGATGGTTTGGATTCTAACGGGGTTATAAGTATCATCGGTGGAAAGATAACAGCGATAATTAATTCCTCATTAGACAACAGTGCGTTGGATTGCGATGGCGGTCTTACTATCACTGGTGGCACTGTAATTGCAGGTGGTACGGGAACTTTTGAAAGTCTTACAAGTAGTTCTACACAGAGCTATGTTTATCTGTCAAACATTTCATCGGGCGCTCAAATTGTTGTACAGTCTGGCACAAACAGATTAGCAGAATATACCTCAAACAGAGAACTTTCTAGACTTGTTATATTTGCGCCTGGAATAACAAACGGTCAGAGCTACACAGTGTCTGTAAACGGTGTATCTTCCTCTGTTACTGCGGGTACAGGCGGAGGCGGACAAGGCGGTTTTGGCAATATGGGCGGCCGACGGTGATAATCCCCTTCTTTTCTTTTCCATACGCCAAGAATGTTCTATCAAATATTAACCGTAGCTCCAAAAGGTTCTGAAAGTGAGACGCAATAGTTTACGTCTGTTTCCTTTCAGCAATATCGTAGCTTTGACTTGACCTTTACAATTTATAATTTGTAACTTTTTGGGCCGTCTGTAAAGCTAAACGTTTCTACTTCTACAACATCAATGTAAAAGATTTTGAAAATCGAATTGTTAGGTGTATTGTATATTCCTTTAATCAAAGGATTTTCATCCAACACACGTGCTTTCAACGCAAGGTCCTCTACAAATACAGCGTTCCCATTTATTGATAGAACAGGATTGAAATTTTGTGGATAGACACAAAAGGATACAGCAGGGTTTTTTTGCAGTTGGGCATACACTAGTTTTTCGCTACTGGTGCAGAAATATACTTTGTTGCCGTCTGCAAACAAGTACTGAAACACTCTTGTCTTTATCCTCTCTTTGTCTTGTGTGGCAAGAACCCCGTTAGGGTTTTGTTTTAGAATTGATACATAATCAATCATGTTTATTACATCCAACATTTTATTCAAAGACTACCTTTTAGCGTCTTCAATGCTATACTATTTGTTATAAAGATAAATATTAAAGCAGGGTTTAAAAGTATTATAGTGTCCTTTGAGTAACTATGGCGATTTCAAGGAGAATAGCGTGTTAAAGAGATGTGAGTTGCCTGTTTGTCCTGTTGAAACTGCTTTGTTGTTGTGTGGTGATAGGTGGAAAGTTTTGATTGTTCTAGATTTGCTTACAGGAACTAGCGTTTTGGTGAATTGAAAAAATTTTTGGTGGATATTTCACTAAAGGTGTTAACTCAGCATTTTCATGTTATGGAGGCAAATGGGCTTGTTAATTGTGTAGGGTTTACGCTGAAGTTTCGCCTAGGGTTGAGTATTCGTTAACTGTTGTGGAGGAAAGTTTGAAGTTGGTTCATGATGCTATGTGGCGTTGGGGTGAGGAGTATAAAGAAAAGATGGTGAAACAAAAAATAAACTAGTTGCCAAAGGTATAACAAATTATTAACTAGGTCGCTAAAAACAGTTAACTTGTAAATTAATCAATTGTCATGTCAAGTGGCGAGTAAGTCCACTTAAAAAAGATTGGGAAACAAAAAATATGTAAAATTAATACATGTAGTAAAGGCGAGCAAGTGGCCTTAACGAGCACACAGAAAATCAGGTTCTGTGCGACGACGTAATGTGTCATCCATGGATAATAGGGCATGTCTATTTGCCGAAAACAAATGTTAAAACGTTAGTTTGAAATTTCGCAAACAGTTGGTATGAAATATTTTATACCATTTCAAATTTTTTCATACGACTGAATAAGTGAACTGCGTTTAAAACCTTGTGAGTTTATAGTGTTGTATGTTGTTAAAACATTATTTACTCATTAATAATACATAAGTAACATATGTCACCCAGTTAATATGTTGCAAATGCCAATTCGTATGGCTTCATAAAAGGGTGGTTTTTATCAGCAAAAACTTTTTATTGAAAAAACTCGATGTATGTATTGTGTTATATATGAAAAAGTTTGTTTCCTTATTAGTGCTTTTCTTTTTTATAAGCGCAACATTTACAGTAGTATTTCATCCTGTTGTAGTACACTACTACGTCTAAAACACTGGATATAGTTTGTGTAGTTTGATTCTCGCATCATCCGCAGTAAACTGCCACTTAACAACTCTTCGCCGAGA
>JGI24695J34938_10001984_pt1 | contig 16318 bp, 11 predicted proteins | sample TergutCo191P3_FD_34938 | JGI IMG/M metagenome (IMG submission 34938)
ATTGGCACTGACGATATTATTACTGCGTTCGAGAGATCTATGCCGCAAGTAAAAATAGGTCAGCCCAATGACATTGAAACGACTGTTGCCAATTTAGCGCCATTTTTAGCGCATTTTATTGGCGGCTTAACTTATCGTTCATGCTGCCGCAATGGAACTAATTGTGTGTTTGAAGGAAGCGGCAGTCATTTTGACTTTGAAAAAATGCTGCCAATTTTGGATATGTATGATGAATGGAAGGAAAACTGCACAAATTTCATAAATACAATCCTATTATTTATAATGTGTCTAAAAATCGAAAGAGTGTTTTGGATAAAATTGTAAATGATATAAAATTTGGCTTGATTTAAAAAATTCTTAAAAAAGGGAAGATTTTTTACCACTAACCATCACAAACAAAACCAAACTTGTTGAATGTCAAGTATTTATGTTATAAATACTTGACATAAAATTTATAGTGGTATATAATAAAAATATGAATATTATATTCAAAATAAAATTTATTGTTTTTGATATATTCCTTTTATCTTTTTCAATTGGTTATACTATATATAGCTTTTTTCTTGAATTTATTAATTATAATTATTTTATATTACGAATTATATTATGTTATGAAATAATTAATTTAATAAAAATAATTATCATATTTAATAATTTTAAAAATAATAAATCAAAAATCGCTAAATATTGGATATTTTTAAGTATTATTTCATTGATAGTAGTTATTGTTTTTTGGGCTGTGGTTCTGTATGCATTTGCAAATAGTGCTTAATGCTTATATTCAAATAAAGTAAATAACTAAAAAATAACGTAATAACATTTTATTAAAAGATATTTTTACAGGCAAATTTTCAATATATAAACATGGAATTATTACTCCGGCAAAAGAAGAAGATTGTAAAGGTCTAGAAATATGTGCAGTATGGGGGAGAGAACATGTGGTTGATAGACTAATGGGATAAAATAAAATATTGACATTATTTTAATATGATTGTATAATTCCATTTATGAAGAAAATAATTACTTTTTTAAGTTTTTTTTTACTCATTATACTGAATATAAAAGCAGATGATTACAACTTTTCAAGACTTGATCGCATTACAGCGTTTGCATATAGTAATAATGGCAATTTAATAGCTGCTGCGGAAATAGCAGGTAATATAAATATTTATGACGCTTCTACATTAGAAAAAATAAAAATATTTAATGGGAAAGTTCTTGTAACTTCTCAAATTATTTTCAGTCCGGATGACCGTTGTGTTGCTGTAGCCTCATATGGAATACAGGTATTTGAAATTGAAACCGGCAATGTATTATTCGAATACCTTCCCGGAATAGGTGACCATAGCCGTAAAATATATTCCATTTCGTATAGTTATGACGGACAAAGAATTGTCTCCGGAGGTAGAGATGGGATTATCAGTATATGGGATATAAGAAATGGAATTGAAGCGCTAACAATTGAAGCTTTCGTTCCTTATAAATCAGCCATAGAAAGTGTTTCATTTAGTCCTGACGAGCGTAGTGTAGTGGCAACTACTTTCTTTGGTTTAAAGATTTGGGATGCAGGAAATGGCAATGAACTGCATACATTATCAGAGGCTAATATACCTTTTTTTGCACTTTCATTTTTATACTCTTCAGATGGAAGATTGATATTTTTTGGTTATTATAGAATAAGAATAGGCACTATAATCGAAATATATAATGCAGAAAATTTTGAATTATTATATTCATATCCCTTAATTAGTCAATCTTATGGTGTTTATAATTTTTATTATGTTCCAAACAGTTCAAACGTTTATATTTCTGCTTCAAGGAGAGAGTTGATTATTATGGATATTCATAATGGTAACATAATTAGAAATATTGAAATTAATTTACCTATTGCTGTCAGCCCTGATGGTTAAAATATAGTTTATTCAGAGGATGGTGTAAATGTTAATTTATAGAACGTTCAATTATAAAGTAATTTAATATATAATTGAAGGAAATAAGGATAAACTTAATCCTGTCTGTACAATCCGTTTAATATTAATATTTCCGGTCTGTACTCAAAATGCATTGTATCAAATAACGGCCACTTGCCGCCCCAGACAAATCCATATGTTTCAAAAATGGTGATAACGGCTGCCGGCGGATGGTATCTTTCGTTATATGAAACATTCCACCAGTCTGTTCTGTACTGCGATGTCCAGAGCCAGTAAGTTTGCAGTCTTCCCATCGATCTTGGAAGAAGGTCAACTGCAAGTCCGTATGAATGATACGACCGTGCCTGAGTGTCGGCAATATTTCGCCAGCCGTATCCCTCAAGCTGATTTAAACTTTCTATCCACGTTTGAACTTCCGGGTTCAATAATGCAATTGCGCGTATGCGTGTTTCTACAAGAGCAAGTTCTCCTTGAATTGCGTGATGAATTCTTGCGCGTAACCCAAGAAATGTAATTCTAACCATGCGGTTTTCTGTTTCTGCGCGGCTGGACGCCTGCCAAAGCGCATCCAAGAAATACGGAGAGCGTCTTACTCTGTTTTGCCTTCTGTTAGTTGTCCATGTGCTGTAACGCTCTGCTTCTTCTGCGGTAGGTCTTACCCATGCAGGCAGTTCTGCGGGGTAGGGGTAAAACGGAAGAGAACGATATTCATCGGCATGATCGATCCTGTGTTCCGGCAGTATCCTTCCGCCTGCAAAGTAGTACCATGTGTTGTCCATTAAAAGCGCCCAGTCGCTGCTGCGAAACTCAACTTTCTCGATACGATTTGGATATGCCTGAAGCAAGGCTCTCATAACGCGTTCAGCTCTTGTCGGCTCTTGTGTTTCGCTTGCTTGACGAACTGTAGATTCCTGACTTGATATTGTTTCCTTGTTTCCGCACGAATAAACATTTACGGTGAGGAAGATAAATATAATAGCCGCAAACTTCTTGTTCATATAGAAGAATTATAATACAATATTATTATATGGGGAACATACTTCAAAATGGATTGAATGCGTATAAACAAACCATGAATCCAAACCCGCCAAGAGAGCCGCCGGTTTTTTACAAGGAAACCAAACAGAAACCAAAGCCCATTCAACCTGCGCCGGTTTATGTTCCTGTCGAAACAAAAATAACAGAATCTAAATACCGAAGAGTTGCAAAATTTCTCATATTGATAGGAAGCGAACAGGCAGCAGAAATCCTCGCAGAGCTCGATCCGCAGCAAGTTGAGCAGATATCAAAAGAAATCGCGTTTGTAAAAGTGATAAAACCCGATGAAGCAAACGAAATTCTTTCCGAGTTTCATTCGCTTTTATTAAATCAGCCTTACGGTTTTTCCGGTTCTTCAAGAGGCGGCGTAGAAGCTGCGCGAAGAATTCTTTATGCGGCAAAAGGACCGGAAAAAGGCGAAGAAATTCTAAACAAGGCAATTCCCGAAACCAAAGAAAACATTTTCGGCTTTTTAGAAGAATTTTCTACAGAACAGCTTGTCATGCTTTTAAAAAACGAAAGCACGCAGACAACAGCGCTGATACTAAGCAGAATGCCGCCAAAAGTGACAGCAGATGTATTAGTCAAACTTTTGCCAAGCAAAAAGGCTGATGTTTTATTGCGCATAGCAAAACAAAGCGAAGTAAGCCCAGAAGTTTTAGAGCAGGTGTCTGCCGCGTTAAAAGAAAAAGTGCGTCACATTGCAGGCGGTTCAAAAGATATAAAAATTGATGGTATGCAGACTTTAGCTGCAATTTTAAAACAGGGAGACTTGTCTTTCAGCGACAAACTTATAAATGAACTAGAAGAAGAAAACCCGGAAATTGGGCAAGATTTAAAAGCAAAATTATATACGCTGGATGATATTATTAACGCATCCGATCGTCCAATTCAGGATAAATTAAAAACAATGACAGAATACGAAATCGTTTTATTGTTAAAAGGCAAAAGCAAAGAATTCAACGAAAAAATTCTTTCCAATATTTCTGCAGGACGCAGGCAGGTAATTCGCGAAGAATCTGAGATTCTGGGCGCAGTGCCAAAACGGGAAAGCGATGCAGCCGCAAAGGATTTTCTTATCTGGTTTAGGTTTGCGCGCGAAAACGGAGATATTTTATTAAGTACCGATGAGGATGTAGTTGTATGAGCAGTACGAGTTTAAAAAAAGATCAAAAATTGGACAGCGGTTTTTGCATCCTTGATGTAGTTGATTTGGAAGAACTTAAAGCTGTCGGCATTTGGGCAAAACACGAAAAAACAGGCGCAGAAGTTTTCCATATATTAAACGATGATATAGAAAATCTTTTTTCGTTTGCATTTGCGACTTTTCCGCAGGACAACACAGGCGTTGCGCACATTCTTGAGCATTCGGTTCTTTGCGGCTCCGAGCGTTATCCGCTAAAAGACGCGTTTATCGTTCTTGCGCAGGGAAGCCTTCAGACATTTTTAAACGCGATTACGTTCCCTGACAAAACTGTATATCCTGCAAGCTCTACAAACGAACATGATTACTTTAATTTGATGTCCGTTTACGGCGACGCGGTTTTTCGTCCGCTCATCCCCGAATGGACATTCATGCAGGAAGGACACAGGCTTGAATATCAAAACGGCAAACTTGCAATCACAGGCGTTGTCTACAACGAAATGAAAGGCGCGTATTCTTCGCTTGATACTTATGCGGGATTCTGGTCTGTAAAAGCAATAATGCCTGATACTCCCTACGACTTTGAATCTGGCGGAGACCCGCTTGATATCCCCGAGCTTACGCATGAGGGCTTAAAAGAATTTCATCGTACCCGTTATTCACCCGCAAACTGCAGGATTTTCCTTGCGGGAAATATTCCGACAGAAAAGCAGCTTGCGTTTTTAAACGATGAATTTTTTTCAAAAATACCCGGCGGCAAAGCATGTGATCCGATTGTAAAAACGAAACGCTGGAATGAACAAAAAAAGTTTCATATACCATGTCCTGCGGGAAACGAAAAAAAATCAACAATTTTTCTTTCGTGGCTTTGTTCCGACATTAAAGACGTAAATGAAAATATAGCTCTTGCAGCTCTTACAGAAATTCTTTTAGGACACGACGGATCTCCGTTAACAAGAAAATTAATTGAATCGGGTATAGGCGAAGACATTACTCCCGTTTCCGGCTTGGAAGGCGAAATACGCGAAATTTTATTCGTTGCAGGTTTACGAAGCATAGACGGCGATCCTCAGGAAATGAGCGTAAAAGTTGACGAACTTATAACAGGCGAACTGCGAAGACTTGTTACAGAAGGCATCCCTGAAGCGGAAATAGAAGCTGCAATGCTTGCGCTTGAATTTTCACAGCGCGAAATTCGCAGATCGGGGGGACCATTCTCGCTTGTGTGGATGCGCCGTTCTCTTCGCGCATGGATACACGGTTCAAAACCGTGGGACAGCCTTTTAATTTCTCCTGCTCTTGCACAAATAAAGGAAAATCTTGCAGCTAACAGCCGGTACTTTGAAGGATTGATTCAAAAATATTTTCTTGATAATCCTCATCGCGCACTTGTCATATTGGAACCGAAAGAAGATTTCCTTCCAAAGCAAGAAGAGAAACACATAGAAAAACTTGCCGAAAAAGAAAAAAGTTTAAGCGCGGACGAAAAAAAACAAATAAAAGAAAAATCGAAAGAACTGGAAAAAATTCAAAGCGAAGCGGACAGCCCGCAGGCGCTTGCGTCCATTCCGCATCTTTCACGAAGCGATCTTTCAACCAAACATGACAGCATCCATCGGCGCCACGAAGACTTGCGCGGAGTTCCCGCTCTTTGCCACGATCTTTATACAAACGGAATAACTTATATCGATTTATCCTTCCCCGTCGATGTTTTTCCGTTTCAGGATTATCCGTGGCTGCAATTTTTTTCCAGAGCGATCTTATCTGTCGGTCTTCCCGGAATGGACTACGGCGAAGTGTCAAGTTTATTGGCTCGCACCGCAGGCGGTTTTCTTTCGATTTTGCATACAGGCTCGGCTCCCAAAAACCCGGCTAATAATAATCAAACTACAATTTTAAAAACGGCTTGCGGTGACCTTGATCTTTGCGGCAGAGACTGGATTCTTTACCGCATAAAATGTCTGGACGAAAAAATCGGCGCGTCTTTAGACCTTGCTCTTCGCCTGATTATCGAGGCGGATTTTACAGATCGCCGCAGAATTAACGATCTTGTTTTAGAAATGAAAAACGAAGTTATTTCCAGTCTTGCGCCTGCGGGACATATATATTCATCGGGAAGGGCAGGGCGGTTTAATTCGCGTTCAAAAAGAGTGGAAGAACAATGGGGAGGCATCTCGCAGGTTGAGTTTGTGTTCTCTCTTGCAAAAATGGAAACAGACGAAATAATTAAAAAATTAAAATATATACAGGAAAAAATTAACGGCGCAGGTTTAATCGCAAATATTACGGGCGGCTCTGCAGGGCTGGAAACCGCAGGCGCAGAAATTGCGCAAAAGTTTGGAAGATTCGGTCCTCCGCTTGCGCGGCTTGATTTCAATTACGATTTTACATCACAAAAAAATATGCCAAAGGCGGAAGTGTTCGCTTCAAAATCATTGCAGGTTTGTTTTGCCGCGCAAGCGTTAAACGCCGCGCCTTTTGACACCGTCGAGCAAATCGCGGAAATGGTTTTAACGCATCAGCTTAGTTTGGGCGCGCTTTGGGAAGATATCCGCATGAAGGGCGGCGCTTACGGCGCATTTATAAACAGTGACTGCCTTGAAAACTGCATGTCATTCGCCACATACCGCGATCCAAATCCTCTGCGCTCTTTGGAAGTGTTTTCGCAGATACTTAAAAACAACTCGCCCAGCTACCGCAAGCACAGCGTTCATGAAGATTACCTTGAAAAATCAATTATCGGGTGTTATGCGAAAGAAATGCGTCCGCGTACAGCCGCAGAAGACGGACTTATCGATTTTTACAGATTCATTTACGGTGTCGAAGACTGTTACAGAAAAAACAAACTGGAACGGCTGGTTTCGGTTACAAATGAAGACATTGCCGCAGCCTTTGCCGCATTTGGTTCAAAGCAAAAATCAAGCCCCGTAATTATCGCAGGCGTTAAAGACGCAAAGGAAGCGGCAAAAAAGCTGGGCGTAGACGTTCAAATGCTCCCGATGTGATTAATGCTACTAAGAGATTGAATGGTATCCATAAGTTCTGCCGCAATTATTGCATTTAATCTGCTTTGATTCTGATCCTTCTATTTCTGTTTCTGTAATATCCAAGGCTCTGCAATAAACACAGAAATCACTGCAAGATGCCAAGAATATGCTGATAAGAATAACTGCCAATATAATAATTAATTTTTTCATTTAATTCCTCCTTGATAAAACTATTGAAGCTTGCCCGCGCCGAATTTATGACCGCACTTTGTACATTCATAATAAACTTCTGTATAACCTGTATTAGGATTGAAATTTTCAATCGATTTCACGGATTCGCCGCACTTGTCACACCAGGAAACCACGTTTCTATCGCAGGAAACAAGGGCGAACGCAGTTAAAATAAATACCAATAATAATGATATTATGCAGACAAAAGATAAATATTTTTTCATAATTTAATCCTCCTTTTATTATTATATATCATATTAAAAAAAAAACAAGGTATTAGTTTGTTTTCTTTAATGAATCCCTAAAGAATTTATCGGCATCCAATAAATCATCCACGCCGAATATCGGAGTTATGCCTTCGTTTTTAACGCTTCTGAATAACGGACCGGGGCGGCCGCCGTATGCCCAGCTATTTTCGTTATTAACAAGAAAGTCCAAAACAGTTACTGCGGACAATGAAAAGAAAATTAAAGTGGCGTTCATTCTTTTTTCTGGAGGAAGCATCATGTCCAGGCGTTTGGATACCGGGTTTGGTATCTGGAAATTATATTTCTCCCACGGATTTGTAATGCCGTTGCAAGGCGCTTTTGCAGCAGGACCGCCTGCCCGCGTTCCCTGTTCAATGCCGACAGCCACAAGTGTTAAATATTTGCGTAGTTTTCTAACCTCGGTATAAATAGGAATAATGTCGTTCTTCTGAAAAGGAGGAGGTCCAATCGATTCAAATTTATAATACGGCAGGAAATATAACCTTTTTATCCAATGAAGTTCATTAAGATTTTTTCTGGCATAAGGCGACGATCTTGATTCTTCCGAATTTTCAAGCATGCGGCAGTATTCAGAAAGGCGCGGAAGATAATCTCTGGAAAAACTGTCCTCTATAAAGCGGCGCCAGTTGTTTAATGTTTCTCCAAGCTCGTCGCCAACCTTTGCGGGTTTTCCGTCAGCGCCCGATACCACGCCGAAGTTCACATAACGCATTCCGATAAAAAGGTCATCCAATATTTGCAGCAATACGGCAATCTGCTGAAGCGGATCGGTCGGGGCGATTAATTCATACCCGTGTCTTAAACTGTAAATATTCGCAAAATACGGATACATGTCCGGGAATTCTTCAAGTTTATCCCAGCCGGCTTTCGGGAACAGAACGCCAAGAGCCGTTCGCCCTTGATCAAGAGATTTTGATTCCGCTCTTACCGCTTCTTCTTTTGCTTTGCGTTCAATCACTTTTGGATCGTTTGGATCTTCTTCTACAGCTTCCGCTTCCTGCCCTTCTTCCGCTCCTTCTGCGCTTTCATCGTCATCATCTTCTTCGTTTAGATTTTTCTGCAGAGCCTCAACATCGATGCTTTCAATTTGCTGCGGACTTAAATCTGCCGCATTCAGCTGCTCGGTTTCGGTTATATTTAAAAACGCCATGAAGCGGCGGCGTCTTTCTATAAAGAAACGTTCGTAAGGAAGGAAACGATCAGAAATCATTTTCATTAAAAGCGGATAAGCGCCAAAATGAACATGACGTCTTACTTCTACAATGGAAGCGATAATGTTTCGGATAACTTCCTGATATTTTTCTTTTGCGTCCATCGGGCTTTCTATATATAAAACTTTGTAGACCAATTTAAAAGCAGACTTAATATTTTCGATGCTTAAGTCGTCAAGAATAAACATCGGTCTGTAAATAAAACGCAATACTTCGGAAAAATCCGTAACTTTAATCGAGCGCGGATGCGATTGCAGTTCTGCGATGCCTCTTGCAAGCGATTCAATATCCCAGTTTCTAAGAATATCCAAAATCTTATAAACAAACGGAGACGCTCTTTTTAATTGATGATTTCTTTTTTTATTTGTTTTTGGAAAAAGATTTCTGGTTCCGTTTACAAGCCTTTCAAGTTTCCCGTAGTATTCATTCATGCGAAGGACAACAAAGCGCGGGTTAACATAATCGACAGGTTCTTTAAAGAACGAAAAAATCGATGTTAGAACCTGCATGGAACTTTTAATTTCGAACATTGCCTGACCCGAGAATTGATCAATTTTTACCCTCTCTGAATATGATAACCTTGCGGGAATGGCAGGATCGTCTCCGGGGTATGGCCCTGTGCGTTTGGCTTTTGCTTTGGTTGTGCCGGACGAACTTGAATCGGTATCATCGGCAGCCATATCAACCCTGCGGATACGTTTGGCGCCGCCGCCTACTGACGGGCTTCTTTTGGATCTTTCTTCTACAACGTCACGCTCTGTGCCTACTTGTCCGCCAAGAAGCGCCATCATCCTTTTTGCTTCCGAGTCATCAGAGACGCCTAACTTTTCCCGGACACGGCTAAGTTCGCCGGGTGCATAAATCGCATTATTCTTCTTTGCCATACTCACACTCGTAAATAAAGATTTTCTCCCATACCAAAAAGGTTTTTTATCTGAATCTTTTCACCGTCGGAATTTAAAAGCACTCCATTATAATACCCTAACGGAGCGTTAAAATCAGCTCTTGTAAAAAAAAGTTTTGCACGGCTGTTGCTGAAGTCTTTGGGGGTAAAGGTTAAATCAACCATCCCCTCGATATCCTGAATAACCCATGTGTCATCGGGACCGCCGGGCATCGTGATCAGTACAGGCGGAAGCGGAGTAAGTCTGCCATTGTGCCACAAGGCGTTTTCGTTGTTTTTATTGGATTCTCTTGTTTGATTTTCGGCAATATGAAAGCCAAAACGCCTGTTTTCCTCGTCAAAACCTACTGCGCTGCAAATCTTTGTCTGCATTCTGTACGGAAAATACCCTTTATAGTCACAAAAAAACCCCGAGCATGTGTCTTGCTTTAAAGTGATATGATGCCCGCTAAAGACCATATCTCCGCGTACTGGCGCAAGCGTCTTATAAGCATACATCGAGCGTCTTTGGGTAATGCCAAGCGAAACAGCCATTGGAGATGCATCCTGACTGCCTAAATTATACGCAAGGTGCGCGGTAAAAGACGGTCTTTTACGGGTAGCTTCAATATTGATATCAAGCCTTATCGTGTCGGCATCCAGCCAGTTATGGATACGGAAAAAAAAGTGCGATGAATGGCTGTCTACAGACGAATTTGCAAGACTGACAGGAAGCTGCCAGCCGGAGAACGGCACAATTTTTCTAAAGATGAATTTTTGCTCGTTTTTTTTATCAAAAAGGATAACCTGCGCCATGCGGTACAATTTTACATTGCAAAAAAGCGCCTCTAAAGAATATTCCTCTGTATGAGCGCTGTATGACTGCCATTCTTTTATACGGGAATCTCTTGCCCATTTGGGCATATAATATCCGTAAGGTTTTCGTGTTTCCAGCAAATCGACTTTTTCAAATGCTTTATTCCATGTTCCAATAACGGGAATTCCGTCTTCTATGGGCGAGGCGATAGGAGGCAATATTTCCCTAGTATACATCCCTTGAATTTTAGCATAATTTCGCGTTATTATCTATTTAAAAGGGGCAAAATATGCTATGTGACCCGGCAAATCCAAAAGGATCCGGCATTGTTGATGTTTGGCATGAATCAATTCCGGTAAGATTTGGCGCTATTGATAAGTCTGACAGATTAACATTAAACTCAATATTCGATTATTTCCAGGAAGCGGCGATTAGCCATGCCGAGAATTTGGGTGTTGGACGCGAAGAGATGGCGCGCACAGGGCAGCTTTGGATTCTTTCGCGGATGTCCGTGCTTGTCAGCAAGAGACCCAAATATTGCGAAAAAATCTCTGTTCGCAGCTGGCCTAGGGGATGGGAAAAACTGTTTGCAATCCGTGATTACGAAATAAAAGATTCAAAAGATACGGCTGTTGTTTCAGCCAGAAGCGCATGGCTTATTGTAGATATCGAAAAACGCCGCCCGCTTCGCCCTCAATCTGTAATGGATAATATGCCTTTAAATGAAGGGCTCAACGCTCTTTCTCAGGAAGCCAATGGAGCTGCGGGGTTATCAGAACGGGAAAATTTACAGAAGACAGGCGAAAGAAAGGCGCATTATTCCGATCTCGATTTCAATGGGCATGTAAATAACGTTAAATATATCGAGTGGATAGAGGATTCGCTTGATCACGCTCTTTTGGAAAAATCCGGGAAAATACGAATCGATATTAATTACTTAAACGAAATCATGGCAGGCGAAACTGTCGAGCTTTTTTCTGTGCCGATTTATAAAGAAGAAGGACCGGAAAACGCAAGCGCCGATTACGCCTTTGCCTTTGAAGGCCGCAAGAAAGAAAACAATCAAGCAGCCTTCCGCGCGGAATTGCGCATGTGGGCTTAATTAGGCACGTCAATCACGCTTGCTGCGCTTCCATCCCTTGCGTAAATCCTGTTTGGATTATTCGGGTCGACATAACGCTGACCGCGATGGAAGAACACATATTGGTAATTGCCCGGCGGCAGCGGAATCATAATCGTGTAAACACCTGCCGGACCTTCCCTCATTTCGTACATAAAAGGATCCCAGCTGTTAAAGTTTCCGCCGATTGTGATTATCTCTCCCGGCGCGGCTCTGTAAATAAATGTTAAACCTTCGGGCATTGTGCTTAAAGGGTTCGGTCTTGTCTGTCTTGGCGGCAGGTACAGAACCGACAAAGAAAGCCCAGAAACAGGGTCTCTTCGCGTTATTTCATTGCTTGGGTCTACAGTCCACAAGCCGTTGATTACAATTCTGTATTCAAGCTCCCTTATATGAGGCGGAACCTCGTGAACATAGAATTGAATCCCGGAGTCTTTGTAAGGATCGGGTGCTTTTTGCCCCGGAGGAATAGGGGCGTTCAGCGGATCCTGAGACACTGCAAGCTGCCTGAACCAGTAAACATTTCTGAAATCATCATGAGCAAAGGCGATCCCTACTCTCCGCAGGTCTGAATTTGCCGTAAAAATCACAAAATTTCCCTGAACTATCGGAGCTCCGGGGCCGGGAAGCGTTAGCAACTGGTTGATAATTTCGTAATTTTCCCAATCTGACGCCTGTACCGTCACTGGGTTAAACGAGGCAATTAATAATAAAACTGCAACAATACTAATCGTTTTCATACATTCTTTACAATTATCGGTCGATATATAATTATCTTAATATGCCATCATTAAATGATCTTGGCCAGTTCAAAACCTCATTCAACAATATCGCAAATGAGAAGGCTGATATTGAGTCTCTGCTCCTTCCCTTTGACGATCTGCCGCTTCCCAAAAAAGAGGCGCCTCCTTTTGACTATACCAAGCAAGGAGCTTTAGAATCTTCTTCTCCGGCAGCATCAAGCAGCGGCGCAGCAAGCAGCGGCGCAGCAAGCAGCGGCGATGCATCCGGCGGCGCAGATGACTTTGATTTTAGCTCATTTATTAATGACGTAACCGACCATCCCGCTCCGCCTCTGATGGATGTACCCTCTGGCGATGCCCATTCTGCTCTGGATGATTTTCTCAGCGGCCTAAATGCGCCCGCTGAACCGGAACCCGAACCTGCCGCACAGGACGATTCAAGTGATTTCCTTGCAGACCTTTTAGGCGGACAGACCGATGTGCCGCCTGCTGATACACCTGCAGAGCCTGAGATTCCTGATACGCCCGCAGAACCTGAACCTGCTGTTGATGATTTTTCTACCCCCGATGATCTCCTGTCCGGTTTTTCCGATGAGATGGAAAGTTCTCCTGCGGATTTTGACAATGATGATTTGCCGCTTAACGATGATGAAGAATCGGAAGGCATCGATATGGGCGGCGAAAGTAACGAAGATTTTGAAATGCCGGATTTTGACACAGGAGCTGATGGCGCAGAAAGTGCAGACGCAGAAACTGCGAGTGCAGATGACTTCGGTCTTCCTGATTTCCCGGCAGAACCAACTGAAGAAGAAACTGCTTCTGAAGCAGACACAACTTTGCCGGAAGAAAGTCTGCCTGACGATTTTAATATGCCGGATTTTGACACAGGAGCTGATGATTCATCTCTTCCCGACGTGACAGATGATTTAAGCCTTCCCGATTTCCCCGAAGAAGCAGCGGCAGACGATCTTGGTCTTCCGGATTTTCCTGAAGAACCTGCAGGCGCAGATGATTTTTCATTGCCGGAAAGTGACAGTATTGATATGGGCGGCGAAGACCAGATTGGCGGTTTTGGAGACGGCAATATCGACATGGGCGGCGAGTCCATGGAAGTTGAAGATGAATTTTCCATGGACGGGGTTTTGCCCGACACGCATTTTGACCTTCCCATAGATACGCCGCTAGATACGCCGCTAGATACGCCGCCAGATGCGCCGCCAGATGCGCCGCCAAGTGCGCCGCCAAGCGCTGCACCTGAAGATACGACTCTTGATCTTGGCGATTTGGGCGGTGACTTTGCGTCATCTTCAATCGATTTGGACAGCGCATTGGAAGAACTCGGCGATATGGGAGATCACGGCGGTTCAAGTTTCGCAGGCGGAGATTTTGGCGGTGATGATTTTGTCATTCCCGGAATCGATGAAATGTTTAACAAGCAGAAAGCGCCTTCGTTTGCTGCAGCACCTCCGCCGAAGAAGGGATTGTTCGGCAAGAAAAAACAAAAAGATATTGAAACGCCTGTTGCCGAAGATGACATTGAAGAGATTTCGCTGTCTCAGGATGAAGTAGACAGTTTATTAAAAACGCTTTCGTTATATCCGCTTAATTTAAGAATTGCATGTGAAGAATTAATCGCAGAACAGGTGATACTGCCTGCGCAATTATCAAAACTTATCCGATTGCTAGTTTACGGGGCTCATGTAAGAGAAACGGCAGCCCATGTTGAATCCATTACAGGAAAGACAATCGTCATTCCGAAGAGTTTCGAAAAAAGCACAGGCGCGGCATTCCAGGACGAGCAGGCAAGTTTTGGTTATATATTTATTCACAACTTCCTTCCTGTTTTAAGATTGTTTGCAATCATTGCCGCGCTTATAGCTTCTGTTATTTATCTTGGATACAACTTAATTTATATTCCGGTCACAGCAGAGTCATTGTACAAACGGGGTTATGAACAAATACCCGAAGGAGAGTATCAGCGCGCGAATGATCTATTCCAGCAGGCGTTTTCAAGAGCGCGGCAAAATGAGTTCAGCAAGGCGATTACCACATCTCAGCAGAAAAAATGGTTCTATGCATATGCTGAAGCTTTTAGGGATGCGCGCAGATATACGCTTGCAGCAGGAAAGTATGATGAGCTTTTAAGATTTTTCCCAAGAGATAAAAAAGGCGTATTGGATTATGCCAATTTAAATACGAAATACATCGGCAATTTCCACAGGGCAAACGAACTGATTCAGCGCGAACTTTTGGATTGGTATCCAAATGACGTTGACGGACTTCTTGCGGCTGGTGACAATTATATGGCATGGGGAGATGCAACGGCACATAACGATCCTGCAAGAGCGGATAGATATGAAGGCGCGCGGTTCTCCTATGCCAGAGTGCTGGAATTGTACGGCTGGCAGCCGCCTTATGTAGAAAGAATGATGATGTACTTTATCCGCGTCGACGACCTTTACAGGGTGCTTGAATTAAGGTTATGGTTCGAGGCATTTCCGGAGCGACGTCCGTTATCTGCCGTATCTCTCGCAGAGCTAGGCGGATATCTGCTGGATAAACAACTTGAGAAACCGACCGGCGTGCCGAATGCGTATGTAGAAAGCATCGAGAGCGTAAGGGATATGCTTTTGCAGGCAGTAGCGCTGGAAAGAGATTTACCGGAGCCGCATTATCATCTTGCGCGTTATTATAATAATCTTGGCAATATCCGCGATGAACGGCTTACCCTGGATAATGCAATCCGCGCGTTTGATTTAACAAAAGAGCCAGATTCTGTGCGCAGAAGAAACTACCGCGTAGATACGCATTATCGATATGCAAACTGGCTGATCAATAACCGCGAATTCTTCCCCGCATACGAACAGGTTGTCCGCGGTATTGAACTTTTTAACGATTTCAACGATAGAACTACATTGCCTTCGGTTCGCCCGCTTGGTCAATTGTATGGATTGCGCGGCGACCTTGAATACTTTGTAAGAGACGGCAATATGCAGGCAGCCATCGATAACTATAGATTGGCGGAAGCAAACAACTTCTCACCGCCTGAATTAAAGTATCGCATGGGCGCGGCGTATTATCAGTTGCAGGATTGGAGAAACTCCCTTGACTATCTGTTCAGAGCTTCTGCCGAACTGCCTCTCAACAGGCGCCTCCTTTATGCTCTTGGAAATGCAGCCTTCCAGCGCGGCGATAATTTTGCGGCGCAGGGGTATTACGATCGTCTCCTAAGCATTTTAGAAAATCAGCGAGTAAGGCTGCCTGTTCTGCTGCCTAACGAGAACCCTCAATTTATAGAAACAGGAGAGCGGCTGATGATGGCGCGAAACAATGCAGGCGTTGTTTACGAAGCGCTCGCAGACCAAACAGGAAACCGCGATCACCGCGCAAAAGCGATGGTCATGTACGCCGAGTCCGCACGCGCTTGGGATGCAATTACACGTAATCCCATTCAAAGAGACCCGGTTACAAGAGAGCCGAATCCAAGCTTTATGTCGAGGATGCGTCTTACAGACAGTCCCGGTGCGCCGAGCATCAACCTTGGCTATTTAAACGCCAACAACGCCCTGCGCCCCAACAGCAATTACAATCCTCAGATTTTTACCAGAATCGATATGGACGTGCTGGAACCCAGCAAATGGGAAGAGCTGATTGGGCAATAAAATTCTGCTTGACCGATTCGCAGATTTCATGTTAAAATGACCCATACCAGTTTGGTAAACACCTAAATCATACCTTTTGGATAAAGCTATGCAATATTTTGATACTCACGCCCATTTGGGGCTTATAGTTGATGACCCCATTGAGCAGCTCATTGTAATACAGGAAGCCCGTCAGGCGTCTGTCAATCGAATTGTCTCGATTTGCAACAGTCTTCATGACTTTGGGCAGGTCTATGAAAATTTAAAATCCGCAGTAAATGTTTACCACGCTGTAGGAGTAAG
>JGI24695J34938_10001987_pt1 | contig 16303 bp, 13 predicted proteins | sample TergutCo191P3_FD_34938 | JGI IMG/M metagenome (IMG submission 34938)
GGACGGATAATGTTGCGTTTCATGCGCAAATTATTTCCGGCGCCGTCGTTGCTGCTGTTACCGCTGCTGCTGTCGCCGTAGTATTTTGTAAAACCTAAAACGTAGGCTTCGCTTGCGGATTTTGTGCTGCCGTAGAGATCAAGCGGAAGATTCATTACTGTTTCGTCCATGTTTTTACGCATAAGGCCCATTGCCGCTGTGCTGCTTGTGTAAATAAATTTTTTAACGCCGGCTTTTTCGGCTATTTCCAGTAGATTAACTGTAGCGGCGGTGTCGTTCGTAAGCATTGAGACAGGCTCATTGCCCCATCCAAGAGCAATATGTATCACAGCATCGCAGCCTTTTATATAATCCACTAAAAGATTGTAATCGGTTATTTCGCCTTTAACCAATGTGGCTTTTTTTACGAGTGACGGATACTTTTCCGGGTTACGCGACAACACCACCGCTTCATGTCCTGCCTCAACCCCCGCAAGAGTAACATACTGCCCGATATTTCCGGTGCCGCCTGTGATAAACACCTTCATACGTCCTCCGATAAGCTAAAATATCTTACTGTTTTTTAGGACATCTCCTGTCAATCTTTACTCGCTGCCAAAGTCTATCTTTATGAGTTTTTAAATTGCTTATTAATCATATTATTACATAGAATTATATAAATCTCTATAATAATTAAAATAAGTTTTTAAAACATTTCCAATAAAAGATATTAATTTTATTACAACTTATATACTTCCAACCAGTTGACAAAAGGCGTTTAATATAAGATAATAACAAAACAAGGAGATAAATAAAATGAGTGACGTTCAATCAAGAGTAAAAGCGCCTGATGAGATTTTTTGTACATCATGCGGAGAAGTAATAAAAAAGGAAGCGGAGATTTGTCCAAAGTGCGGAGTAAGAGTAAACAAATCCCAAAAGAACAGCGAAGTCAGTTCAAACTGGCTTACATTGCTTCTTCTTTCACTTTTTCTGGGATATCTGGGAGTGGATCGTTTTTATGTCGGTAAAATCGGAACCGGTATTTTAAAACTACTTACTTTAGGCGGATGCGGCATTTGGGCATTAATTGATTTTATTTTTGTCTGCTGCGGAAAATTCAAAGATTCAAACGGGAATGTTATTAAAAGAGACGCTTAATGTTAAAAAGCATTACAATGAGCTTGTTACAAAGCCCGGTTAGCTTTGTAACAAGCTCTCGAAAAAATGTTTTTTATTTTAAAATCTTTATTGTTCTATTCCTTGGATTTATATTTTTCATGATACCAAAGGATTACCTGGGCGATACTTATCCAATATGCTTATTCAGAGTACTATTGGATAAGAATTGCTTAGGGTGCGGAACAACAAGAGCTGTATGGTCTGTTTTACATTTCAGATTCGCTGACGCTTTTGATTATAACAAATTAATAATTATTACTTTTCCATTAATTGTCGGATGTACAATAAAATGGATTTTAAATGAAAAAGATAAAATTATAAAAAAGTGAAAAGCCGTCTCTTTATTTTTATTATAATTCTGTTTATGACTGCCGCGCTTACAAATTGCATAAAACAAAAACAACAGGGGCTTACCATTACAGAAGGCATCCTCTCTATCGGCGTTGAAGTGGGATACCCGCCGATGGAGTATATGGATATTGACAGCGCTACCTTGATTGGTTTTGATATTGAACTTGCAAAAGCGCTTTCCGGGAAACTTGGGCTTTCCGCTGATTTTATCGATACTTCATGGGAAGGAATATTCGCAGGGCTTGACAGCGGTAAATATGATATTGCACTTAACATTACAATCCTGCCGGAACGTCAGCAAAAGTTTAATTTTACTAAACCCTATATTAACAGTTTTATTACTATCGTTACGCTAAATAATTCTTCTGTAAGCATTAGCGAGGCGCAGGATATTGCTGGTTTTAGAATTGGTTATCAGGGTGATACTACAGCGCAATATTTTGCGCAAAGATTAAAAGAACAGGGCGTGGTTTTTTCATCATTCGCTTACGACAAAATTATTCACTGTTTTAATGACCTGCAAATCGGCAGGATCGATTTAGTTATCGTTGATAATATCGCCGCGAGCCATTATACAGAAAAAGAGGCTTCCAATTTTAAGATTATATGGGAAGGAATGGACGCTGAGCATATCGGTATTTGTTTAAAAAAAGGAAATGACGCTTTAACGAACGCTCTTAACAATGCTCTTTATGAATTGTTCCAAGACGGTACAATGCAGGAACTTTCATTTAAAATATTTAGTCGTGATTTAGTTTCATCTGTCAGGAACTTCTAAAAAAGATTTTTGTTTCGGGATTTCTAAAATTAAATATTTTTGATACAATATGTCTATGGATGATATTGAAAAACTAATAAATCTTATCAAGGAAGCAAAGCATCTTACCGCTCTTACGGGAGCCGGCGTCAGCACTCTTTCCGGGATTCGGGATTTTCGCGGCAAGAATGGTTTGTATAATGAAATGGACGCAGAAAAAATCTTTGATATGAATTATTTTGAAAAAGACCCGTCTCTTTATTACACTCAGGCTGGAGCATTTATTTATAATATCGATCAAAAAGAAGCGTCTATTGTTCATCTTGTTTTGGGAGAGCTTGAACAGCGTGGGTTTTTAAAAGCATTAATTACGCAAAATATCGATCTATTGCATCAAAAAGGCGGCAGCAAAAACGTGATCGAAATTCACGGCTCTCCAACAACGCACTACTGCCTTCGCTGCTCCGGGATCAGGGTTGGTTATGAAGAAGCCGCCGCCATTGTTCAAAGCGGAGAAATGCCTAAGTGCCCAAAGTGCGGCAGGGTGCTAAAGCCTGCAATAACTTTTTTCGGCGAAGGGCTCCCCATCGAGGCTCTTAAACAGGCGACTTTGGAGTCGCAGGAAGCGGATGTCATGCTGGTACTTGGAACAAGTTTAACAGTTTTTCCGGCAGCGTCCATGCCTGAATACACCTTGCGAAACGGCGGCAAGATCGTTATTATTAACAATATGCCCACTCCGTTGGACAACAGGGCTTTTCTGCATTTTGACGATCTGGGTTCTGTTTTTGAAGAAATAAAAAGGAGACTATAATGAAAAAAATCACAGCTGTTATATGCATTGTTTTATTTAGTTTGATTCTTGCGCAGGCAGCCTTTGCGCAGGCAGCCGGAAGATCATCCGAAGGAGTCCGCGGACAGAGCCTGAACGGCACAACGGGACTTTGTTATATCCCAACAGGAAATATCGGCTGGGAAGGCGGTAAAGCCGCGCTTGATATCGGTTACCGCACAATTATAAACAATGACGCAGGAGCTTCGCATATTCCCGCAATTACACTAAGCCTTGCAAACTGGATAGAGATTGCGGCTGCNTTTGATATTCAGCCGAACGTTGGCAGCCAATCAAACGATGATTTATTATTNGGNTTAAAATTCAGATTGCCGACCAGCGCGGCGGTTGCGCTTGGGTGTAACATACANTTTATCAATATCGGCGATGATTATCGTGATTGGACTTCTTTTCAGCCTTATGTCGCCATCACATATCCNGGAACATTTTTTACAATGAGAGCCGAAACAACNCTTGTATTCGGAAAAACATTTTTCTCNGGCCTGTCTAATAACAGCGACATCGACTTTGGAATGGGTTTTGATCTTATATTATTTCCTGATGTTTTTGGAAANACAGTACACTGGCTGATCGATTTTTCCAATTTTAACTATAACTCCGACGCATGGCCGCATAACCCCGCAGGACATCGAGGCGTAATGAATACAGGCGTAAGGATCGATCTTTCAACTATTCCGTCATTCAGCAAATACAAATTTTTAATAGACTTAATTTTAAATGACGTTTTCGACGACGGACACAGATCGTTTATCGCCGGTGCAGTCTTTGGACTGCGGTTATAAACCAAGTTTAGAAAGAGCCCTCTGCACGCGCCCGATTGAGCGTTCCGCTCCAAGAATGCGAAGCGATCCAAAAAGCGGAGGGCTTACACGGCTTCCTGTAACAGCTACACGAAGCGGCATCATTAAATCGCCGAGTTTAACATCTCTTTTTTCCGCCTGCGCCTTGATATAATTTTCGGCATCTTCATCGCTTGCCGCTTCAGCTAACGGGCGCGCAAGCTCAAGCCCGATTTGCAAAAGTTCAACAGTTTTTGCAAGATCGCACTTCTTGGGAATAAATTCTTCCGCCGCAGGAATATCGGGCTCCTTAAACAGGTATGCAATTTTTTCCGGCGCTTCGTTAAGAAAAACCAGCCGCTCTTTTACCAAAGACATCGCGGCTGTAAAAATTTTACGCTGTTCATCCGCAGGCTCTTTTTCTCCAAACAGCCCGGCATCGATCGCGTACGGCAGACAGAGCTTCGCAAGTTCTTCGTCACTCATCATTCTTATATACTGTCCGTTGTACCACTCAAGTTTTTTATAATCAAAAACAGCGGGCGCCTTGTTAAGTTTTTCCAGACTAAAACGCTGTGCCAGCTCATCCAATGTGTAAATCTCTTTGCCTTCTTCATACGAAGCTCCAAGAAGAGCTATGTAATTTAAAAGAGCGGCGGGAAGATAACCAGCCTTTCTAAACTCATCAATACTCGTCGCTCCGTGGCGTTTGGAAAGTTTCTTGCCGTCCTGTCCCATCACCATAGGCAGGTGGCAAAACTCTGGCGGCGTCCATCCAAATGCTTTGTACATGATCACATGGAGCGGGGTTGAGGCAAGCCATTCCTGAGCGCGAAGTACGTGAGTTATCTCCATTGAGTGATCATCAACCACGTTCGCAAGATGATAAGTCGGGAAGCCGTCGCTTTTAAGGAGGACTGGATCGGGATTAACATCATCATTCTTCCATTCTATATCGCCGAGCAGATGGTCATGAAAAACTGTTGTCTCGCCAAGCGGAATATTTAACCTTACAGTGCAAGGCTCGCCTGATGCGGCTCTTTTCGCGGCTTGCAGCGGATCAATGCTGCGGCAAAGACGGTCATAACCTGACTCAGAAGAATGAGACGCTTCTCTTTGTTTTCGCACTTCTTCGATTCTTTCGGGAGTACAAAAGCAATAATACGCCTGTCCTTTATCAAGAAGCTCCTGGGCATACTTTTTATAAAGAGCTGTCCTCTCGGACTGGATATAAGGAGCGAAATTGCCGCCGTTATTAGGACCTTCATCCCATTTAAGACCCAGCCAATCGAATGTATTGTAAAGATTCTCAACAAAACTCTTGTCAAAGCGCGTTCTGTCGGTATCCTCAAGTCTTAGGATAAATTTACCGTTCCCGCCGCGGGCAAAGAGGTAATTAAAAAGAGCTGTTCTAATCCCGCCAATATGCTGAAGCCCGGTAGGAGAGGGCGCGTAACGGTCTCGTATAATCATGAGAAATAGTATAACATTAAATGCGTTATAGAAAAAGCGGCGCCGGACTGTGGTCTGGCTACAAAGAGACTTATAAAAATTCAATTAACAAGGTGCGCATTATGGCAAAGACTGATGAAGCAAAAAAAGAAAAGCTTTCGGACAAATTATTTTTTAAGCCAAAAAACTGCTGGGAAGGAATCGATAAAGAAACAGAAAAAAATATCGATGACCTCGGCGAATCATATAAACAATTTCTAAACCGCGGGAAAACCGAGCGTGAATGCGCCGAGGCTGCCTGCGAGCAGCTCGAAAAAAACGGGTTTGTAAACATCGATTCATTAAATGGAAAAAAACCGGAAAGCGGCATGAAGGTTTATCAAAATATCAGGGGCAAATCAGTCCTTGCCGCAATCATCGGAAAAAAATCCGCTTTGGAAGGATGCAATATTCTGGGAGCGCATATTGATTCTCCCCGCCTCGATCTAAAGCAGAATCCGCTTTATGAAGATTCAGACCTCGCTCTCTTTGACACGCACTACTACGGCGGAATAAAAAAATACCAATGGACAACCATTCCGCTTTCCATGCACGGCGTTTTTGTAAACGAGGACGGAAAAAAGACAGCAATAAAAATCGGCGAAGAACCCGGCGATCCTGTTTTTACAGTGACAGATCTTCTGCCTCATCTCGCCCGTGAACAAATGGAGAAAAAAGCGTCGTTGGTTGTAGAGGGCGAAGACCTGGACATTTTGATAGGCTCACGCCCGTACGAAGATTCAGAAAACGAAGAAAAAGAAAAAGTAAAACTCGCGATCCTCGATCTTCTAAATAAAAAATACGGCATTACAGAAAAAGATTTTACAAGTGCCGAGATCGAATTTGTCCCCGCTTTTAAGGCAAGCGATGTCGGTTTTGACAGAAGTTTAATCGGAGCGTACGGTCAGGACGATCGATGCTGCGCTTACCCTGCGCTTCAGGCAATCATCAATTTCGCTCAAGAAAAAACCGCGCCGGAAAAAACGCTTGTGCTGTATCTTTCCGACAAAGAGGAAACAGGTTCCGCCGGAAACACTGGAGCGAGATCTGTCAGCTTTGAAAATTTTATCGGGCTTTTGTGCGGAGGCGATCAATCAAGTCTTCGGCTCTGCTTCTCGCGTTCCTGCATGTTATCGACAGATGTAAACGCAGCATTTGATCCAACGTACGCAAGTGTTTTTGACAAAAAGAATGTTTCGTATCTGGGCAAGGGAATTGTACTGGAAAAATACACAGGCTCTGGCGGCAAGTACGGAGCGTCTGATGCCAACGCCGAGTATGTCGCCAAAGTGCAGGCGATAATGAACAGAAACAATGTTCAATGGCAGTGCGGTGAATTGGGAAAAGTAGACAAGGGCGGCGGCGGAACAATCGCGCTGTATGCCGCAAATCTTGGAATCGATGTATTGGATTGCGGCATTCCGGTTTTATCAATGCACTCGCCGTTTGAAGTAATAAGTAAAATCGATCTATTTACCACATATAGAGGGTATACGGCATTCTTAAAAGACGCTTAATTACCTGAAATAATGCAATAATATAAAAAACACTAATGTATGGTCATACTGCGTTCAATTATGTTATACTAATTAAAAGGAGTCAGATATGCTAAAGTTAAACCTAAAAGCGGCTATTCTGAAAAACTATCGTCCTTCCGCAACGTTGAGTAAACCCATAGATCAGACATTTAAAGGCGTATCACTGCTTGCCATAATGGCTTTTATTGTTTCGATNGCATTTTGCGCGTTNATAATCAGCGCGACAATTATAGACAGAACCAAAATAAAACAATTAAGAATGGAACAGCAGATTTTCGAAAGATCACACAGAATAAGCGAATCAATTTCAAGGCTTCTTTATAAAACGCAGGCGTTATCTGCACTAATAATTCATGACGGAGCGGATAATTTTGATCTCATCGCTCCTTCAATTGTTGACGATCCTTCCATGCGTAATATTCTATTGGCGCCGAACGGCGTTGTTACAAAAGTATATCCTCTGGCTGGAAACGAAGGCGTTTTGGGGCTGGACTTTTTTGCCGAAGGCGCCGGAAACAGGGAAGCAATGCTTGCAAGAGAGTTAGGGGATCTTGTTTTGGGCGGACCTATCGATCTGATTCAGGGCGGGCAGGCATTAGTCGGAAGAATGCCGGTATATGTAGAAGTGCCCGGCAAAGAGCATGAATTCTGGGGTCTTGTTTCTGTTACTTTGGATTTCCCAAAAGTATTGGAATACGCGGAACTCGATATTTTTGACGCATTCGGTTATGCGTATGAACTATGGAGAGAAAATCCTGATACAAACGAAAGACAGATTATTGCGAGAAGCGGCGATCTTTCAAAACCGTATACACGCTATCTCGAAAGACCTGTAAATATCCTTAACGCCGAATGGTTTTTGCGGATATCTCCTGTCCGTGAGTGGTACAGCTTCCCGGAGAATATCGCAATTATTATCGCCGGTATCTGTATAAGTCTTATCGTTTTCTTTGTAACNCAGAATAATTATCAGTTAAAAATAATGCAGACGGTTTTTGAAATCATGGCTATTACAGATCCGTTAACNGGNATTTTTAACAGGCGCCACTTTCTGGAGATTGTGCGCATCGGCATAGAAAAAGCCCGCCGTCAAAAAGAGAATTGCTACTTTATAATGTTCGATATCGACAAGTTTAAACTGGTTAATGATACATACGGACACCAGATTGGCGATAAGGTTTTAATGGATGTAACAGCGAGAATAAAAGCGGATATTCGTCCTTACGATTTATTCGCACGTTACGGCGGAGAAGAGTTTATAATTTTTACCGCAGGCATTTCTAAGACGGAAGTTATGGATATGACAGAACGTCTGCGCCTGAGCCTTTTTAACAGAAAATATGAATACGATAATATCAGCATTGTATGTTCAGCGAGTTTCGGGATAGCGCAAATGTACGATTATAATCTGGACAAGGCGATCAAGCAATCCGATGAAGCGCTCTATGCGGCAAAAAGAAACGGACGAAACTGCGTCTTTTTCTGGGAAGAAGGCAAAGTCTAAACTTTTCCAGAACCGATCAAGTTTAATTTATCAGCGTTTAATAGCGAAACGCGCGATGCTTTTTAAGAAGTGAAAGAAAATCGCTGCGCTGCATTTCTTCGCCGCCCAAACTTTTTAAGTGATCGCTTGGTACCTGGCAGTCAATAACAGCTACTCCGTGCTCAAACATAACCTGAGCAAGACTTAAAAAAGCAGCTTTGGAGGCATTCGGCTTTTTGGCGAACATTGACTCGCCGCAAAAAACCCTGCCCAATAAAATACCGTAACAGCCGCCAGCAAGTTCTCCATCGAACCATGCCTCCGCCGAATGAGCCCATCCAAGCCGGTGCAGTTCCGAGTACGCATTAATTATGTCGTCTGTTATCCATGTATTGTACTGCGGCTCTTCCTCATCACATTGCGTTTCGGCTTTTTGTTTCTCGATCCGTTCCTTTTGTTTGGGACGAATAACCTGTGAGCAGCCACGGATAACGCCGTCAAAATTTTCATCATAGGTAATTTGAAACTTGCCGTTATTTAGAATTTTTTTCATTGATGATGAGATATGCAGTTTATCAGGGAAGATTACACAGCGGGGGTCCGGCGACTGCCAGACAATCGGGTCTGATGGTCCGTACCACGGAAAGATACCCTGCTCATAAGCGGAAAGCAAAATCCCCGGCGATAAGTTGCCGCCAATCGAGACAATGTCGTCTTTCCATTTACTTGAATCGGGAAAATTAAAACGCATTGAACAATCTAAATAGGGAAAATCAGGATCGGGACCAGGGCGAAAGGACGACACTACGGTTGCGTAAACTCGGGTTCAGCCTGAGTTAACTCCGGCTCCGCTTGAGTTAGCTCCAGTTGAATTGGCACTGCATGAGCCAACTCCGGCTCTGCCTTGGTTAGTTCTGCCGCCGCGCTTTCATTAATGTCCATACGATAGCCGCCGCTGGAAGAAGCTGCAGTTTCTGTTCCGGGCTCCGGTTCACGCCAATCAACAACCGCGCTGCCGCCGTTACTCAGACTGCCGAAAAGAACTTCGTCCACAAAGAAACTTTTAATTTTATCTTCGATGAGCCTGCCTGCGTTTCGGGCGCCGAACTCTTTACTGTAGCCTTCCTCGGCAAGTTTATCGATACACGTTCCTGTAACGGTGAGGGTTACGTTCTTTTCGGCAAGCTGCGCCGTAAAAGCGTCAATCTCTTTTTGCACAATGGAAACCATAATGCCCCGCGAAAGATGCCCAAAGCGGACAACGGCATCAAGCCTGTTTCTAAACTCGGGAGTAAATATTTTTTCCACTGCGTCATTAAGCGCGCTCTCATCCTGTATGCGATCTCCAAAACCAATTAAACCTTTGCCGATATCTCTCGCTCCCGCGTTGCTTGTCATAATCAAAATTACATTGCGAAAATCCGCCTTGCGTCCCTGATTGTCGGTTAAGGTTGCGTAATCCATTATCTGTAAAAGAATATTAAAAATATCAGTATGCGCTTTTTCGATTTCATCAAGAAGAACAACAGCGTGAGGCTGTTTGCGCACGGCTTCTGTAAGCTGCCCGCCTTCTTCATAACCAATGTACCCCGGCGATGAGCCGATAAGACGAGAGACAGTATACTTCTCCTGAAACTCGCTCATGTCAAAACGAATCATTGCCACGCCCAGGATTTCGGCAAGCTGGCGGGCAAGTTCTGTTTTGCCGACACCGGTAGGACCCGCAAAAAGAAAGTTTGCGACAGGTTTTCCTTCCGCGCGAAATCCCGCTCTCGACCTTTTAACAGATCTTACAACAGCGGTGATTGCTTCGTCCTGTCCAAAGACACGCTGTTTAAGCCTTGCCTCGAGTTCTTTTAGTTTGTCTTTCTCGCTTTCGCCGACAGACCTTTGCGGTATGCGGGCAATCTTGGAAACAACAGCTTCTATTACAGGAAGACTGATTTGAATTTTTTCGATATTGGCATCCTGAACAGTGGAAGACGCAGCTTGATCTTCCATAGCAGCTTCCGCCTCGTTTGCGGTTTCGCTTTGAGCGTTCCTGATTTTTTCCTGCTCTTTGTAAGCATCGATCCTCGCTCTCGCTCCCGCTTCATCAATTACGTCAATGGCTTTATCGGGCAGGCGGCGTTCTGTAATAAACTGAGCGGAAAGACGCACGGCTGTTTCCACAACCTCGTCGCTGTAACTCACCTGATGATAATCCTCATACCTTGATTTAAGACCCTTTAATATATCGATGGCGACTTCTTCGGAAGGTTCATTTATATCGATCTTCTGAAACCTTCGCGAAAGCGCGCGGTCTTTCTCGAAAAATTTATTGTACTCTTCATGAGTAGTGGAGCCGATGCATCGAAGCCTGCCAGAGGTAAGCGCAGGTTTTAAAAGATTGGAAGCGTCCATAGCTCCGCCAGAAACCGCTCCCGCTCCCACAATTGTATGAATCTCGTCGATAAAAAGAATCGCCTTTTCTTTTTTAAGTATTTCTTCCACGACGCGTTTAACCCTGTCTTCAAAATCGCCGCGGTATTTTGTTCCCGCCAAAAGAGCGCCCATATCAAGCGAAAGGATACTGAACTCTTTAAGAAGCGGCGGCACATCGCCGGAAATTATTCTTTGAGCAAGCCCCTCTGTAATGGCGGTTTTTCCAACGCCGGAGTCGCCGACATGAATGGGATTATTTTTTAATCTGCGGCAAAGAACCTGCACGGTGCGGTCAAGCTCGTCTTCCCTTCCTATGACAGGTTCCAGTTTCTGCTCGCGGGCCATCGCCGTAAGGTCTAACGCATAACGTTCAAGAGCTGTTTTCTTTTTATCTTTCTTTTGAGTGTCGGCTTCCGTTTCTTCTTCTACGCCAGCAAACTTTCCGTCTCCGTAATTGTGGGACAGAATCTGTAAAAGCTCCAGCCGCTTTATCCCCGCCTTGCGAAGATAATAGGCGCTGTAACATCTTTCTTCGTCATAGAGAGAAACAAGAATATCAGCAACATCGATTATATCTTTCTGGGCGGACTTGCTTTGAATTACAGCCCGCTCGATAATACTGTGAAAACCAACCGTCTTTGTAGGTTCGCCGGTGGTAGTGAGCGGAAGTTTCTGCTCAAAATAAGTTTCCATTCCTTTCTTTAGTTTTTCCAGATCAGCGCCGCAGGAAAAAAGTACCCCCTGCACTTCGTCAAACGCGAGCGCGGCGTACAAAATGTGTTCGGGCGTAAGGTATTCGTGGCTGCGAAGTTTGGCTTCGTTATATGCGGCGTCAATAATCGCCTGCACATGTCCGGAAACTCTCATTTTACTCCTCTTACATATAATATAACACAAAAATCATGCAGGTTCCACAATACATTTAAGCGGAAACTCATTCGCTCTCGCGGCGGAATGCACCTGCTCCGCTTTGGTCACAGCGATATCCCAGGTATAAACGCCGACAATTCCCTTTCCTTTCTCATGAACGTCCATCATAATTCTGCTTGCGTCATCGATTCCTTTATGAAAAATGACCATGAGTACTTCAACAACAAAATCCATTGTTGTATAATGATCGTTTAAGAGAATTACCTTAAATTGATCAGGCTCCTTATGCTTCTCGTGAATTTTTGAAGCCGTCCTGTCTTTAATCCGCGGTTCCATCGTCTTTTAACTTACCATAAATTATATTAAAATAAAATATGTCTTTTGCAAAAGCGCTGATTGTACAAAGCGACAGAACACTATTATTGGATGTCCACTGTGAAACAGCCGAAGCCGCCAGACAGGCGATTATGCCTTTTGCAGAGCTGGAAAAATCACCTGAACACATCCACACTTACAGAATAACTCCGCTGTCACTTTGGAACGCCGCAAGCGCGGGGCTTTCTCCGTCTGATGTGGAAAAAACTCTTAAAGAATTCAGCCGCTACGAAATACCGCATGGAATCACAGAGGGTTTTTCGCTCCTCATGTCCCGTTACGGAAAAATTAAAATGATACAGGATGATGATCCGTCAAGACTTGCCCTTCGTATTGATGATGAAGCGATTCGGCTGGAAATTGCGGGAATTAAGGCTTTGGGAAAATATCTTATAGAAACTTCAAATGGTTTTTTAATTTCTCTGATTGACCGGGGAACTGTTAAGCGTGAACTGATACGCATCGGCTGGCCTGTTCAGGATGAAGCGCCTCTCGCCAAAGGCGAAGATTTGGAAATCCGCCTTAGAGAAGACTGCATCTCCGGCAGAAAATTCTCTCCGCGTGATTATCAGATAACAGCGGCGTCTTCCGTTACAGGCTCTGGAAAACCCGGCACAGGTTTTGGCGTTGTTGTCCTTCCCTGCGGATCAGGGAAAACAATCGTTGGTATGCTTATCATGTCGTTACTAAAAACCAATACGCTGATTCTCACGACAAATGTCGCCGCTGTTCATCAATGGATCGAGGAGCTTTTGGATAAAACTGAATTAACCAAAGACCAGATCGCTGAGTACACGGGAGACAGTAAATCTACAGCGCCTGTTACAGTCGCAACCTACCAGATTATTTCATGGAGACCCGATAAAAAAGGCGATTTTCCGCATTTTAAGTTATTCCGGGAAAGAGCCTGGGGGCTTGTCATTTATGATGAGGTTCATCTGCTGCCCGCTCCCGTGTTTCGCGTAACGGCAGAACTTCAGGCGATAAGAAGACTGGGTCTTACCGCGACATTGATCCGCGAAGACGGAGAAGAAGACGCTGTCTTTAGTCTTGTGGGTCCAAAACGCTATGACGTACCGTGGAAAGACCTGGAAGAAAAAGGCTGGATCGCGGAAGCTATTTGCACAGAGATAAGGCTTGACCTTCCGCAAAAATTAAAAATACCGTATGCTACAGCTTCCAAAAGAGAAAAATACAGAATAGCCGCGGAAAACCCATTAAAAGAAAATGTTGTATTACAGCTAATCGAAAATCACCCCGAGGATCATATTCTTGTTATCGGGCAGTATCTTACCCAGCTTGATTCGCTTGCGGAACTTCTTAACGCTCCTTTAATCACAGGCAAAACGCCTAACGTGGAAAGAGAGCGTATTTATTCTGATTTTAAGAAAGGCGATGTGCGCGTAATTGTTGTGTCAAAAGTAGCGAACTTTGCCATTGATTTGCCTGACGCAAGCATGGCTGTGCAGGTTTCCGGATCATTCGGCTCACGTCAGGAGGAGGCGCAAAGGCTTGGGCGTATTCTAAGACCCAAAGGGCGCAATAATGCCCTTTTTTTTACAATTGTTTCGGCTTACACAGCGGAAGAAGAATTTGCAGCTAACCGCCAAAAATTTCTTACAGAGCAGGGCTACAAATATTCGATTCAAAAATGGGATATTGCACAGGAAAATAAAAAATGAAAAACAATATTTTTCGCACGCAGGATTTTTGGAAAACCGCAGTAATGACAATGCCCGACAATTCTTTTTTTGAGCTTATGCGAAGCGTATTTGGAAAAATAAAAACCCCTTTTAATAAACAGCAGTTACTAAATGATCTTGAATCTTTTTTGCTTCGAAAGGACATCCAGGAAACAATTGCCGCGTATATCGATGAAACAGACGCGAAAATAATTACTGCCACGGCTTTATTTACAGAACCTCTTCAGGATCAGCTTGTAGATTTTTTTAAGGACGAGATAAATTATTCGCAGCTATTGGATATAATCGTAAACCTGGAAGAGCGTTTTATTATTTACAGGTTTACAGAAAAATCAAAAACGTTTCTTGCGTTAAATCCTGTTTTACAAAACATTCTTCTTCCTTTTACAGAGGACACTTGCTCTCTTTTCCCGGCAGTCTCTCAGGACATAACATCCAAATACGAAGTTAAGAAAAAAAATTGCCTAAACGATTTAATTACTGCCGCTTTTTATTCGTTTGTTTTCCGCCACGAATCATTTTATAAGTCCGAAGGCGTTATGCGAAAACGTGTTCTCGATGACGCTAAAACGATCTTCCCTGATATCGACGTTGAACCGCTTCTTGGCGCTCTTCAAATACTCGGGCTTTTTTACACAGACGAAGACAAACTGCTTCCGGATAAAAAACGCTTTGATGATTTTTCCCTGCTTGCAGCTCATGAAAGAAGCGAATATATTTGCGCCGCATTGATAATTTTCTCCTCTCTCTCCCCTCCTTACGAGATTCTTCCTCCGCTTTTTTATGCAAAAATAAGAGAGCTTTTAATTATAATCCACAATTTTCTTGAATCATTAAATGAAGAAACACAGTACACAGAAAAAACCTTAAAGAGAATGATGGAATTATATAAAACACAATCGGATTCAAGAATTTACACAGAGATGTTCATAGAATCAATGGAAAAAACAGGCTTATTACAAAACAAAGGAAACATTTTTTATAAACAAAAAAAATCAAACACAGAAAAGAAAACAACTCCTTCCATTACAATAGATTCAGGCACTTCGATTCTTGTATATCCTGAGATTGAATTTAATGACGCTGTAAAACTCGCGTCTGTCTCCAACATTAGCGAAACAAGCGCTGTTGTGCGCTTTGATATGGACAAGGAATCAGCTGTCCGCAGTTTTAATAATAATATAAGCGCAGATGAAATTATCGAATTATTAAACAGGCTCTCCAACGGAGGAGCAGATAACGGTTTAATCTGGAACTTAAAGGACTGGGAAAAACGCCATAATGAAGTTTCCCTAAAAAAGGGTGTAATTCTTCAGCTAACAGAAGAGCGCCGATATCTTACAGAAACAAAATTTCTTTCGAGGCTTATAATAGAAACTTTGGCTCCAGGTATCTATCTTCTGAATGAAAACGACATGGCAAAAGCAGCGGACGCTCTTCAAAGCGCGGGCATAGATATAATTGGACAGCAGAAAGAGAGAAAAAACACGCCTGTCTCTTCTTTAAATTATTTCCCGTCGCTTTCTTCGTCAATATCGCAAAAAAAAGCAATCTCTTTAACAAATATTGGCGCAGAAAATAATGCGTCTGTTTCTCAAAGCGAAAATTCAAATCGTCTTGAGGAAAAAAAACAAACATTTTATTCTCTGTTGGAAAAAACAAATTTAAGCGAATCGGAAAAAAAAGAGTTATGCGCAAGAATAGACAGACGGCTTATTCTCTGCGAGACACAATTAAAAGATGCCGGCATCCGTTACGAAAAACTGGAAGCCCGCCGCATGGATTACACCGGAAAACAAAACATCGCAAAGCAGGCGATAACCCTCAAATCACCTGTAGAAGTTGTGTGGACAAACAAGGGAGAGGAAAGCCGCATCTTTGGCATCCCTCGCATTCTTGAAAAAGACGGAAACAATTTAATTTTATTAATTAATGAATTTAGAATACCTCTCGCGAAGATTGGACTTTTGCGAAGAATCAAGAAGTCAATTTTTGAAGTTTAATGGAAATAGACAAAACAATCTCACACGAAGGCGCAAAATACGTATAAGCGAAGCTGTTTCCATAACTGCTTCTCCCAATAAAAAAAAACGGGTCCCATTTCGGAGACTCGCTTTTTTTATGCTTGTGTTTTTATTTTGTGGGAGTGGCATTGATGCGTTGTGTTGGAAGCAGCTTATAACTTCGCTATTTCGTCAGGAGAAAGCCCAGTAATTTTTTGAACAAATTCAGATGTAGAACCTTCAGCTAGTAAATTGCGGGCGATAATATGTTTCTCATCATTACGTCCTTCTTCGCGTCCTTCCTCGCGACCTTCTCCACGACCTTGCTCAAGTCCTAGTTCCCGTCCTCTTTCCATACCTATCTCAAGAGCCTCTCTGGCTCGAATGTCAGCGATCTCTTCTACAGTGACGTCCCCGTAAAGCATGTTTACAACCTCCGAACTATGTTCTTCCAAGAATGGTTTTAATACATTGTGCTCAATACAGTATAATACAGCCTTTCTGGCTGCTTCGGC
>JGI24695J34938_10001988_pt1 | contig 16299 bp, 9 predicted proteins | sample TergutCo191P3_FD_34938 | JGI IMG/M metagenome (IMG submission 34938)
GTCAGCAACACCAGTGGCAGCGAAAAGAGGTACGCGGAACGCCAGCCGAACTCCGTGTTGCTTATGATAAAGCCCGCCACCCGCGGCCCTATGACCGAGCCGAGCCCGTAAAACGAATGGAGCAGATTCATCAACAGGGCAGCCTTTGCAACAAAGACTTTTGAGGCAAGTGCGTTCATCCCTATTTCCAAAAAGCCACCCCCGCCAGAGATTGCAAACAGCGCGATGGTAACGGGAAAAAAACCGGGCATGAAGGGAATAAGAACAATGCCAAAAACGATTGCCGCATACCCGGCAAAGGTCGCGGGCTTGATTCCGAAACGCCCAAGGAATATCCCGGCTATCATGTTGGAAAGGGCATAGGCAAGCGACATCATGGCTACCATGATGCCTTGACGTTCGAACGGCACGGCAAATTCATTGCGAATAAGCGGAAAGGAAATGCCCCTGATGTTTTCGACAAGTCCAAACATCAGCATGGTGCCGAACAGTACCGTGAACAGCAGGATACGCTGGAGCTTCGTTCTTTTCACTTAATATGTCCTGTTGATCCACCCGTGACCCAATCCACCTGCGGGATTTTTTCGGCTGTCGATTTCCTTAAACTTTTCCGCAAGCAGGGCCTTCAGTTCCTTTAGCCCGGTGCCGCCCTTTACCGAAACGGCGACGCTTCCCGGGAATCGCCCGCTTTCAAGAATTGCCTGCGTCTGCACCTCGTCCAGTCTGTCCGCCTTGTTAAGAACAGTGACAATGGGAATTTCCCCCGCGCCAAGTTCGCGAAGAACCGAAACGGTCGTCTGAAAGCACTCGTCTATGCCGGGATCGGATATGTCAAGAACGTGTATCAAAAGGTTCGCATGGGACGCTTCCTCCAGCGTCGAGCGGAAAGCCTTGATCAGCGAATGGGGAAGCCGCCGGATAAAACCCACGGTATCGGTGAGCAGCGTCGTCATGCCGGGGGCCGGCTCGAAGCGGCGGGTCGTGGCATCCAACGTTGCGAAGAGTTTGTCCTCGACAAGAACCGATGCGCCGGTAAGCGCATTGAGCAGGCTGGACTTGCCGGCGTTGGTGTAGCCCACGATGGCGCACACCGGGATCCTCTGTCGCTCGCGTTGCCGTCTCTGCACCTGCCGCTGCTTGATCACTTCGCCGATTTCCTTTTCCAGCTTGTGTATGCGCTGCTCGATCTGGCGGCGATCCGTTTCCAGCAGGGTCTCGCCCGAGCCTTTCGTTCCGTACCTCCCCCCTCTCTGGCGGGAAAGGTCGATGTATTTGTGGGTCAGGCGGGGCAGGCGGTAGTTCAACTGGGCAAGCTGAACCTGCAAGTCGGCTTCCCGCGTGGCGGCTCTTTCTGCGAATATCCTTATTATCAATTCCTGTCGGTCTATNACGGGNATTTCCGCAAGGGTTTCCCAGTTTCGCTGCTGGGAAGGGCTGGGCTCCCAGTCGAACACAAGACAGTCCGCCTCAAGCTCGGCGGCTTTCCCGGCAAGCTCCTCGGCCTTTCCGGTTCCCATGCCGAACTTGGGGTTGCGTTCCCTAATGCGAATGATCTCATGCCCGACGATTTCCAGTTCCAAGGTTTCCGCAAGCCCGCGCAATTCCCTGCCCGCATCCTCCTCGTTAGAGTCGTTCGCATCCTCGCCCTTGCTCTTCTTGCTCTCGCTTATGCTGACCAGCAAGGCCCGTTTGCGCCGCTCCTCGACTTCCTGCAATTCATGCGCCATAATCAAGCACCCTTATGCCTTTTTGCGTTTCCTGCCAAGAAACGCCCTGGCGCAAACACCGATTAACTTGAGCCACAGTGGTTCCATGCGTCGTTCCACCTGACCCAGACATTCAATGATGGGAATCTGCTGCGGACACAGCGGCTCGCACTTGCCGCATTTGGTACACTGGCTTGGACTACCAGAACGTTCCGCCGTAAGACCAGTGCTGGTAACAAACTGCTGCATTCCCGTCCTAAAACCAATCGCATGAAGGGTATTGTAGGCGGAAAAACACCCAGGAATATTAACACCTTTTGGGCAAGGCATGCAGTAGTTGCAACCCGTGCAACGAACTTTGTACTTTTGCTTTATCACCTCAAGCGCCTGGTGGTACACATCCAGCTCTCGCTCGCCGTACATTCCTGGTTCCGCGATCCTGGCCACTTTCATGTTTTCTTCAAGCTGGGCCATGTTGCCCATCCCGGAAAGCAACAGCGTTACCTCCGGCTGATTCCACAACCAGTTCAGCGCCAATCCCGCGGGGGACAAATCCGGGTTTGTCTTTTTGAAAATCTTCACGGCATCTTTGGGGAGATCCGTGGCGAGCTTTCCCCCCAGCAACGGCTCCATGATAAACACTGGCATGGTCTCGGCCGCCTTTCGCAGACCCTTTACCCCCGCCTGAAAATTCTCGTCGAAATAGTTGTATTGAATCAGGGTGGATTCCCAGTCGTAGTCGTCAAGCACCTTCATGAATTCGTCGTGGCTGCCGTGATACGAAAACCCGATCCGGCGTATCTGCCCCGACTTTTTCTTTTGGGCGATCCAGTCCTCGATCCCCCAGCTTTTCAGCTTTGTCCATGAATCCATGTCGGTGATCATGTGCATGAGGTAATAGTCTATGTAGTCGGTTTTGAGCCGTTGCAGCGACTGGTTGAAGTAGCGGTCAAAGTCATCGGGGCCTTTGACCAGAACGAGCGGCAGTTTCGTGGCGATGTACACTTTTTCCCGTACGCGATTCTGCTTCAGAACAGTCCCCAGGGCTTCCTCGTTTCCGGGGTACAGCCATGCCGTGTCAAAGAAATTCACGCCCCCTTCAATGGAACGCATAACCAATTCTTCGGTCTTTCGCATGTCGGTACCAGCAATGCCCCTGGGGAAGCGCATGCACCCAAACCCAAGAATCGAAAGCTTGTTTCCCGATTTTATGTCCGACCTGTATTGCATGCGCACCTCCTTAATTAATACGAAACAGGCTATTCTTGCACGCCATGAAAAAAATTACCCTTTTTGCGAGGGTTTGGCAAGTGCGATCGGGCGGCATTACACGGAAATCAGTTTTCGTTTGAAAGTATATCAATAGGCCCTTTGGGAACCGCTGATTAAAGCAGAATTCAGCGGTTCCCAAGGATCATCCGCTTATCACTCAAAGCTATACCCGCACGGGGTTTGGGAAACGATGTTCCTTTCCTGTATGTCCCTGCGATCTATCGGGAATACAATGCAGTTGGGCATTCGGGTCGCATTGTACTTCGTGCAGGACGATTTCCCGTCCGCCTCGAACCTCAAGTACGGGCACTGGCGAACGGCAAGCCGGCAACACGCCCCGCAACGCAGGCACTCCCCCTGGCATTTCGAAATGCTTTCCTTGATGTATTTTTTGTTAAACACATACAGCAAAAACCGCCGCATCACACCAGACCACAACAGCAACCTACTGCCTACAGATACTTCCATCACGCTTTTTGAGGAGGGCATAAGCCGCTTTTCCATCACAATCTCCTTAGAAACCACCAGATGTTTCATTAAAAGCATATCAGATTTCTTGGAGTAGTGTCAAGCAATCGGGCAGACGTATTTAAAAACCGCCGCACCTCTGATATAATTTCCACATGAATTCGTTGCAACCACTTTTCGTCTCGCTAAAACGGGCGCAGGCAAAGTTAGCCCCAGAGAATGCGGCGGCAAAAAACAAGGCCCTTGCGGCGGCGGCGGCGGCCATCGACCGGGATCGTGCTCAGATATTGGCGGCAAACGCCCGCGATGTGGAAAAGGCCCGCGCCGGCGGCATGAAGGAAAGCCTTGTTGACCGGCTGTCCCTGAACGACAGGCGCATCGACGGCATTATCGAAGGGGTCGAGGTCGTGATACGGCAGAAAGACCCTGTGGGCACGATTCGCTCGGGGTGGACATTGCCTAACGGGCTTCTGGTGGAGCAGGTTTCCGTGCCGCTGGGCGTCGCGGCCATCATTTACGAATCGCGGCCCAACGTTACCGTTGACTGCGCCGCGCTTGCGTACAAGGCGGGTTGTTCCATCTTACTCAGGGGGTCTTCCTCGGCGCTGGAATCGAACAGGGCGCTTGTGGCGGCGATCAAGTCCGGGCTGGAGGCGGGCGGCGGGATTGCCGACGCGGTGGCCTTGGCGGATCTTGCCGCGCTGGATCCGGAAAACCCTGGCAGTCGCAAAGACGTGGACGAGATCCTTACGGCGAGGGGCTGGGTTGACGTGGTGCTTCCGCGGGGTGGCAGGGAACTGATTAAGCGAGTTGTGGAAAACGCCCGCATCCCGGTCATCGAAACGGGCGAGGGCAATTGCCACATTTATGTGGAACCCAGTGCCATAGTAAATAGGGCGGTGGACATAATCGTAAACGCCAAACTGCAAAGGCCCGGCGTGTGCAACGCCGTGGAAACACTGCTTGTGCATCAGGAAAGGGTCAGCCTCCTTATGCCATGGCTGGTTGAAGAATTTGCGGGCAAGGTGGAACTACGTTGCGACAATAGATCGAAACTCGCAGCATTGGCGATGCCGAAAACCATTCCCCCCAACACCGTAATCAAAGACGCAACCGAAGAGGACTGGGGCACCGAATTTCTTGACAATATCCTTGCGGTAAAAACCGTCGGCTCGTGTGAGGAAGCCATTGCCCACATCAACCGCTACGGGACAAAGCACTCGGAGGCTATCCTGACCCAGGACTTAAAGTCGGCGCAACAGTTCCGTGCGGGGGTCGATGCCGCCTGCGTGTACGTCAACGCATCCACGCGCTTTACCGATGGGGGTGTGTTCGGCTTCGGCGCAGAGCTGGGGATAAGCACGCAGAAGTTCCACACCCGCGGCCCGATGGGGTTGGAGGCTCTCACCACGGTTAAGTATTTGGTAAGCGGGTCGTGGCAGATTCGGGAGTAGACCCCATGGAGAGAAAAAATAAGTGACAAACCTTTAGCCTATGTTTCCATCGTAAAATCCCTCGCGCCTATAGGATGGTAAAGACCGAATCTAACTGGCGAAATTCGAGAACCACGCATGGCAAGTCATTGTGCAGAAGGGGCAGTTTGCGCCCGGCGACAAGGCGGAATTCAGTCCACGCTAAACCCCGTCGTTATCGGCCTGCCGTACCAATATTCCCCATCGGAACGATAAAACAGCCTTAAAACGGTGCCGTCCGTGAAGGTAACGTCCACGACAAAAACCTGATGCATTTCCACCCGCATTGGATAGTTATCAAGAGGAAGCATATCCCCATTTGTCGGCTTGTCGCTAAAGTCGTCATAAGCGTTTTCCAAACGCCAAAAACTGCTCGACACAATATCCCCGAATGCGGCAGAGTCCGTGCCAAAATATGACGCTTCGTAGTCCACGCCATTTATGGAAATTGTATCCACCCTTATTGGGTCAGTTGGCAAAGTAAGCCATGCCAAATCTGTCGTGTGCACGGAATCGCCGTAGCGCTCCCGCAAACGCTGTGCCAGTGTCGGAACATGGGGTAAGCCCAATGGCCCGTATCCTATTGTGACATGCGCATTGCCGAATATCCCCATAACACTCTGGTTGCCTAATCGGTCGAATTCGCGTATGAAATTATTTGCCATGCTGGTTACACGATACTCAAGATCAAAGTCCGCTATTGAGGTCTCGGTATTGTACCACAACTCGAAGTCATCAAACCGGTAAAAATTCTTTCCTTGCTCAATCGCTTCCAGCGTCAGCAAGTACCGCTCTGTACCTTGCATATTATTGTCCCGAAGATACCGCAAAAAACGCTCGCCTGTGGACCAAAATTGATGGCCGACATCCACACCATGAAAAATCGTTTCGGGGAACTCCCTTTTTATTGTCCTGAAAAACGCCAAAGTATAAGGGACATGCATGGAAGTGCCAGCCCAATCATCGAATAATTCATACAATATGTCATCATTGCCCGCTTGCATCCACATATTCAAAAACTCGGCCGTAAAAAACCCAACTTCAATAAACATGTGCCGCATGTTCCAGTTGTGATAGTATTCGTACCAAATTTCAAGTTGCCTGTTCATTATTCTCTCGACACCATGCGCTTCCCCGTACAGGAAAATCTGGCCCGTTGATTTTTCCGCACGAGTGTCAATTGAAGCGCAAGCTGTTGCGATTATCAGCGTTGCCAAAGCAAGGAAAGAGACTTTTTTACTAACTAGCGATTTTTGCCCTTGTTTCATAACCACTCCTTTAGCAGGGAATTTGCCGTTGCTTCCATATCAAGAATATGTCATGCAACACTGTCAACATTATCCCATAACCCCGCCCGAAAGTCAAATAATAGTAGCGGAAATTCAACCGAGATGAAGCCAATGAGCGGCGCGAAGGCTTTTGGGGGCACCAACGTCTTGGTGCACTTTCCTGACCGGAACTCGCGCGTCCTGGAATTTAGTCCTCGCTAACCCCTGTCGTTATCGGCATGCCTTGCCAATATTCCCCATCGGAACGAAAAAACAGTCTGGTTTGAAAATCGGTGACCGTCACCGTCACACCAAGTCATCGCCGTACCAACCGCATTTGAGCGTCAATTGGCGGTTTTAAGAATTCAGGGGAGAATTTAACCAGCTTCAATCCCGCCCCTGTTCCCCGCACGTCAACTTACAAAAAAATTCTCTGAAAAAACAAAAAAGGCTTGACAGCTTGCGGGCATGGTGTATAATGTCTGTAGTGTTGTAGAGTATCATCTTGCCTTTCAACTACCGTGGCCTTTCATCTGGTGTGCTTATGGTGGTCAGGCACATTGTTTTCCATCATAAAGCGTTATCATGTGCGAGTTGTATTCGGGTGGCACCATTATATAAGCCTGCCGATTGGTGGGCAAATTTTGTGGCGCCAAGGAGGGACGGGCCAAAGCAGGTACAGGTGGCCCTATCACCATGTGTAATTGTGGTTGTCCTTGTAGGCCACCACCTGATCCCGATCCCAGACCGGTCCCAACCCGGCCTTAGATTTCTCAACATTAGCCACCAGTCTGCTACCAGGTGGTGGCTAATGTTAGAATATATAGGATAAGAGGCTGCCGCCTCGTCGGTACAGGTTCACTATTAGGAGGAATTATGAAAAATAAAAATTTGCGGCCAATAATTTATGTCCTGTCTTGCATGGCGTTTCTATTTTCTTGTTTAACTGGCGGTGTTTATCGTCAAACTGATGGTGTTTATCCGCTTGTCATACCGTTTTACTTTGAACATGAAGGGTATGGGCACATAATGCTTTACGCAACCATTAACGGGCAAACAGGAAGGTTTATGTTTGACACTGGGTCAATGACTTCATGGGCCAGAATTAATGGCGAAGGACTTCCCGTGATAATGCGATTCCCTGAAAGAATAGACGGAAGGTTGCAGTATACCAATTTCTATAGGGTAAACTACATCCAATTTGGAGATATAAATGTAAGAGCGCGTTCAGGGCTTGTAACCGAGAGTGATCTTGTTTTTTCAACACTGTTTCGACCAGAGGAATATGGCCTCTTAGGGCTGGGCATATTCGAAGGCTTTTGGGTGGAGCTGTCTTTTTCCCGGCACGAGATTGTCCTGCACTTGCAAAAACCTGCGCATTTTGCAAGTGCGAGCCATGCGCCGCTGGTAATGCTGTGCCGAATGGACCCGCTCTATTTACCGATTAACATAGATGGCAGGGAATGGCTAATGGGTGTGGATACAGGCCTCCGGAGCGCTTTTTTCTTTCCTAATGACATTCCCAATTATGCAAGCCCCGAAAATATAATCGAAAGGATCCTCTCAAGCGGGGAAATAGGGGACTATTATCTTTTGCGGGCAAATTCCGTAACCGCTTTGGACAGGACATACTACGGCAGGTTTATAATGAACAATTCGTACTCTGCCGCACGGAGAGATTGGCTATCCCACACCGACAAAGGTTTGGTAGGCTTAAGGTTCCTGCGAAACTACGATTTGCTGTTTGACTACAGGGAGGTTTTTTATGGCAGGACTACGGGAATGTATTTTATGCCCATCGTACCCCCAGAAGAAAGGGACTATGGAATTTCGTTCGTGACTGAAATACCAGTACCTGGAATAATCAGCTACATCTTCTCCGCAAGGGGGGGGCTTATAATTACGGATATCTTAACCGGCAGCTTGGCCTACACGCTCGGGTTGCGGCCTGGTGCCGAGATATCAAAAATCGACGGCAAACCGATTAGCGCATTCACGTTAGACGAATTGCGTTCTCGATTGCCCATTCAAAATGCCGCGACTATGTATATTTTGAACGAACATGGGGATGAAGTTCTTGTGAGGTTTCGTTGATGTCATAAGGCCAAGCCAATGAGGTACCAACAGCAAATAGACGAAAACGACTGCGGCCCGGCCTGTATCACAATGGTGGCGTCTCATTATGGTTCGCACATTTCCATAGGCAGGGTACGCGAGTTGTCCAAAACGGACTTTATAGGAACCAGTCTTGCCGGCATGGTGCGGGCCCTTGAAAAACTTGGTTTTTCCGCAAATGCGATGCGGGGCGAGGTGCGGGACGATACACTGGACATGGAAATCGTTTTTCCTTTTATTGCGCATGTAAAAATACCGGTCGAAGATGACAAATCGCTGGATCACTTCGTCGTGATCAAGGAAATCACCGAAAAGAACGTAACCGTGTGGGATCCGGACATCACAAGGGGCAAGCGCAGAATTCCGCGCGCCGACTTCCTAAAACTATGGACGGGCTACACCCTTTTCCTTTCTCCTAGCACGGACTTCAAGGCGGGCAAGCACAGCAAGAACGACCTGCTAAAATTTTTGCCCCTGCTGCTGCCCCACAAAAAAAGCCTGCTCTTGGTAAGCCTTGCCTCGCTCCTTTTGATCGCCTTCGGCATCGTAACGGCCAACTTTTACAGGTACATAATGGACGAGGTTATCGCGGCGCGGGCGGCCTTCACCCTTGCGGCGTTTTCCATCGGCGCAATCCTTATCGTGTTCACGCAAATGGTCGTGGAAAAGCTGCGGGGCACGCTCATCAACTATTTTTCCTTTAAGGTGGGTTTGCAGCTTAACTTTTCCTACATCTCCCACATCTTCAAGCTGCCGCTTTCCTTTTTCGACGCACGCAAGACCGGCGACATCATAACAAGGCTGGGCGACGTGGCCAAAATAAGGGGCACGCTTTCGAGCACCACCCTTACCCTGCTTTTCGACTGCGTTCTGCTCGTCATAGTGGGGCCTATTTTGTTCAACGTGAACAGTGCCCTGTTCGCCGTGTCCCTCGCAAGCATGGTTTTGCTCAGCGTCATAATCTATTTTTTCGCCAAGTTCTTTAGGGAATACTACGGCAGACTGCGCAGGCAAGAGGCCGAGGTCAATTCCACGCTTGTGGAGGCGATAGGCGGCATGTACGCGATAAAGGCTCTCAACGCCGAGAAAAACGTCGGCGAGATATACGAGGAAAAACAGATGGAGGCGGTGTGGACTGGCTGGAAGACGGCGCGGCTTTCGATCTGGCAATCGTTCTGCGCCGGGCTTATAAACGGGCTTACGGGAATCGCCGTGTTCTGGATAGGCAGCCGCGGCATAATGGACGACACCTTCAGCTTTGGCACCCTTCTAAGCTTCAACGCGCTTCTCGCGTATTTCAGCGGCCCGCTGTTCCGCATAATTAACATACAGCCGCAGATTCAGGAAGCCTCGGTCGCCGCGCAAAGGGTAAGCGAGATTCTGGAACTGGAAACGGAACAGCCCGAGGGGGCAAGGCTAGTCAAGCCAGAAACCCTTTGCGGCGACATCGAATTCGGCAACGTTCTTTTCAGGTACGGTATGCGCTCGCCGGTGTACAAAGACCTTTCCTTTCGCATAAGCAAGGGGCAGTGGGCCGCGTTCGTGGGGCCGTCTGGCTGCGGCAAGACCACGCTGGTAAAGCTGCTGCTCAAGTTCTACGAACCGGAAAAAGGTGCGATCAGCGTTGACGGGCACGATCTGCGCTATGTAGATTCGGCGGCTTTGCGCTCCCGCATCGGGTACGTGCCGCAGGACATTTATATATTCGCGGGCACCGTGGCCGAAAATATCGCCCTTGGCAGCCCGAACGCCCCCATGGACGCGATCATGGAGGCCGCAAGGAAAGCCGGTGCGCACGACTTCATCGACACCCTGCCCGATCAGTACCAGACCAAGCTCAGCGAGCACGGATCTACCCTGTCTGGCGGCGAAAAGCAGCGGCTCGCTCTGGCAAGGGCCTTGCTTGAAAACCGCGAGATCATAATCCTGGACGAGGCCACCAGCAGCCTTGACACTGTAAGCGAACGCGATATTCATACGACCATTGAAAAACTGCGGGGGAACGTCACGGCCATACTTATAGCCCACCGCCTTACCACGGTAAAAAACTGCGACGTCATCTTCGTCATGGACAAGGGCGAGATAGTCGAATGCGGCAGCCACGACGAACTGCTGTCCAAAAACGGGCTTTACAAAAAACTGTGGGAGGAAACCATCGTATGATACGTTTTTCGAACATGGAGAACTTCCACCTCGGCTACCAGTTTTTCATGAACAAACCGTCGAACGTAGCCAGGAATTTCATTCTCATAATCGCGGGCATAATAATCGCCGCCGTCGCATGGGCCGGCATCGCCCAAATGGAGGATGTTGTACAGGCCGCGGCCATGTTGCGCCCAATCGAAACGATTTCCACGGTCAGGCCGCTCACTGGCGGCCAGGTGCAGGTAAAGAACTTCGCACAAAACGGGCTGGTGGAAAAAGGCGACCTCTTGCTGCAGCTTGATACCTCGGCCGACGTTTTGGAACTAAGAAACTCGAACGAGCTGATGGCGCGAATAAACAACGGCCTTCTGGTTCACGCCACCCTGCTTGAGACGATACGGCTCAACGCCAACGCCGCTCCAAGGGGTAACGGCGAGGCGTACATCCACTCGGCTCAATTTATTTTGCAAAACCGCCACCAGCAACTTCAGGTCGCGGAAAAGCGTATGCGGCTGGAAAACGAAAGAAGCCTGCCCGGGGCGATGGTGGTAAGGGTGCGGATCGACGAGTTGGCGTTGGAACTGGAGCGCGCCGAGTTGCAGCTGGCGTTGTGGCGAAACGGCAGGATAGTCGAATCGACCGACATGATAAACGCCCTTACGCAGCAAAGGGAAAACCTCGAAAGGCGCATATCCGATCTTGAGCGAAACATAAGCAACGCGACGATCCACGCCCCGATTTCGGGCAGGGTGAACGAGCTGCGCAGGCTCAACGTCGGCGACAACGTGATCCCTGGCGAGGAAATACTCGCCATCATCCCCGAGGGGGAAACGGGGCTCAGGGTCGAACTGCACGTCGATCCCGCACATATCGCCAGAATAAGGGCGGGGCAGATGGTGGTGCTGCGTTTCCCCGGCCTGCCGCCCTCGCGATACGGCAAGGTTGAAACCGAAATAGACCTTATACCTGCGGATGTCAGTGCCGCGCACGGCTTTGCCCCAGTCTTTCTTGTAGAGGCGTTGTTAGAGGAACCATGGCTCATGTCCCGCAACGGGGAAAAGGCGTATCTTAGGGCGGGCATCGGTGCGTCGGCGCGCATCATAATAGACCGCGACACGGTTCTGCGAATGCTTCTAAGAAGGCTCGATTTCATCGGGGAAAATTGACGCCTTATTTATCCGCAGGCGCAATGGTGCCTGTCATGAATTTTCAAACCCTCTGCGTGGGGTGACCGGCACCTTTTTACTACCTTCTTGATTTTTGAGGGGGCGTTCCGTATACCTGTGACACGGAAACGATAACTATACCGATTTTGCTTCTTATGTCCCTTGCAACGGCTCTCGCCACGGCGGGCGGGAAAGCCAGAACAGGCATCTCTTGTTGTTTCTTTCCCGCTTAGTTATATTCAGGACATGGCTGATACATCAAGCGAGCTGGCACAAATTCAAGGCCTGATATACGAAATTCGTGGGCAGAAGGTAATGCTCGACCGTGAACTTGCGGCATTGTACGGAGTCGAGGTTAAACGTCTCAATGAGAGCGTGAAACGAAACATAAAACGTTTTCCATCGGAATTCATGTTCCGGTTGACGGACGAGGACTGAGCGATTTTAAGGTCGCAAATTGCGACCTTTAGCAAGGACGCAAGAAAGTACAAACACACCTGCGCATCCCAAGCCGACAAGGAGTTCCCTCGATGCTCTAGTTTCCCTTATCGCATCTGCGCCATGCAGATGCAGGGGAACCGCTGAATTCCGCTTTAATCAACGGTTCCCTACCAATCCGCAAAAACAGGCACCCGGCACCCGACAGAGACGGAACGCGAATAGTCCCCCTAATCAGTTCCTACAATCGCACCCTGATCGTCTTAATCTCGAACGGCCTGAACTCCAACCCCAAGGCGTTCCCCCGCGCGGGCAAGGGTTTGGGGTTGTCCTCCAGCATGTCCGTTTCGCTCGCCCCGCGGATCTCCCGCGCGAAGCGAAGGGTCGCGTCGCACTTCCCGCCAAGGCTTTCGTACAGGCGCAAAACAAGTTCGCCGCCGTCGCCGCTTTCCGGCGCCTTCACGCACTCCACTATCACCGCGTTTCCGTCAACCGCGCAAAGCGACCGCGCGGCCGCGCCACCGGCCGCGTCCCCGCCGCCGACCAACGCGGTCGCGGGCGAGTTCAATTCGTAGGCCGAGCGGATCACGCCCGAATCGCCGAAGCCGCCGGCGAAAGGCAAGATCGAATACGTGAAGTAGTGGTCGCCCCTGTCCGCGTCGGGATCGGGGGCGATGGGGGAGCGCAGCAGGGACAGGCGCATCCTGCCGCCTTCCACGTCGTGGCCGTATTTGCAGTCGTTAAGAAGGGCGATGCCGCGGCCTTCCTCCTCAAGCGAGATCCATTTGTGCGCGCAGATCTCGAACATGGCGCGGTCCTGCATCAGGTTGCGGTGGGTGTTCCGCCAGATGTGGCCGTACTGCACCTCGCAACGAACCCGCGGGGTATCGACCGCGGTGGCGAACTCGACTTTCAACAGCCGCCATTTTTCCAGCCACGAAACCTTGGTCTCGAAATCGACGCGGGGGTCATCGGCGTAACAAACCATGTCCTGCGTCAGCCGCGAGGCCGCGCCGACATCGTAGACGCGCCGCAGTCGGAAGCACTCTGGGCCGTCGGCGACGACTTCCGTTGACACGAGCGCGGTTTCCTGTTTGATGTGCTTAGTCCAGTCCGCGTCGATGTCCCACGCGTCCCAGAACACCGGCACGTCCTCCGCGCTGATGATGGCGTTGAACGCGCCGCCGGGCGCGACCGTCTCGCGGCCCTGCCTTTTGTCGAACAGGCTTGTCATTCTGCCGGCTTCGTCGAAAGCCATTTTGTAAAAAGGCGTTTCAAGATTTTCGCCTTTCCAGACGAAGGGTGATTCGCCGCCGGACTTCCCCTGTTCCGTCAACATCGCGTAACCGGCCCAACCCAAGGACGGGGCCTTGGGGCTGCACACCGCGACGTCGTTTCCGTCAATATCCTTGTAACGTTGCACCGGGTAGACCGCGCCGTCCTGCCCCCGCAACGCCGTAACCGCGCCGGCCATTTCCCCCGAAACACGCACCGCGCTTTTACGATCCCACGAAAGATCGTTGAAAACGAACATCGACGCGTTCTTCCCATCCCGCGCCGCGCCCGAACCGGCGAGAAGCCTTTTGGCCTTGTCGCTTATTTCGGCGAGTTGGGCGAGCATCTTTCCCGAATCCTCTTCGGCCTCGGTGTAAACCCGCCCGATGGACGAGCCGGGGATAATGTCGTGGAACTGGTTCGTCAGCGTGCGTTTCCAGCAATCAAGCAGGGCTTCGCAGGGGTATTCCCCGCCATCAAGGGAGGAAACCGCGCACAGGAATTCCGCGTTCCGCAAGGCGAATTCCAGCAAACGATTGTTGCGCTTCGTGCGGGACTGCGTGGTGTACGTGCCGCGGTGAAGTTCGAGGTACAACTCGCCGCGCCACTCGGGGATTTGCCCCTCGGGGTTCTCGGCGAAGATTTCCTCAAGGGCCGCGCTTACGGTTTTCCACGCGGAACGGGGCGCGCCCTCAAGATCGCCAAAGCGACGGGCCATCTCAAGATCGGCGCGCAGGGTACCCCCTCCCCCGTCCCCCTCGCCGATGGACTTGACGCAGGCGGATTGGACTTCCTTGTGCTGCACGGAATTCCACACGGCGGCGAGTTCCTCGGGAACCACCCGCCCGTTGTACCCGGCCCCCGGCCCCCGCGTCGAAAGGAAATGGGTCTTCACGCCGGTGCCGTCGATGCCGCGCCAAATAAAGGTCTCGTAGGGGAAGCGGGTGGTATCGTTCCAGTTGATCTTGCTGGTAACGAAATATTTTATGCGACAACCGTCAAGAATCTGCGGAAGCGCGGCCGCGTAACCGAACACGTCGGGCAACCAAAGCGTGTCCGCCTCGTAACCAAGCAACTCCTTGTTAACCTTTTTGCCAACCAGAAACTGCCGCACAAGGCTCTCCCCGGACGTAACGTTGCAGTCGGCTTCGACCCACATACCGCCGTTGGGTTCCCAGTTCCCGTTTTCGTAAGCCTCCTTGATGCCGGCGAAAACATCCGGGTATTCGTTCTTGACGATCTCCAACTGGCAAGGCTGGCTCTGTATGAAAATGAACTCGGGGTATTCCTTGGCGAATCGCAGCATATTGGCGAAAGTGCGCCCCACCTTGCGTTCGGTCTCGCCGATATGCCACAGCCACGCGTGATCGATATGGGCGTGACCGACAAGATGCACGGCCGGGGTCGAGGGGCCGTTTTTCAGGGCGAGCAACGGGGCGAGCGTCGCGGCCGCGGTTACGGCCTGCTTTTCCAGCTCCTCGATCGGCGCGTTAAAGCTGATCCCCGCCAACGCCTGCGAAAGCCCTTTCAGTATTCTCGCCTTGCGCAGCGAATTCTCGTCGGCGATTTTGGCCGTCTCGAACAGGGCGCGGATGTCGTAAAATAGGGAATGTATCGCGGGCATTCGTTCGAGCAACGCGCCGCCCTCGAAAGTGTTAGGGAACGCGGGAATCGTTTTACCGATATTGATAACGACCGAAGTCCCCTCGAACGGCCCGCAACCGCCGTAGAAATGCCCGGAATACGATTCGACGTGCAGGACGTGTTCCTTTCCGTCCGCGTCTATGCGGATTTTGTTGTGATACATATTGAAAGCCCCGGCCGCCTTGCCGTCGATAAAGGCGAGCGAGTCGGCGTTGGGCGTAACGCTAAGGAACAATGGGGGGCCGCCATTGGGCGCGCGGTATTTGGCGCGGAACCAGAAACACGTCCATTCCTTTCCCCATGGGGATGGCGTTTCGATTTTTCGCCACTGGACGTTTTCGGGCGGGGCGCGGAGCGTTTTGTCCGCCTCGTACATCTCGAATTCCAGATCGGCGATTTTTCGATACGCATTTCGCTCAAGGTGGTTGAGGTACTGTTCGACGCGTTGTTCGATTTTGGGTATCAACATAGCAAACTCCTTAAATGTGAATATGGTTTTCCGACCAGCGGATCAAGTCCTAGCTTTTAACGCGCCAGACGCCGAAGCTCTGGCCTTTCGTGAGGAAATCGCCGGAACGCTCCTCGTACATGCATTCCCCAAGCGCGTATACCTCCTCCAAGTCGAAGGCACCCATCTTGCGACCCACCGCCGCGCACGCGGGTTCCCCACTTGGGTTCACGGAGATGAACAGCGATCCCCTTCTGTACACAAAAGGCATCCGCGATTTTTCCGCGAAAACTATTTCCAAATTATCGTTGACGCGCAAATCCGGCTCGGCATGGCGAAGGGCGATCAAGGCCCGCACGGTGTGGATTATCGAACGGTAATCCCTTTCCGATTCCCCCACCGTCGGCGCGTCCTCAGCGGGATCGATCGGCAAATACAGGTCGCCCGGCTCGGCGGTGGAAAAGCCAAGGTTCTTTTCTGCGTTCCACTGCATTGGAGTGCGCGCGCCGGTGCGATTGTATCCGCCCTCCTTGGAAACAAGGTTCAGGTAACGCATCCCGATTTCATCGCCGTAGTACAGGAACGGAACGCCGGGCATCGTGAAAATAAACGCGAAGAAAAGCCGCCTTTCCCATGNGGAAAGCGTAAGGGCGAGCCGCGGTATGTCGTGGTTNCCGCTAATCAAACTGATAAAGCCGGAGTTCTTTGTCGCCTCGTAATGCGCCATGTATTCATCGACGAATCGGCGAATGTCGCCGTCCCCGTCTTTTTTGAAAAAACTGTTATCAGGGCCGTCGATCACGTTATAGCCCGAATCCATTTTGTAATCGCGCGCGAGACTGTTGTACGCGTCGCCCGCGAAGTGCAAAAGGAAATCCGCGT
>JGI24695J34938_10001990_pt1 | contig 16280 bp, 15 predicted proteins | sample TergutCo191P3_FD_34938 | JGI IMG/M metagenome (IMG submission 34938)
TTAAAATATGCTCAATTCCCAAGTTTATTTGTGGAAATAAGACAACCCAATACCAATTATATTGTTATTCCTCGTCATTCATCAGAAAACAGGCAATATATACCTATAGGTTTTTTAGATAAGAATATTATTGCAGGAGATGCTACAGCATTTATTCCAAATGCGACACCTTATGAATTTGGTATAGTTAGTTCTACCATGCATATGGCATGGATGCGATATGTTTGCGGAAGAATAAAAAGTGATTATCGTTATTCAAACACAATTGTATATAATAATTTTCCATGGCCTTCTCCAACAGAAAAACAAAAACAGGTAATAATTAAAGAGGCAGAAGGCGTGTTGGACGCACGTAAAAAGTTCCCAGAATTGTCTTTAGCAGAATTGTATGACACTACAACAATGCTGCCCGATTTAGTAAAAAGCCACCAGAAACTTGACAAAGCTGTGGAAGTTGCTTATGGCCGCTCTTTTGGCGATGACGGTCAGCGTGTTGCATTTTTATTCGAGTTGTATCAGAAGTTGTCGGGGGAGTTGTTTGTAGAGGGGAAGAAGAGGGGGAAGGGGTAATGAAAAAGGTTGATTTTTCTATATTTTTAATCTATTATTAAACTAATAATGATTATTGAATGTGATGCGGTTAAGAAAGATGCTCCTCTTCGCCAAGGGGATATATTTGTATTTTTAAACAAGAATGATTTATGGGAAAATCTTGGTGTTATAATCACTACTGATTGTGATATTACCTATTGTAAGAATTCAAATGTTTATTCATATTGCCCGATAATTAATATTAGAGATTATTTTTTCCGAATTTATTTACCTAATTTAATAAATCTTGATCAAATATTAATTATTATAAAAAATATAATAGATAAGCAAAAAAATGAAAATAATAACGGAGTAGATATAAATATTATTAGTTCATGGATAAAAGAGCGAGGTATTGAAAATGCATTGAATGATATAAATAATAAATCAGATAATATTAAAAAAGCAATTTCATTTTTATTTAATTATAATGAGGAAAAATGTTCTATTCCTATTTATTTAGAGTATAAATCAATTATTAATCCTAGGTTTGATACTAATAAAGAAAAAGATAAATTAGTGAATGATTTTAAAAATCATATTGTTAAACTTCCAAAAGATTTATTCTATATCAATTATATTCATAATTTTGATGATTTCGGGTATATAGTATATTTAAGAAGAATAGGTATGTTTAACAGAGAAAATATTATTATTTCTAATGATGATGATAGAGAATATGCGTATCTAAAACGCATTGCTAGAATGGTTCCACCATTTAATTATAGGATAACACAAAAAATAGCACAAATGTTTTCTGATATCGGTCTTCCAGAAGATTACGAAGAAGATCGCAAAAGCATTATTGAAATTTTATTTAAAGAATAAAGGAGTAAAATATGAATAATATAATAGTATTTTCAGAGCAGTCATTGTATTATTACATTTCGCAAGCTACGATAAGTGATATTAAAAATGAAGCAACTTTGCTAGAGAAATGTATACGTGTCATTATTAATAATATAATATATTATTTTTCTATTTCACAAAAAGATAAAAATATTATTAATGAAACATTAATTGTTTTCAAAAATATAGATGAATTATTATTACATAATGAACATTTTTTACATGAATTATTTTCACGAATACATAAATATGCTCATGAAGTGAATAAAAAAAATAAGACCGCAGTACCACGTAGTTGGTGTAATTTCTCATATAAAAATAAAATATGTTTTTTTGCATATGATAATATTAAAATAAATGATTCAAAAGTAGTTATTGAGATTTGTGGAACAAAGCCTAATAATCTGTTAATACATGGTCTTGTAAATGAAAGAAATTTTAGATTAGAGGATTATACTTATTCTGATAAAGAATATAATGATGCAATATTTAAATTACCAGAAGCAATTAAAATATTTAATGAAAAATGTGAAGAACAAAAAATTGACAAAATGGGGAATGATTTAATTTTTGAGAAAATTGTTTTTAATGAAGACAAATATTATTCTTATGAAGAATGGATGAAAAGACTCTCAAAAGTTCAAGAAAGATTTGTTAATTCTTTAGATCATAATGCGATTAAACTACGTGGTCCAGCAGGAACTGGTAAAACGTTAGCAATGGAATTAAAAGCAGCAAAATTATTAAGAGAAAATAGAAACTGTAAAATATTATTTTTAACACATAGTTGGACAGTAGCTGATCATGTTCAAAATTTTATTGAGCAAATTATAAGTGACAATGAAGAAATAGATAGATTTGATGTATTTCCATTATTATTCTTTGCTGAGATATATATTAATCATAGTAGTGATTTGATAGTTTTAGGTGATGATAGTTTTTCTGGTAAAATGGAGCAATTAGAGTTAATAGAAATGATTGTTAAGAATTATAAGGAAAATAATATTTTAATATATAAAAACAGATGTAGTGATTTCTTTCTACAGCAATTATTAACCGATGATATTAACATAGAAAAACTTTTTTATTGGGATTTAATGATAGAATTCGCTTGTGTAATTGGGGCAAATGGAATAATGCCAGGTATTACAGCAAAAGAAAAATATTTGAAAATTGAAAGAAGACCATGGATGATGACATTAATTCATAATGCGGACAAAGAATTTGTGATAAATATTTATCAAGAATACATAAAACATCTAATTTCTAATAAAAAAATAACATCAGATCAAATAATTAATGATTATTTGAATTATTTATCTACTTATAAATGGTATTATGATAGAAAAGAAAAAGGATATGATTATATATTTATTGATGAAATGCAATTATTTAATGAGCAGGAAAGAATGATATTTCATCATCTTACAAAATCTCCAGATGCTTATCCAATGATATATATGGCACTTGATCCAAGGCAAACGATTACGGAAACATATTTTGATTATGGGATAAAAGATTTAACTAGTATGAATGGATACGAAGTATCAGAAAGTACATTTGGAAAATACAATGAATTTATACTTGGTGAAGTATTTAGATATACAAAAGAAATATTAGATTTTTTAGTACATATTGACAAATCTTTTCCAGCATTAGGGTTAGGAACTGACTGGGAAAATAATATTAATAAAACTGTTTCAAAAAAAGGAAATGGCTTTAGTCCAGAAATATATTGTGTAGAATCGCATAATGAAGAGACTGAATTTGTAATAAAAAAGGCTAAGGAATTTATATCGAATAACTTAAGGGTAGCTATATTGGCTTTGGATAACAATTCATATATTACATTAAAAGATAAATATGGTTCTGAACCATTTATTTTTGTAGAATCAAAAGAAGATACTATAAAAATACAATATAAGAAGAAAGCTATAGTAATTAGCCAACCATATTATGTTATTGGACTTCAATTTGATGCTGTAATTTTGACAGGATGTTATATTCACTTCGACGAACATGATAGAAATCAAATGTATAATTTAAGAAGATTTATTTCTGATATATATTTAGGTTCAAGTCGTGCATCAAAGAAATTAATAATAACAACTAATACATCAATTGGACATATTCCTAGTTTTATTAATAATGCAGTAGAAAATAAGTGTTTGATTAAAAAATAAAAGGAGCCCTCCCATGTCCAACCCACAAAAAGGTCTCGTATATGTCCTATCTAATCCTGCAATGCCCGGATTGGTTAAAATAGGTCAAACAACCAACGAGATAACAAGCCGTATGAATGAACTAAACACCACAGGCGTTCCATTGCCATTTGAATATCTTTTTGCCTGCGAAGTAGATGATTGCAAAGTGGTGGGAAACGCCCTACATAAGGTATTTTATAACAATAGAGTAAACCAAAGAAGGGAGTTTTTCGAGATTGACCGGGATCAGGCAATTGCTTCAAACACCAAAATTATGGGTATTTTTCTGTTTGGTTCATGGGTATATGGAGAACCAAGATCAACCAACGATTGAATCATTATGCGTCTTATGTTCCGAAAATAATTTGATTTTAATGATATGCAAAAGATTGTACTTATTTATCTCCGTTTGCTGTTCAGACTCGCTATCCTTTGGAGACGGAGATTACCAGTGTAAATACATAAAACTCTTTGTAAACTGCTAAGAAAAAAATAACTTTTTACCAATTTCTAAATTAAAACTAAAAATAATTTATGACAAAAATTAAATAAATTGATTATAATAAAAACAGCATGATTATAAGCGCCTCCCGAAGAACAGACATCCCTGCGTATTATTCAGAATGGATGATAAACAGAATAAAGGAAAGATTTGTTTGTGTAAGAAATCCAATGAACAATCGTCAAGTGAGCAAAATAAATCTTGATCCTGATGTTATTGATTGTATTGTTTTCTGGAGCAAAAATCCAAAGCCAATGATTGACAAACTTCAACATTTTAATGATTATGCGTATTATTTTCAGTTTACGCTAAATCCTTATGATAACGATATTGAAAAAAAACTGCCTGCAAAAAAAGTTATAATAGAAACTTTTAAGGAGTTGTCAGAAATAATAGGACCGCAAAGACTTATCTGGAGATATGATCCTGTTTTGCTTAATGTCCGGTATACAATTGAATATCATATTGATAATTTTGGTGAACTTGCCTGCCGGTTAAAAGGTTATACTGAAAAAGTTGTTTTTAGTTTTATTGACTTTTATAAAAAAATAGCTGAAAATATTAAAGTAAATAGTGTTACAGAAATGATAATAGAAGATAAAAATATATTAGCAAAAAACTTTTCTAAAATTGCGAATGAAAATAATTTGCTGATTGACGCATGCGCCGAAGATATTGATCTCTCACAGTTTAACATAGGACGCGCAAGATGTATTGATGACAGATTAATAGCGAGAATAACCGGTAAAAATTTATCAGTGGAAAAAGATAAAAATCAGCGTCTTGAGTGCGGCTGCGCAGTAAGTATTGATATCGGTGAGTATAATTCCTGCTTGAATGACTGTATCTATTGTTACGCGAATTATTGTTATGACAGCGTTATAAGTAATTCCAAAAAACACAATCAGCTGTCGCCGCTGCTTATCGGGGATATAAATGATTCTGATGTTATCAATGAAAGAAAGGTTACGAGTAATAAAACGCTGCATAAAGAGTTGTTTTAATTAAGGAGAATACCATGCCAAAAATCGAATTAACATTAGGTGACATCACAGTCCAGTCTGTTGACGCAATCGTAAATGCCGCAAAAACAAGTCTCATGGGCGGCGGCGGAGTGGACGGCGCGATACACAGAGCGGCAGGCACTGAGCTGCTAAAAGAGTGTATGCGGATTGCGGAACAGCGCCGCCCGAATGATCCGTGTCCGACGGGAGAGGCTGTTATCACCGGAGCGGGGAGGCTGCCCGCAAAGCATGTAATACACACCGTTGGTCCAATATGGAGCGGCGGCACAAATGGAGAGCCGGAATTGCTCGCGTCTTGTTACAGAAAAAGTCTGCTTCTTGCAAATGATAAGGGACTTGAAAGCGTCGCTTTTTCGAATATCAGCACGGGAGTTTACGGTTATCCTAAAGAAAAGGCTGCGGAAACAGCAATTAACACAGTCCGGGAGACGTTATCTGAAATGAATGGGATAAGCCGCGTTGTTTTTGTATGTTTTGATCAGGAAAATTATTCTCTGTATCAATCAAAATTTTCAAAATAATTATAGAAATATACTCAGAGTTAGTATATAATCTTTTAATAGAAGGAGATACAATGAATAATAAACGTAAATTTTACAAATGCCCGCGCTGCAGAAATATCATCAGTTTTGTGCATTATTCCGGGGTTGATGTGATCTGCTGCGGCGAAAGAATGGCGGAATTAACGCCGAATACTACCGATGCGGCAAAGGAAAAACATGTGCCTGTCGCGGCGCGCGAAGGAAACAAGCTGACGGTTACAGTAGGCAGCGCTCCTCATCCAATGACAGAGGAGCATCATATTGCGTGGATCGTAGTGGTTGACGGTGATCGTACTCAGCGCGTTACATTGTCAAGTACACAGGCGCCGTCGGCTGATTTTTTTGTCAGCGGCGGACCTGTTACTGTCTATGAATTTTGTAATCTGCATGGATTGTGGACGGCGGAGCTGGATTAATTTTCAGCGGACTTTGAAATTAAAAAGCTGCATTTAACATTTTAATTTATAAAGTTCTTCCGCTTATAACCTCCCGTAAAAAATACGCTGGAGGTTCCCATGCCCGTTCTCCGTAACCGCCTGCCTGAATCCACGCGGAAGGTATTTTTCGTTCGCGAAGATAACGGTACACATAAATGTCTCTTTCAATACATTGTTCCAATGTAAGGCGGAGCAGGCTTGTAGAAGAAAGAGCGTCGTGCTCGTAAGGATCAGCGCCGTCAACTACCAGCGCAAAGTCAGGAGTTTCATTGTATAAAATTTCCAATTTGCGGATTCCTTCCGCAAGCCGCGCTGTATAAAAAGTTTCCTCGCCGCTTTCAATTCCTATGTCAACATCGGATGAGAGCAAAGGCGCGCGGTCGTTTTCGGCTGACGCGATGCTTTCTTTATCGAGAGGCCAGCCGCTTGCCATGTGAATTGACAGCGTAAGAACGCATGGTCTTTTGTCAGGTGAAACTATCAGCGCTGATTCTCCGCACGGTTTTATAAGTTCTCCGCGTTCACGGGCAAAACGAATCAGCTCCGCTGTGCCGTCTCCTTTGTGCGCGTCAAGATCGATAATCCAAATAGTTTTGATATTTGTTTCGTTTAACAATTTAACAGCGGCGGATGTTACATCGTTGATCAGGCAGAAGCCCGAACCTGAATCATAACGCGCGTGATGCATTCCTCCTCCTAAATAAAAACAAAAACCTTTTGAGAGAGCCAGCAGACACGCAAGATAGGTTCCTTCCGCCTGAGCGATCAGTATTTGAAAAAGATCACGTAACGGCTTAACCGCGCAATCCGGCTCATAACGGCAGAGCTTCCCCTGATCATCAATAAGCTCAAATGTTTTTAACAATGCTTCTTCCAGCCCTTCGCCGTAAAGCTGTGAGATATATTCTTTACTGTGGATGCGCTCAAGATCATCTCTGTTAAGAACTTCGCCTTCTAACCCAAGAAAAGATTTAGCAGATGAAAAATTCATAACTTTGTAAGTGCCGCTTAAAAATTCCAGCGTCCGGTTTCCGCGATCCGGAGGAATGGGAAGCATGATGCCGTATTCACGGTAGTCTGCTATAACAGCAGGATCAAAAAGTATCATTATGATATAATATATTAATTAATGATTACAGTCACCATTAAAAAAATTTTATCTGACGCGGCGGATGCGGCTGGCGTGCCTGTCTATGAATGGGCTGTAATCCCCTCCTCATCAATTTCCTTTTCACCTGAACTGCTTGATTCCTGTAAAACCAATGTATGCGGATATTATAATAAATCCTGGACATGTCCGCCTGCGTGCGCAAGCTGGGAAGAACAGCGTGATATGATCCTTGCTTTTAAGAATGCGCTTGTTTTTACAACAATGCACAAACTGGAAGACTCTTTTGATTATGAAGGGATGACAAAAGGCAGAGAACTTCATGCTTTGTTGACAGCAGAAATAAAAAAACAATTTAAAGGCGCTCCTGTTTTTGGAGCGGGAAGCTGTCCTGTCTGCGCGGACAAAAACGGAAAAACTTCATGCGCTTTTCCCGCGCCTTGTCCGTACCCTGAAAAAAAAATCGGCTCAATTGAAGCCGCGGGAATTGATGTTTCTAAATTGAGTAAAACAGCCATGATCGCGTACAATAACGGAAATGATACTGTTACTTATTTTTCTATCATATTGTTTAATTAATAATGTTGACTGTACAGAAAAAAATATTTATATTATATTAAGATAATAAACAGGTATTAAGGAGAAAAATATGTCAGGTGATTACAGTGTTTATTTTAATGAAATTTCTGAACTTCTTCAGAAGGGAAAAGCGAAAGATATTATAGGTCAGGTACAGAAAGCGCTGGACGCCGGCGCGGCTCCGGCGGATATTTTGGAAAAAGCGCTTATGGACGGAATGAATATCATCGGCGGAAAATTCAAACGGAATGAAGTTTTTGTGCCGGATGTTTTAATCGCGGCGCGGGCGATGAATAAAGCGGCGGAGACGTTAAAACCTCATCTTGCTATGGCAGGAGTCCAGCCGGTCGGAAAAGCGATTATCTGCACAGTTAAAGGCGATCAGCATGACATCGGAAAAAATCTTGTTAAAATGATGATAGAAGGAAAAGGCATCGAAGTTGAAGATCTTGGCGTTGACTGCGATACTCAATTTGTTGTCGAGAAAGTAAAAGAAAGCAGCGCGAAAGTTTTATGTTTATCAGCGCTTCTAACTACAACAATGGCGGTTCAAAAAGACGTGATAGAAGCTCTTAAAGACGCGGGCGTGCGCGATAAAATAAAAGTGATGGTCGGCGGCGCGCCTGTATCCCAGAGTTTTGCGGATGAAATAGGAGCGGACGCTTATACTCCTGATGCCGCAAGCGCGGCGGAAGTGTGCCGCGGATTTTATGGGTAATAATGATCCGTATTCGGGGAATGATCCGGGACAAGGGTTTCAAAGAATTTCTTTTTATAAATTTGATATAAATAAAAATTTTGATAAATGGAAGCCGTGGCGTACTAACGACGGACGTATTCTTCCTGACGGGCAAAGCAGTTTTGTATCAATAGATAATCCTTTTGGAAATGACAATCTAATCAAACTCACAACTTATTTTGATCCTGACTTAACAAAAAGAGCGTTCGGCGGTTTCGGCATGAGAACGCCGATTGATACAGCCGTTTCCGTTAATACTCAAACCTTTATTGAATTTGATTTTTATTATTCCAAAGCCGCTGCGGATAAATATATGAGGTTTGAAATCTGGTCTACCAGTTCAGGCGGCGAAGGAATTCAATCCAATTCAGGCGGTATCGGGACAAATAAAACCGCTGTCTATATCCGCACTGAAGATTTAGAAGGCGTTAACCGTTTTAATCTGGATTACAGATGCGGTTTTTATAAAAATGAAACTTGGTATAAAAAAACAATCTGCGCGGCAGTTCCCGTATCAGATGGAAACTGGGAATACTTAAATATCGATCTGCATACAGAAACGGATACAAAGGTTTCGGGCGGCATTCTCATGATTGGCAATATCAGAATTACAAAAATGGATCCTGACGGAGTGCCGATCCCCGATGTTGTTAATGCAAAAAGTTTTAATGAGGTTGAGCCTGTAAAGAAAAAATATAATCCCGCTAACAGATATTTTTTAACGGGCACTGACGGTGCCGGTAAAATTGCACCTGACACGGTAGGCGGTTATCATTTTGAGCTTTTTGTCTCTCACAGAAACTTAAAACCGGAAAGGCATATTAAGCCGCCTAAGTGGCTAAGAGAAAAATTTCCTGAATTTCAGTTTATTCTATCTGACACGGGTTCTCAATGGGATAACCCAATTTATACTAATGAAGACGGAGTTGAATGGGATCTTCCCACAGATTATTATTTAAATATCATTAAAGCCGGCGAATATAAATTGCACGGGCATTGTCTGGCATGGAACAATCAGGCTCCGCCGTGGATGTGTCAGTTAATACCTGAAAATATTTCTTCGATAGAAAGAAATTCCAGCGGGCTGTTTTATACATACGGTTATAATGCCGTAAAACCGTTCTTAAAAATTAACAAAGAAATAATGCGGAGAATTTATTATAACCATATATTATACGAAATGCGGCATTTTATGAGCATTGACGCAAGATATAATTCAAGCGCGGAGCGCGGCATTATTCCGTTCCATTCGTTTGACGTAGTAAACGCGGATGTTCATGAAAGCCAGCATAGCTGCCTTATAATAAACAATCCAAACGAATGGAAGATTGCGTTAAAAAATGTTTCCTGGCTGATGGCTATGACAGATAACGATATTAATGATATACGGCAGCATTACATTTATCTGCTTTATAAGTACGCGCATATTGCCGTTCCAAACGCTAAAATGGCGGAGAAATATAAAAAATATTTTAATGATTCCGCCGTCATTCCCGAATATATGAAGATGGATAATCATGACAACAACGGAAGTATTGACGCTTTTATCAGCGAAAAGCCTCCTTTATTAATTTATAATGATTATGAATTTACCGCATCATCTAAAGTAAAGATTATTTACAATATGATTAATGAATTAAATACCGAATGGAAAACCGATCCGCTGTATGACGAAAGAAACCTAATTGAATGCGCAGGTATTCAGGGGCATGATACAGTAAGCCCTGTTCTCGCAAGCCAGAATATGCAGGCTATCTCTCTTTTCACAAGCCTTATAGATAAAGGTTTGCTTAACTATATTTGTTACTCCGAAATTGATATTAAAATGCCTGAGTCAGCTCCGGGAGGAAAAGCGGCGGCGCCGGATGTATTAAATCAAAAACAAGCTGACGTGATTGGCTATCAATACGCGCTGCTATTTAAAATGTTCGAAAAAAATAAAAAATATATCGATCATGTTATCTTGTGGAATCAATCCGGCTCGGGCTGGCAGAACAGTTATGTGCTGTTTGATCATGAAAAAATGGCAAGCCAGGCGTATTACGCGGTTATGGATCCGGATAAATTTATTAAAGGTCATTCTTACCTTGACAAATATTTCTCCGGCGAGTACGAAAAAATTAAATTATAAATTTGCAATGAGCGGTTTTATTTTTAATGCCTCTGATCGCGCGTCTGCTCATTTAAACCACATGTTATGTGTAAAGGCGGCTGCGAAATATTTGTTATGTGCAAGTTCTATCGTGCTTGAACATGATACGATCTCTCGGCACAGCGGCAGAAAAGACAGGTCTGTAAGGCTTTTCGCCGCCCCCAGCAGGCTTGTGTTGCCGCATACATTTGCTTTATCAATTATTTCGGCGGGAAGCAGTCCTGTAACAGCCGCGCTTTTTAAGTTTAATAAAAAGCCGAGACCTCCCGCGATAAAGGCTGAGCCGAGGTTTTCTGGTTTTACGGATGCCGCCTGACAAAGTGATTTAATTCCCGAATAAACCGCGGATTTCGCCAATTGAAACCGGCGAATATCTTTCTGAGTGATAATATTTTTTTCTGTATGAATGTCAGCCGCGCGTTCGTTCAAAGAAGCGGCGGCGCTGAAACGGCGCACGGGAAAGCCGGTTTGCAGAAATTCTTCAGATAACGCGCCGGTCTCGTCAATGATTGATTCCTCTCTCATCAGCGCGACTGCGTTTATAAAATCAACTGCGCTTAATCCGCATGAAAATTCTATCTCCTCAAAACAAGGGCCCGCGGCTGTTGAACAGCACAGAAGATGTTTTTCGTTCTCCTTCCACAGCGCCATCTCTCCGTTTGTTCCGATGTCAACAAAAAGCGCGTCATGTCCTTTGTTCATTATGTTGATAAAAGCCAGTCCTGCCGTGATGTCCGCCCCTACAAAAGCGGATATTCCCGGAAGCGTGATAATTTGATCCGCGGAAAGAGAAAGTTCATCTCCTGAAAAATAACGCTCTTCAAGAAAAGCCGGCGTATACGGCGCGGTTCCCATTGGCGCCGGATCAGCGCGGCAGAAAAAATGGAGCATTGTGGTGTTTCCGCTAACGGCGCATTTTTCAATAATTGGAATGTTTTGTTTTTTAAGAAAATATATCAAAATATTTTCTGTTTGTTTGTTAATAACGGAAAAAAGATCATTTAACTTTCCGCTCTGCGCCGCGCTGATCCGGCTAATCACGTCCGTGCCGAAAATCCGCTGTTCATTAAGAGCGGAAAATGTATCAATTATTTTACCTGTATCAAGATCGATCAACTGCGCCTGCACGGTTGTTGTGCCGATATCAATCGCGGTGCCTGTATGTATGGAACCGGATGAGGAATCATCAATAATAATGTTATTAAACTCCACAATTATTTAATTAAATCAAATACGCTTATGTAAATCAACACCTCTTCGCTGTTAAATTGTTTTTTTGTATGAAGAAAGAGAAATGATGCATCTTGTTTTTGCAAAAGCGGTGAAATTTTTAATCTCGTATATCAAAGAATATAAAAAAATAATCAGCGAAGTAAAAGACGAAAATTTTATCGTTATAATAACTGCGGAAACTCGACAATTCAAATGATAGACTCGCTTCTTGCGGCAGACACGGACGCTTCTCACTTTTGCAATGCGGTAGACATGGCGCAGATGATACCGCGCATTTCGGAAAACATTATCACGTTAGGTAACATTTCTTCCGCTGAACAATTCCGCAGCGGTACGCCGGACTCTGTCAGAAAGATGGCGTTCGATCTTTTGTCCATGTGCGCTGAATATCCCAATTTTATAATTTTTTCCTGGCGCGGTATTCCGCCTTCCGCGCCGTGGGAAAATATTAACGCTTTTTTTGCCGCCGTAAAAGAATCTCATTCAAAGTCGTAAAAAAACTACTGTAATATTCTTTTCTTTAATTCGCTTAATAGAACTTCATTTCTGTAGTTTTCAAAATCTTGTATGTTTTCCCATAATAAAGGCAAATCTTCTTTTATATAATTACGTTTTTTATACTCAACAATAGCGTCATTTGTTGTAAAAATTTCATTTACCCAGACTTCAGGATCTTTTGCTCTCTTGTCAAGATTTGCTTCGCCTGACAGCAATTGCAGATTAAATAAATCATTCTCGCGTCCGATATATTCTTTATCCAATAATTTGTTGCTATTTTTAAATTTTGATTTCGGGTAAATATGATCTATGTGAAATGTGGAATTTTTATAGTCAAGATGAGGATATAAAACCTGTAAAATAGAAAACACCGCGGAATTTCCGTATTCATAATCCAAGAATCTGTCAACATCACTCTCAATAATATAAAGAGGATAAATTTTATCCGAGTATATTTTTTTATTTATATCTTTAAATGATTTACTGTTTTTTATCAGTTCGCCGATAATTTCAAGTTTTTTATCCAAAGTAGAAGAAAAATAACTTTTTACCTGAGACATTCTTACAAACCGCATCGCTTCTTCTGTATCGTCTTTATCAATAGTCTTATATATAAAATAAAAATACGCTAACGCAGTTATAATATAACCTGATGATAGCCTGTTTTTATAACCATAATCATTTAATAATTTGACAGCGTCAAAAATACTTTTTTGGATTTCATCCCATTTTTCTTCAATTTTACTTATATTATTTCTTTTAAAATTTCTTATATGAAAAATATGATTGCTGCCTGTTAATAATAAACATGTTTTTAATATATGGTCTCTTCCCATTATGCCATAACCGTTTTCTTTCAGCGAATCAACTAAAACATTCATCATGTCTCTTATATCTGATGAAAAATTTGCGGTTAATATAGACATTAATAGATCAGAGTACGATAATTCCGTACCGCCGCTGTTTACCCTTATAAAAATTTTTAATACTTTATCCAATTGCTTCTCTGTCTCATCAAAACAGGAAATTTTTGATTGAAGGCAGAATGCCGTCATTAAATCCGATAATATTCTCATTTCCTGCGAATTTAAAGAATGTTTCATTGAATACTCAAGAACTTCATTGACATTCATCTTAAGTATATCTCCGACCTTAAACCAATGTTCACTTGTTTCCGCTTTGGATAATTCATTATCGCTTAAAAATTTAAATTCATAATTATCGTCAGGGTCATCATAATTTGGTATATGTTTTAAATTTACATATAATTTTTTTTCTTCGTAAGCCAGCGGATTATTCGCATAAGCGCGTTTTCTTTTAATTGTTATGCTGCCTTTTAAGCCGATATACAATGAAGTTAATCTTTGCTGTCCGTCTAATACGATATATAAATCGTTTGAATTAACCTGATCAATATCAATTTTTTCATTATGCGTTTTTCTTTCATCATATTTTTCTATAAATTTATAAAGCTGAATATTTAATTTTTTATCTGAATCTTTATTATTTTTATCTTCTATATCGTTCTTTTTTAATTTCCAAATTAAGAATGAACTAATAGGATACCCTCTTAATAGAGAATCAAATAATTGTTCTATCTTTTTCTTCTCGGGATTTTTCAGCCATACATATTCGCGCTGAATATCCGGAATAAAATAACTTTGATTGATTTCTTCCATAACTGATTTAATCGGTAAGTCCTTAAAATTAGCCATCATAAACCCCTTTTCAAAAATTAAGTATAAAACATTATACAGCAATTTTTATAAAAATTTTCTCTAAATTTACCTTGACACTATACAAATGTGTAGTATAATTAATATATGGTATTTAACGAGGGACAAAAGACAAGCGGCTTTGCTTCGCCGGCTCAGGGCTATGAAGAACAGCATATCGACCTCAACAGGCTTCTGGTGCGCAACCCGCCGGCAACTTACTTTTTTAAGCTGGACAGCGGCGATATGGAAGCGCTTGGGCTGCCGAGGGGCGCTTTGCTTGTGGTTGATCGGTCAAAAACTCCTTTCATTAATTCAGGTTTCAGGCGGGGAAAGTTAAAAGAAAAAAGCATAATCCCGGACCCAATAGTGATTATCCGGCACGAGGGACAATTTTTCTGCCGCCTTCTGGTTCAGCATAACGGAAAAATTGTTTTCACAAACGGAATAGATGATATTGTTCCCGTAACCGATGATACCGAAATAATCGGAACGGTTACGGCTTCTATTCAATTATTTCATTCTATATAACTATGATTTTTCACATCGACGGCAATTCGTTTTACGCCGCTTGCGAGCGGGTTTTCCGCCCCGATCTCGCCGGCAGCCCGATTGCGGTTTTAAGCAACAATGACGGCATTGTTGTGGCGCTTAACGCTGAATGTAAAAAGCTGGGTTTTAAGCGGGGAGATGTTTTTTTTGAAGTTAAACAAAAGTTTAAGGAACGCGGCGTTGTTGTTTTCAGCTCGAACTATACTTTGTACGCCGATATGTCGGCAAGAATGAATCTGATTTACTGCCAGTTTACGCCGGATGTCGAGGTATATTCAATCGACGAAAGTTTTCTTTTTTTTCAGGATATGGATGCCGATTATTCGGCGATTGCCGCGGAAGTTAAGGCAGCCGTCACAAGAGATACCGGAATTCCCGTATCAATCGGAGTTGCACCTAACAAGACGCTTGCCAAAATGTGCAACAAACTTGCGAAAAAAAGAGGAGGCGTTTTTGACTGGCAAAAGCTTGATCAAAGCGGGCAGGATGAGGAACTTGAAAGATTCCCCGTTGAAGATGTTTGGGGCATCGGCTGGTCAAAAGCGTCGCTGCTAAAAAAACAGGGAATTACCACGGCTCTTGCGTTAAAAAATTATCCGCTTCTTAAAGCGAAAAAATTTTTAACCGTTACAGGATACCGCACGGTTCAGGAACTGAACGGCATTTCCGCGATTGACAAGATTGAGGAAAAACCGCGGCAGGTAATAATGGTTTCGCGCAGCTTTCAATCCGCTGTGTATGAACTTGACGATATTATTACGGCGCTGTCGGAGTATACTCAGGAAGCTGTCGGCAGAATGAGAGATGAAGGGCTGTCGTGTAAATATGTCAGCGTTTATCTTATGACTAACGCTTACGCTAAAGGCGATCAGTATTTTAACAGCCTGTCTGCGGAGCTGCCTTATTTAAGCGCGTATTTGCCGGAGATTCAATCTGTCGCGAACGAACTTGTAAAAAGAATTTTCCGTCCCGATTACAAATACAGAAAAGTTATGATTGGGCTTACGGGTCTTGCGTTTGATAATTGCCGGCAGTTTGATTTATTTGACACAAGTTATAACCGAAAAAAACTAAACGAACCTTTAATGCGGACTTTTGATACTATTAATAACCGGTACGGAAGAGGTACAATTAAACTTGCATGCGGTCTTGGAAAAAAGCCGCAGAATGAATCAGAAGAGATTCAGGCGGAATCAAAAGCAGCTCCGTGGGAATTAAGACGGGAATATTTATCGCCGAGGTATACTACCAATATCAAGGAAATACCGTTAGTTATGTGAAATACGAGCTAAGATGACCAAAAAAAACGGTATTTACATAGAAATAAATATTTTATATGATAAAATAATGAAAACAAGAATAAAATTTAAATGTCCTTTGGAATTAACGCATGATATTATTAAAGGAAAATGGAAATTGCTGATACTATGGAGATTGGGACGATCATTCTGTTCATTATCGGAATTAAAAAAATACATAGAAGGTATAAGTCAAAAAGTTTTACTTGAACAATTAAAAGAATTATGTGAATTCGACTTTGTAAAGAAAAAAGAA
>JGI24695J34938_10001992_pt1 | contig 16271 bp, 12 predicted proteins | sample TergutCo191P3_FD_34938 | JGI IMG/M metagenome (IMG submission 34938)
TTTCGTTTTTTCTGGCGGTATCGGCTTTTTATGTTTGTTTGATGTTCAATATTGAAAAAAAGATTAACGCTATCTTAGTGAGTGCATTACTGACGACTTTTCCGTCAATAGCCGTTACGAACTTGTTTCTGTATGATACGCCTAACTACCATTTTGGAATAATGCTTGCTGTAATGGCGGCATATGTTACAATCCGTTATCCCAAAGGCTTTATCATCGGCGGCGGATTCCTGATGTTAGCATTAGCTATTTATCAGGCAAATATCAATGTCACCGCATCTTTATGTGTTTTTTACCTTATTTGGTATTTGCTTAAAAATGATTTTGATTTCAAAACTTTCAGAAATATAACGATACGGACAATCCTTTTAGGCATCTTCGGTGCTATTTCCTACACGGTTTCAATTTTTCTTTCGTTTGCGATAAATAATGCCGGCTTTAACGACAATCGGGGTTTCAGCGCAGACAGTGTTAGCGAGAAGTTATTTTCGCTGAGAGGATTCGCTAAAGCAATTTATGAAACTTATCGTTATTTTTTCGGTAGTTTTTTCGGCGGTATGTACATTACGGTTAACGGGTTATTGATAGCATATATAGTGTTTGCGGTATTATCAGCGGTTTTATTGATAAGTATTATAATAAGTCTAAAGCTTAATCGGCAGATTTGGCGCTTACTGCTTATATTTGCTCTATTTATATTAGTTCCTTTTGTAAGTAATCTTGCGGGGTTTATCAGCGAGAATGTTGTAAGCACTATGATATATGCGTTTGTCATAAGCTTGGTGTTTTTTATTATCATATCTGAGCATCCGGCGCTTAAAGTTACCTTTTTTAATAATTTACATTTTTTCCTGGTGATTTGTGCCTTGTATATCAGTCTTAATTTTATCATAATTAATAACGTGTTCTATTTAAAGGCATACCATCTTAGCGAGCAAGCTAAGTCGATAACAATACGTTTGGCTGATAGAATTGATCCGATCATACCGCAGTTAAAATCTGATACTAAATATTTAACTTTTTTTGGCGTACTGCCGAATGAGTATTATTGGTATGTCGAAGATATATTCAGAAAAGACGGAACCCCGCAAGACGATTTTTACCCCTTAAGTACGCCGTATATAAATTTACATGCTGACGGTATTTGGATGAGTGATGTGTTTGTCAGGACGCTGAATAATCTTAATGGGGTCAATGTAACAAGTTATAAAGGTTCTGAGCATAACGGCATACGAAATATTGTGCTTGAAAGCAATATGCCTGTATGGCCGTCAGAGGGTTCGGTAGGCATTATTAATGATGTAATCGTGATAAATTTCGGCATATCGGACGTTGTTTTTGTAAATGACGAAGATGGTCAATATTTCTTGGCAAGGCATCACTTAAGTGAACATGATTATATTTATAATTGGAATTTGTACCGAAACGGAGAATTAGCGGAAAGCTATGAGGGGAACAGTAACCGCTTAGATGTTAAAATAGATAATGCAAATGATGATTATAGCGTAACGGTGATAGTTCGGAATAGGGATGTGAAGTTTAGCTATCCGATGGCGTCAGCAGATGCGGAATAGGAAAATTAATGAGCTTATACGAAGAAATTAAAAAAGGAAATGAAAAAATCTCTCTGATTGGTTTGGGTTATGTCGGGATGCCGATAGCGGTTGCGTTTGCCAGAAAGGCAAAAGTGGTCGGATTTGATTTGAATAAAGAGAAAATCGACTTGTATCGAGCAGGTATCGATCCGACGAAAGAGGTTGGCAATGAGGTTATCAAAAATACCACCGTCGAGTTTACTGATTCAGCATCCCGCCTCAGAGAAGCGAAATTCCATATCGTGGCGGTACCGACGCCTGTTGATGATAATCATATGCCCGACCTTTCGCCGCTAAGAGGCGCCAGCCTTATTTTAGGGAAAAACCTTACCGAAGGGTCTGTCGTTGTTTATGAATCAACCGTTTATCCCGGGGTTACGGAGGAGATCTGTGTTCCGATATTGGAAGAAGAATCAGGGCTTAAATGCGGTATTGATTTTAAAGTCGGTTATTCTCCCGAGCGGATAAATCCCGGTGATAAAGTGCATTGTTTGGAGACAATAGTAAAAATAGTCGCGGGAATGGATGAAGAATCCCTTGAGACGATTGCCAAAGTATATGAACTTGTCGTCGAAGCAGGCGTCTACCGTGCCGAATCAATCCGGGTCGCGGAAGCGGCAAAGGTCATCGAAAACAGCCAGCGCGATATCAATATAGCTTTTATGAATGAATTGTCGATTATATTTGGTAAATTGGGAATTGATACAAAAGCGGTTCTTGAAGCGGCGGGGACGAAGTGGAATTTTCTCAAATTTTACCCGGGTTTGGTCGGCGGGCATTGTATCGGGGTTGACCCTTATTACCTTACTTATAAAGCCGAGGAGGTCGGATACCGCTCTAGGATTATTCTGGCAGGCCGGCGAATTAATGACGATATGGGTAAGTATATTGCGGAAAATATAGTTAAAATCTTAATCAAAGCAGATATTTCGGTAAAAAAAGCGAAAATCGCAATTCTGGGCTTTACATTTAAAGAGAATTGCCCTGATACCCGTAATACGAAAGTGATTGATATCTATGATGAGCTTAAGGAATACGGGATTAATCCGCTTGTATCTGACCCTGTCGCTGATGTTAGAGAGGCGCGTCAGTTGTATAATATTGACTTCAAGGATATTGGTGATATCGCGGACATGGATGCGGTGGTAATAGCCGTCGCTCACGATTATTTTAAAGATTTCGGCAAATCGATAATTGATTCATTTTTTAATAAAGATAATGAGAAAAAGATTTTTATTGATATAAAAGGGTTGTTTAATCGCAGGGATTTTGCAGGTGATGATTATTTTTATTGGCGGTTATAGTTATAGGGAGAGGTTATGAATTACGAACTCACAATATTTGGGGTTAAAGACACTACGGAAAATATAGTTGCATATATCCATGAAAACATTCGGCAAGTGAACTTAGTTATTACGATAAGTTCAGATGTGACGGCTAGAAATCAGATTTCAGGCTATAAAGGCCTTAATATCTTAACCGAAAAATATGGCATCCCTGTCTTTGAAGCGGACAGTTATTTTCTGACAGATGAAAAGATGCAAACATTTTTAGGCAATAATTCATTTGCGCTGGGAATTTCTATGGGATGGCAACGCTTAATTCCGCAATCAGTGCTGGATTGCTTTAAATACGGCATCTTTGGTTTTCATGGCAATAGCGGTTATCTACCTTTTGGCCGGGGCCGTTCACCTCTTAACTGGTCTCTTTTATTGGGTGATACGAGGTTCAATCTCAATTTATTCCGCTACGATGAAAAAGCTGACAGCCCCAATGTTTTTGCGAAGGAGATGTTTTCGCTCACTCTTCATGACGATATCCAAACGGCTCAATATAAGAATATGATATGTTCGAAAAGATTGATTCGTAAATTGATAATTGCTTTTAATGAAGCAAAAGAAAAAGGGACCTATATCCCGATAAACACTGAGTCAAAGGATTTTGATTCATGGTATCAAAAACGAACCGCTTCTGACGGAAAAATTGATTTCCGAATGCGAACGAGGGAAATATACAATTTAATACGGGCGGTCGCGGCGCCGTTTCCCGGCGCCCGGGCAAAGATGGGTGATTCCATAGTTAAGATATGGGAAGCTCACCCTTTTGATGAAATGATAGATTTTTCGGAATATGCCCCGGGTGAGATAATTGATATATTTGGTGATAAGGTAATTGTTCGGACTGTTGACGGTTCATTATTGATTGACCGATATGAGAGTGATGTTTTGCTTAAAGTTAATGATGTATTTAGTTAAGTTACATCAAAGGAGTTAGTCAATTATGACAAAAATAATTTTTCATCTTAATACGATTGCGTATGGCGGTGTTGAACGGGTCGTCTCCAACTTGGCTAACCGATTTGCTGAAATGAATTTTGATGTTGTGATTACGACGCAGTGGCACAGTGATATTGAGTTCGCCCTCGATCCAAGGGTTCGGAGGGTTCATGTCGGACTTTTGCCCATTGATGAAAAAAGTAACAGATTATCCAAAATTCTTATTAGACTAAAATATCTTCGTGCTTTTATCAAGAGTGAAAAACCCGATATTATGATAGCTTTTGACCGTAATGCCAATTATCGTGCGTTGCTGGCTTCAATGGGAACAGTAACACCTGTTATTATATCTGTCAGAAACCCGCCGCAGATTTATTACTCTTCTATGATTAATAGAATTATCGTGGCACTATTATTTCCCCGTGCCGCGGGATGTGTTTTTCAAACAAGCGGGCAACGGGATTTTTTTGCAAAGAAAATACAAAGAAAATCAAGGATTATCCTTAATCCCTTACATGAAAAATATCTCGGCATATCACCGCCGTCGGAAAGAAAAAAAGAAATTGTTAACTCAAGCAGGCTGGAAGGGTATAAAAACCAAGCGGGTATCATTAATGCATTTATCCGCCTTCATCATGATTATCCTGATTATATCCTAAAAATATACGGCGGTGATCACGGTGACGGAACCAAGGAAATTCTTGAGGGCATAATAAGTAAACATAAAGCCGGTGATTATGTCAAATTGATGGGTGCGAGTGACTCTTTGGAGAAGGATATTGTTAATGCTTCTATCTATGTATTTAATTCTGACCGTGAAGGTTTACCGAACGTCCTAATGGAAGCGATGGCACTTGGACTGCCGGTTATTTCGACAGATTGCCCCTGCGGCGGCCCTGCGGCTCTGATTAATGACGGGGTGAGTGGCTTGCTTATCCCCGTTGGGGATGAAGAGGCTCTCTGCAATGCCCTTCGCCGTTTGCTTGATAATCCGCAGTATGCGGAATCGTTAGGTAGGGAAGCGCGGAAAATAGGTGAGGTATGTAACATTAATACAATTACTGCTCAGTGGCTTGATTATATTAGATGTATTTCACACTCAGAATGACATACTTAATAAGATTAGAAAGAGGGAAAATTAATGTTTTCATATGATGATTATAAAGAAATCATTACTCAAATTAAAGCGACAGGATTAAACACAACATATCAAAAAGCTTTAAACCGTGAGCGTTTTATTATTATGCGTCATGATGTAGAATTTAGCGTATCGCGCGCTTACGCTTTGTCACGGATAGAAGATAATTTAGATTTTACAGCTAATTATTTTTTTCAGTGGACTAATAATTCATACAACATTCTCTCACGGCGAAATATGGATATGATTAAGGATATGCAAGAACGCGGCCATCATATCGGGCTTCACTTCGCGCTTAACGGTCTTACAGATTTAAAGCTGATTCGCAAGCAAATAATTAAAGAAATGAATATCTTAAGCGAGATGTTTGGTTTTGAAATCAATCAGTTTTCCATTCATCGTCCCGGCCAAAGTATATTACAGGCGAACATCAAATTTCCCGGCATTATTAATGCCTATCAGGATGATTTTTTTACTTATTCGGAAAATACCGCGGCGGAGTCACAGCTAAAAATTAAATATTTATCAGATTCTAATCATATTTGGCGTTACGGTTATCCTGATGAAAAGACTTTGAATAATCATAACAAAATTCAGGTTTTGACTCATCCGTTTGCATGGACGAAAAAAGGCTATGATAATTTTGATAATTATAAAACATTGGTTCAGGAAAAGTATATTGAAATGATTGACAGTATTGATAATGAGTGTAAAGATTTCCGTGATTATAAAGACCATTTTCTAACAGATTGTACAACCAACTCCTAAAAGGAAAAAGAATTTTCGGAGGTTTCCTGCTTGCTGTTTAACTCCTATATATTTATTCTGCTTTTTTTACCATTGACATTTTCGGTTTATTTCCTGTTGAATCGGCTGAGTTACCGCGGGGGTAAAGTTTGGCTGGCGGGAATGTCGTTATGGTTTTATGCTTATTTTAACCTTTATTATTTACCGATTATCGCGGGCAGTATTTTATTTAACTACTTTGCCGGTAAGCTGATAAAAAAAGAAATAAAGATTAATCGCCGCAAGCTTTATCTTGCTTTATCGGTTATCATGAATTTAGGCGCTTTATTTTACTATAAGTATTTTGATTTTTTTATTAGTAATGTAAATAATATCTTTAAAACTGGCTTTACGCTGCGGTATTTGATTTTGCCGTTGGCAATAAGCTTTTTCACTTTTAAGCAAATAGCGTATATTGTTGATTGCTATAGAGGAGAAGTGCCTGAATATAATTTTCTTGATTATACCCTTTTCGTGATATTTTTCCCGCAGTTAATTGTCGGGCCGATTTTGTTTCATGATGAATTGATTCCGCAATTTCAGGATAAAGAAAAGAAAAGGGTAAGCTATGAAAACTTAGCCAAGGGTCTGATGGCTTTTTCGCTCGGGTTGGGGAAAAAGGTACTTTTGGCGGATACATTTGCCCGCGCAGCCGATTGGGGTTATGGCAATGTTGAGATGCTTGATACAGCATCGGCATTGCTGGTTATGTTATTTTATACATTCCGGATTTATTTTGATTTTAGCGGCTATTGTGATATGGCAATAGGGCTTGGGTTGATGTTTAACATAACAATAACGCAAAATTTCGATTCTCCGTATCAGGCTCTTTCCGTCACAGATTTTTGGCAGCGCTGGCATATCACGCTTACCCGCTTTTTCAGGCGCTATTTATATATTCCCTTGGGGGGAAACAGGAAAGGGGAGGTTCGCACTTATTTGAACCTGTTTGCGGTTTTTCTGGTAAGCGGTTTGTGGCATGGAGCGAATTATACGTTTATTTTGTGGGGAGCGATTCATGGCTTTCTCTTTGCGGTAACGAGGATGTTTCAGAAGCAAATAGATAGTGTGAATAAAATTATTAGGTGGTTGATAACCTTTTTCTTGATAAACTTGACATGGGTATATTTTCGCGCGGAGTCTATCAGCCAGGCGAATGAAGTGATAAGAAAAATTTTTATGTTTGATTTTGATGGATCATATCTTAACTTAATAGAAACATTTAAGATAACCGAAGCAATGCTCGTTGATAGATTGATTAAACTGCCGTTCTTTGCCGATTACGAGTTATATTTTTGGCTAATGACAATATTTGCGTTTATTGCGATAATATTTATGAAGAATATAAATGAAAGGATTTTATCCTTTAAGCCAAGGTTAGCAAGTATGTTAGTAACCGTCGTTTTACTGATTTGGGGAATTTTATCTTTTTCCGAAATCACGGCTTTTATTTATGTTGGGTTCTAAGAGAGGTACGCAATGGTTTTATATAAGAAATGGTGTCTATTAACGGTTTCTATCGTGACGTTATCCTTGTTTTTGATAGCGTCTTTAACGGTTTTTATCGACCCGTTTTTTCATTACCATAAGCCCCATGAATGGCTTTCCTATCGATTCGGCGACCAAAATTACGTGAACCCGGGGATTGTCAGGAATTTTGACTATGATGCAATTATTATCGGTACATCGATGTCAGAGAATTTCAAACCCTCGCTATTCAGTCAATTGTTAGGCGAAAATGCCGTAAAAGTGCCTTATTCCGGCGGGAAAACAAAGAATTTTAATGCTCTTCTTGAATTGGCCTTTAAATCGAATGATGAAATAAAATCAGTTTATATGGGACTTGACCTAAATATGTTGATTGAAAAAAATGCAAGTGAAGCAAGAGAACCTTTTCCTGAGCACCTTTTTGATAATAACCCCTTTAATGATGCTTCATATCTTTTGAACAAAAATGTTTTACTCAGAAATACAGTGCCGTTCATTGTTAATACCTTGGCGGGTAAACCGTCCGAGACATTTGACGGGTATTCTTATTGGATAGGCGACGGTGAATTGGCATACGGTAACTTTATTAATGAATTTGACTTTAATGATTATTTTGAAACGAAAATCCGACCGATTAATTCTTGGCCGGGAGATGTTCTGCTTGCATCGGTTAGAGAAAATTTACAACTAAATATTGTTCCTTTAGTTGAATCATACCCGCAATCAGAATTTATCTTTTTTTTCCCGCCGTATAGCATTCTTTACTGGTTTGATAAAGACACGGATGATATCGCCGCGGTGATCGACGATACGATTAAGACGCTTATTCACTATGATAATGTGCGATTATTTTTACCGATGAATGATCCTGATATCGTTGCTAATATTTATAATTATCGTGATGCGGGACACTATAGCCCTGATATAAATGATTATTTAGTTAGCTGTTTTAAGGATGGAACTTACTTGCTCACGCCTGATAATTATCAGGAAGAATTGAGAAAATTGACTGATATGGTCAATGAATTTGATTATACTACGTTAATAAATCATTAGGAAAGGCGAAGGTTATGTCTGCACCAATTCGTATTTTACATGTTTTTGCATCCGTTAACCGCGGCGGTGCTGAAAGCCGGACAATGGATTTGTACCGTCATATCAACAGGGAAAAAGTCCGGTTCGACTTTTTGGTGAATAAAGCGGAAGGTCATTTTGAAGAAGAAATAGTAAGCATGGGGGGAAGGATCTATCGGATTCCCCGCTTTATGATATATAATTTCTTTTCTTATCGGAAAGCGGTTCGAAAATTCTTTAATGAGCATCATGATTTCGCAATGGTTCAAGGGCATCTTACCAGTTCGGCGGCCATATACCTGAAACTGGCTAAACAAGCAGGGATTAATGTCACGATTGCTCACTCCCGTAATGCGGGGGTTGAACCGGGGATTAAAGGATTACTGACACGGATACTGGAGTGCCGCCTTAATAAAATCGCCGCTCATATGTTTACTTGTTCGCGTATCGCAGGGATAGCGGTGTTCGGTAAAAGGGCATGGGAAAAGGGTCAGGTAATGTATATCCCTAATGCGATTGAAACGAAGAAATTTGAATATAATGAAGCCGTAAGGGATGAAATACGCAACCGCTTTAAGTTAGAAGGAAAGTTCGTCATCGGACATGTCGGGCGATTTGATTATCAAAAAAATCATCCTTATTTGCTTAAGATTTTCTTTGAAGTCCAGAAATTAATTCCCGAGTCGCGTTTGTTCTTAATTGGTGTCGGCGGCGGACAGGAGGGATTCCGTAAGACCGCAAAAGAGTTGGGAATAGTCGAAAAGATAGTATTTGCGGGAAGAGTGGATAAGCCGTGGGAATACTATCAGGCAATGGATTACTTCGTATTTCCGTCGTTTTTCGAGGGATTACCCGGGGTGCTTGTTGAAGCGCAGGCGAGCGGTCTTAAATGCTTAATTTCTGACACGATAGCTGATGAGATTATGATTACAGATATGATAAAGGCGATGAGCATAGATGACGACCCGCTTAAGTGGGCGCGGTTCGTCTGCGAATCATCCGATTATCCGCGGATAAAAAGAGCTTCTGAAATAAAAGAAGCAGGATTCGACGCGGAGTTACAAGCGAAAAAGATGGAAGAGTTTTATCTGTCAAATAATATTGCGTCTCTTCGTTAGGGTTATATAAAGTGAAAGATTTTATGAAGACAATGAACAATAAGAAAAAATTCATGCTGATTTCACCAACCCTCTGTCAGGGGGGGTTTGAGCGTATTTGCGTAACAACGGCAAGGCTTTTGACACCTCATTTTGATGTGATTATTGTTCTGTTTGATTCAGGCAATATCGCTTTTGATGTCACAGGCCTTAACATAATTGATATAAAGCAAGGAGTTAAAAAGGGTAAAATAGCAAAATTTTTCAATATCATTATCCGTGCGAAAAAAGTGCGGAAGCTGAAAAAAATCCATAATCCGATAGTCGCATACAGCTTTGGCGCAACGGCGAATATCGTCAATGCTTTATCGAAAACGAAGGAAAGTAAAGCATGGCTTAGTCTTCACAGTTATATGGATATGGGTGAAGAAGCAAAACTGCGTTTATTTATGCGAAAGGCCGATACATTGCTTTGCTGTTCAAAATTTATTGCCGATGAATTAAAAGAAAGATTTAGCTATGAAAAGGCAATAACCCTTTATAACCCTTATGATGTAAAGGAAATGAAGCGCTTGGCGGAAAGCGCTGAACCAAGGGGGCAATCATGGGACGATAGCGGTGAAGAATTAATTCATTTAATGTCGATGGGGCGCGAAGATGATGTTAAAGGATTTTGGCATACTGTTAAAGTATTTTATTTAATTCAGCAAAAGATTTCTAACGTGAGATTAACCATTCTTGGTGAAGGTTTATTTACTGAATACAAGAAATTGGCGAGTGATTTAGGAATAGCGGAAAAAGTTTATTTTACGGGGATGCAAAAAAATCCCTATAAATATCTAAAAAGTGGTACAATATACTTATTAAATTCACTGATGGAAGGATTTCCCAATGCATTAATTGAAGCGATGGCGATGGGGATGGTTCCGGTTGCGTGTGATTGCCGAAGCGGCCCTGCGGAAATATTGCTTGATGATGTGCTAAATGAAGCGGTTAGAGACCGGGTATATCAAGATGAATCCGCCCTTTGGGGTGATTATGGTATTTTAATTAAACCGATGAATGAACCCAAGAATGTTGATGCAAACGTAATTACCGCCGGCGAGCGAATTATGGCTGAGATAGTAATAAAGATGCTTTCAAGTGCTGATTTATTACAGAAATATAAGGATGCCGCGACTAGGCGGGCTTTAGTCTTTACGGGTGAAGCATATTTGAAACATATATTTGAGTTATTGGAAAGTAAGGAGAACGGATAAATGTCTGAACCAGGAATCGCCGTATTAATCCCGTGCTACAATGAGGAAAAGACGATTGCAAAAGTAGTTACTGACGCCAAAACAGCTTTGCCGAAAGCAGTAATCTATGTTTATGATAATAATTCAACTGATCGGACGGCCGAATTAGCAGTCGCCGCCGGAGCCGTTTTGCGTAATGAATATACGCAAGGCAAGGGTAATGTTATCCGGCGGATGTTTCGCGAAATTGAAGCGGATTGTTATTTGATAGTCGATGGTGATGATACCTATCCCTTTGAACAGGCGGCGGAAATGGTTGATTTGGTTCTAAATAAGAATGCCGATATGGTAATCGGTGATCGTTTATCGTCAACTTATTTCCGTGAAAATAAAAGACCGTTTCACAATTTCGGTAATAGTCTGGTCAGGCGAACTATTAATCATTTATTCAGATGTGACATCATGGATATTATGACAGGATACCGTGCTTTCAGCCACGGGTTTGTAAAAACTTTCCCCGTTTTGTCACAGGGTTTTGAAATAGAAACGGAAATGACAATCCATGCGGTTTTTAATGTGATGAGTATTTATAATGTGGTGGTGGATTACCGTGACCGTCCTGTCGGCAGTGAATCGAAACTCAATACCTATCGCGACGGATTTAGAGTTCTAAAGATGATTGCAAAATTATATAAGGATTATAAGCCGTTAAGCTTCTTTTCATTTTTGTCGGCGATTTTAACAATTCTATCCGTAGCTTTTGTGATACCTGTTCTTATCGATTACAGTCAGACAGGATTGGTACTGCGTTTTCCGACTTTAATAGTGTGCGGTTTTGTGTTGATTGCGGCTTTGCAATCATTTTTTGCAGGGTTGATTCTTCATAATCTGACATTAAAAAATCGCCGTGATTTTGAGTATCGGTATCATGAGGTTTCGAAGGCGGACGATAGACAACTGAACATGAAAGAGAACATAAGATGAAGACAATATGTGATTGGATTGATGATAAAAAAATAGCAATTGTTGCAATTATAATTATGATAGCTAGTTTGTTCCCCTTCTTTTATCTTGCTCATTATGCCAGACCGGGCGGGGATGAGTTGGGGTATGCGGCGCTTACCCGTGCGGCGTGGATGGATACAGGGTCCATCTGGGAAGTTATCAAAGCGTCACTTTATACGGTCGAAAGATCATATAAATCTATTAGCGGAGCGTGGTTTACATTTTTCTTTATTTCTTTGATGCCGGAAACCTTTGTTCCGTACTCATTTTGGATAGGAGTTTACTTTTTTATTACGATTAATGTTTTTGGCACAGCGATATTTTTCTATTATTTCCTTGGAAAAGTTTTTAAGTTCAATTGGGAGTACATTATCATCTTATATTCAATATTTATGGTTATTGCATTACAGTATCTGCCTAGTTTTAATATCGGAATGTATTGGTATGCGGGAGCAACGCATTACATTATTCCGCATGTATCATTCATGTTATTATTAGTTTTTACGCATCGGTTTACAGTAACAAAAGCATGGAGATACATTGTTTATGTTTCGCTTCTTAGCTTTATTATTGGCGGTATCAGCTATCATTATTGTTTATTGCTATTCTTTATTTATATGATAGTAATAGTCGTAAATTTTTTGAACAAAGACAAAAGTATGCTGTGGCTTATCTTGCCTTTTCTAATATGTCTCATTGGTTTTATGTTTGTGATTAGTTCACCGGGTCATAATAACCGCGCTAATGAGGAATTTGGTTTCAATTTAAATTTCGTTATAACAACAATAATGCGATCTGTTACTCAGGAAATAACAATTGTTTTTGATTATTTTAGAACTGTCCCGCTCTTATTTATTGCTCTTTTACCAACATTAGCATTTGGTTATTTAGGATTGCTTAAAGCTATAAAAAGTGAAAAATTGAATTTCCGTTTCCGTTACCCCTTGTTATATATAGTTGTCATCTTTTTAATCAATAGCGCAATGAATACACCCAGAATATATGCGATAGAATTATTGGGTGTGACAGATTCATCTCTTGGCCCGCAAGTAACAGAATGGTTAATCTTCTTAATTACATGGACGAGTGTCATTTTATATTGTGAAGGTTGGATAATAAATAAATTGATAATGAGAGGTGAGCAAACAGGAAAAAGTATCAAAGCTCTATTAAATGAGCATTATTATCGTTACGCAGTTATTTTTCCCATCTTAATATGTTGTTTAGTTCTTAGTTATACATTTCGCAGCAGCATTAAAGAGAGTTTTGCCTACAGGGCATATGTATATGTTGAGAGCGGCGCGGCCGCCGAATATAAGTGGCGGTTTGCCGAATATATGGATATTTTGCTCGACGATTCAATTGAAGAAGCTTATTTAAAACCAATTAATAATGAGCAAGGTCCATTACTGCACTGGACAATAACGAAAGATGAAAATAACTTTGTTAATCAAGTTTACAAACATTTTTATCGAAAAAAGAAAGTCGTACTAGTGGAATAATTACAGAAAGAGGAATCTTGAGTGTGCGGTATCTGCGGTTTTGTCTCGCGGCAAAAAATATCAATCGATGAACTTCACGAAATGAATGACGCAATGGCACATCGCGGCCCTGATGACCGCGGTGCTTTTATATTACCGTTAAAAGACGGTTACAGTATGGGACTTGCACAGCGCCGTCTATCGATTGTCGACCTTTCAGAACATGGGCATCAACCGATGCACTCTTTTGATGAGCGCGTAACGATTGTTTTTAACGGTGAGATATATAATTTTCTTGAATTGAGAAAAGAACTTACCGGCTATCCGTTTAAATCAAGCAGTGATACGGAAGTAATAATTGCCGCGTATTATAAATGGGGAGTCGATTTCATAAATCGCCTTAACGGAATGTTCGCTCTAGCGATACATGATAAAAAAGCGGAAGCGCTTTATTTGTTCCGTGACCGGGTTGGAAAGAAACCGCTTTATTATCAGGTTGAGGATGGCAATTTTTATTTTGCTTCTGAGCTTAAGCCATTAATGAAGCGCCCCCGATTTAAGAAAGATATTCGTAAAGATGTGCTGTCCCGTTATCTCTTCCATCAATATATTTGTCATCCTGATAGCATCTTTGAAGGTGTTAGGATGTTACCGCCGGGAAGTTTCATTCATCTGAATTTAGGTATACAGCCCCCCTTTTCGCCTAAGATAAATAAGTACTGGGATGTAAAGGACGCATACCATGAAATGAGAAAAGCCCCCGTCACCAACTATGGGCAAGGTATAACTGAACTAACCGAAATTCTGAAAAAAGCCGTGGCCAAAAGATTAATAGCAGACGTACCCATCGGAACATTTCTTAGCGGCGGCTATGATTCTTCATTGGTAACAGCTTTAGCGGTACAAATATCGGAAACCCCTGTTAAGACTTTTTCCATTGGTTTTGATGATGAAAGCCATAATGAAGCTAAATATGCCAAAGCAGTGGCAAAATATTTGGGAACAGATCACACGGAAACTTATATCACCGAAGATGAAATGTTTGCGTTGGTAGATAGCATACCGCATTTTTATGACGAACCTTTTGCCGACGCTTCGCAAATTCCCTCCATGCTGGTATCGGAGCTGGCAGTTAAAGATATTAAAGTAGCATTGTCAGGTGATGGCGGCGATGAGCTTTTCTGCGGCTATAATATTTACCAAAAAGTTAAGCAGGCACAGCTTCTTGATTTCACGGGCGGTATCGTTCACGGTTTTGCGAATCTGCCGCTTATAAATAAATTAGAAATTGAGCGCCGTTTACCTTTTAATGTCAGGGTAATCTCCGCGAACAGAGACCCTGATAAAAAGGTTCAATTCGGCGCCGGAAGCTATGTTCATATGGCGGAGAAGATGGTAGATTGTGAAACAGGGCAGGATGTCATTTATCCTTTTGAAAGGCGTTATGAGGTAAAAAATTGGCAGTTGCGGCGAATGCTTCTCGATATAGAAACATATATGTGCGCGGATATTTTGCAAAAAGTTGATCGGGCTTCAATGAAATACGGGCTGGAGGCTCGCTGTCCGATTCTTGACAAAGACGTCATTGAATATTCGTTTCGTCTGCCGCATCAATTTAAATACCAAAGCGGAAATAAAAAAAGAATCCTCAAAGATATTGCCTACAAATACATTCCCCGCGAGTTGCTTAATCGCCCCAAGGTAGGGTTTACCGTCCCGCTCGATAAGTGGATGCGGGGATCATTGCGAAGCCAATTGACCGATATGGTCAATAAGGACTATTTGCGGAACCAAGGGCTATTTAATGCCGATTATATTATTAATCTGGTAAACGATTATCTCATAAAAGGTGACGGAGGGCCGGCGTCAGGCGCCAATTATTCACGGCTGGTCTGGTCATTCTTTACTTTTCAGAAATGGTATAATTATTATATTGATTAAAGGAGAAACTCATGCGAATTGCCATACTGATAGGAGCCTTGCAAAAAGGCGGTACCGAACGGGTAGCGGTAAATATAATTGACCATATGTTAAGCCGCGGACATGAAATCATTCTTGTAACCCAGTATAAGAAAGAGAATGAATATCCTTTGAATAAAACGGCCAAAAGAATTATTTCTGATATAACCGAAGCGGAGACGACCGATAGCCGCATCATAAACTTTTATCGCCGCTTCAAAAAACTCCGCCGAATTTGGCAAAGTGAGAAGCCTGATTTGATTCTTTCCTTTATCGGAAAAAATAACATGATGGCGGTTATGACCGGCCGCTTTTTATCAATTCCCGTCACAGTTGCGGTACGCGGAATGCCTGAAGCTGAATATCCTTCGGCCTTGGAAAAATATGCCGCATTCTTCATATACCGCTTTGCCGAGGGGATTTTATTGCAAACCGAAGAAAGCCGTAATTTCTTTCCGCCCCATTTGCGCCGAAAATTATCAATTCTGAGAAATCCAATCAGTTCACGTTTTTTCAGAGAACGTTATGAAGGTGAGCGCGATAAGACGATTGTCGCGGTTGGGCGCATTGATGATAACAAGAATCATCGTCTGTTGATTCAGGCGTTTGCGCGGCTTGCTGATAAATATCCTGAATATCAGGTTATTATTTATGGCGAAGGTGATCTTAAGGAAACTCTTAAGGAAGAAGCCGCTTTGCTTAAGCTGTCTGACAGGATTCATTTTCCGGGAAATTCTGACTGTATCGAAGAAGATATTTACCGGGCAAGTATATATGTACTATGCTCCGACACCGAAGGCTCACCCAATACTTTGATAGAAGCTATGTTGTTGGGTCTTGCTTGTATAGCGACTGACTGCCCGTGCGGGGGGCCGGGAGACCTAATCGAGCATGGCGAAAATGGTTTTCTCACGCAGGTTCGCAGTATCGAAAAAATGAAGGAAAACTTGCAGCATCTTCTCGAAAATCCCCATTTAATAAATCAAATCGGCGTAAATGCGCACAAACTTAAGGACATTTATGACCCTCAGACGATATATGAATCGTGGGAAAAATACCTTACAGGCTTCAAAAAGTAGTTTAAATTCACAAAATAGGGATAAAACACCCTAAAACATGTCGAATATTGACTAA
>JGI24695J34938_10001993_pt1 | contig 16247 bp, 15 predicted proteins | sample TergutCo191P3_FD_34938 | JGI IMG/M metagenome (IMG submission 34938)
AACCCGCCGCATATAACGGGTAACAGGAGAAGAATTATGGCAAGATACACCGGCCCTGTTTGCAGAATGTGCCGTGTAGAACAGAAAAAGTTGATGCTCAAAGGGAACCGCTGCAAGAGCGACAAGTGCCCGATGAATAAAAAGCGCTCCGCTCCCGGTAAGGATCCAAAGTCCCGCCCGGGCAAGAGGTCCGATTACGGCGTTCAGTTACGCGAAAAGCAAAAGCTTAAAAGAATTTACGGAATGCAGGAAAAGCAGTTCCGTCTTTTCTTTGATCGCGCGCAGAGAATGCCCGGCATCACAGGTGAAAACCTTTTCATGTTATTGGAAAGGCGCCTTGATAATGTCGTTTACCGTATGCGCTTCGCGACATCGCGCAGTCAGGCTCGTCAGCTTGTCCTGCACGGTCACATACTTGTAAACGGCGAAAAAATTACGATTCCTTCGTATCTTGTGAAAGCTGAAAATGAAATCGGCGTTGCGGAAGGAAGCAAGAACATGACCATAATAAAAGACGCATTGCGTGAGTTTGGCAAGTCCGGCGTTATGCCGTGGCTTAGTCTGGACCCGGATGCGATGAAAGGGAAGTTCCTTGCGGCTCCGCGCCGCAGCGATATCACAGACCTTGGTGATATTAAGGAACAGATGATTATCGAATTATATTCTAAATAGGAGTGATCATGGCCCGTAAGAACCTTATGCAAGGCTTCAAACGCCCTAAAAGTTTTACATTTGAGCATGGTGATCTGAGTCAGAATTACGGCAAGTTTATTGCCGCTCCGTTTGAGCCGGGTTTTGGCACAACGGTCGGCAATACTTTGCGCAGAGTTCTTCTTTCCTCGATTCAAGGGTACGCGATTACTGCGGTAAAAATTGAATCAATTCAAGCCAATGGAACCGCTCACAATGTATCAAGCGAATTTGAAACGATTCCGAATATTGTGGAAGATACTCTGGAAGTGATTAATAACCTTAAGCAAATCCGCCTGAGACTGCCGCCTGAGACAGAACAGGATGTTCTTCTTTATGAATGGTCGGGTAGACGTGAAATAAGGAGCGATGATTTCGCAAGACCGGGACAGGTTGATGTGCTTTCCTCAGGTCAGCATGTAATGACCTTGATGGATAACGCCAATATCAGATTTGAAATTCAGATTGATCTTGGAAGAGGTTATGTGCCGTCCGAAGTTAACGAGCGCTATATCGAAGTTATTAACACAATTCCCGTAGACGCGATTTTCTCGCCTGTTAAAAAGGTAAAGTTCAATGTTGAATCAACCCGCGTAGGTCAGCGCAACGACTTCGATAAACTTGTTCTTGAAGTTTGGACAGACGGAACGATCAAACCCGAAGACGCGCTCGCTGAAGCCGCGAAAATCGCGAAGGATCATTTTTCCGTATTTATCAATTTTGACGAGAACAACATCGGACTTGAAGACGACCTTGACGATGAAAATGATCATGTTAAAAAAATATTAAATACTCCGGTTGAGGAGCTTGAACTTTCGGTTCGTTCGTCAAACTGTTTGAAGAACGCAAATATCAAGACAATTGGAGAACTTACGCGCAAGACAGAGGACGATATTGCCAGAACAAGAAATTTCGGCAAGAAGTCGCTTCAGGAGATCAAGGAAAAACTTAAAGAGTGGAACTTGAGCTTAGGCATCACAGATTTAAATGTTCTGAAGAACGCCCGTATGGAAACCAAAACAAAGGAAACTGAAGATGAAGCATAAAAGAGGTTTTAACCCGCTGAACAGGATGGCGTCTCATCGCAAGGCGCTTCATCGCAACATGGTGACATCGTTGTTCAGGCAGGAGAGGATTCAAACGACAAAAGCCAAAGCGCTTGAGGTTCGCAGAACCGCGGAAAAAATGATCACCCGCGCAAAGGAAGACAGCGTTCATAACAGGCGCATTGTTTCCGGCCGTCTTTTTGACGAAGCGATTGTGGCGAAACTTTTTACAAACATCGGACCGCGCATGAAAGACAGGAACGGCGGTTATACGCGCATATTAAAACTCGGCGGGCGAAAAGGCGATGCCGCGGAAGTTGTCATTTTGGAACTTGTAGATTACAAACTCGACACCAGCGACAAGAAAAAATCCAAAAAGGGTGATGATAAATCCAAAGGTAACAGCGGGGAGAAGAAATAGATGTCTAAACCACATAGAGGTCAGAGTATCAGGGAATTATTTTCCCGCGGCAGAGGCGAATGCCCGGTTTGCAATAGAAAAAACGTAAAGGTGCTTTTTGAGCAGGAATCAGGCGGGCAGAAGTTTAAGATCTGCAAAGTCTGCAAAGCCGCCGTTAAAAACGGCACCAAGAAACTGCCTGTTGTAGCCGCTCCTGCCGAAGAAGCCAAGACGGCGGAAGCCTAATTAAACGGATCCTGCATAATTATATCAATATTTAATCTCTTTGTTACGTTATTGAAAAAATCCATGGAAAGGTTTCTAAGACCGTGTTCCTCGATGAACTCTTCTGTGTATGCGTATAACGGATAGATTTTGGTGCTTTGAAAACTGCGGTTGTAGTGGGTGATGACCGGTAATAAACCAAAATCAGAAATGGATAATTTTTCTTCCTCTTTTTCAAATGTTACGACCAACATTCCGCCTATGACTCTTTCCCTCTCCCTTTGATGGGAGGCGAAATTGCCCAGGGAATAAATTACATACGTTTCTTTGCCGTCGGGGCGAGGCAGTTTGTCCGCTCTCTGGAGTACGTGCGGATGATGTCCGATTATAAGATCGACATTGTGAAGGGCGAGGAATTCAGCGATTTCGATTTGGCTGCTGTCGGGTTCCAGAAGATATTCGGCTCCCCAATGCATGGAAACTACTAAAAAATCGCATAACGGACGCAGTTCGTTGATTTCCTGCGTCATTTTGTTTTTGTCAATCATCGAAACAAGGTCCGGCTGATCTTTTGGAAGCGGAATTCCGTTTAGGCTGTGCGTATATGACAGTAACCCAAGAGTAATGTTATTTTTTGTTATCATGCGCGCGCTTTTTCCTTCTTTACGCGCTCCGATAACTGTAAAAGCCTCTATTGTGTCAAGGAAATCCAAAGTGGAGATGAGTCCTGCAGCTCCCTTGTCCATGGCGTGGTTGTTCGCGATGTTGACGATGTCAAAACCTGTGTCCGCGTGTGTGTACGCCAGAGATTGAGGCGTATTAAACGCGGGGTAGCCTGAGTAACCGTAGCTAGAACCTGCCATAACTGTTTCCTGATTGATAAAAGCTAAATCCGCTTTTTGAACAATAGGTTTTACCTCTGTGTAGATCGAAGAAAAATCGTAAGTTCCTTCGGGCGTTTTATGAGAATTAATTAATGAATCATGAAATAAATTATCGCCTGCGGCGATTAAAGACAAGCTGTATTTTTCAGTTTTTTCTTTTATAACGGCGGCTGAGGCAGTATCGGTTGGAGGAGCTTTAGCAAAAGGAACTTTAGTAGAAGCAGTTTTAGCTTTGTCGGCGGCAGTACCGGAAGAAGCTGGTTTATCAGAAGAGGCAGGCGCAGCAGCAGCGGTACCTTCAGCGGCAATAAGCGGATCCTCAGCCGGCACAGCCGGTCTTGAGGCGCACGAAATTAAAATAACAGGGATTAAACAAAATAAAAATCTAAATCTCAAATTTTCCCCCTATTACTCTAACCGAACCTGATAAGTCCTTATATGATTTTATACTATTAAATCCTCTTTTAGCAAGCAGGTTATTTATTTCATCCATTTGACGCGGATCGGCTTCCAGTAACAGAAAACCGCCTTTTATAAGATAGTCAGGCGCATTATCAATTATTCTTTTAATTACATCCAGCCCCCAAGCGCCGCCGTCGAGAGCGAGGCGCGGTTCATTTTGCACTTCCGCCGAAAGCGTTTCAATTTCGGCTGACGGGATATAGGGAGGGTTAGAGATTATCAGAGAGAAGAGTTCACGCGCGGACGCAGAGGGGAGGGCATTGTAGAGATTGCCGTGGTAGAAGTAGATTGTTTTTTTTGGGAGAAGTTTTTTCGCGTTTCTTTTTGCGGTTTCAAGCGCGTCATGTGAAATATCTGTTGCGTAAATCTCCAGTTCCGGTTTTTCGTTTTTTATAGCAATTGCGACAGCCCCTGAGCCGGTACATAAATCAAGGACATTAAGATTTTTAGCCGCAGAGCATCGAACTACCGGTTCACAGGAGTTAGACTGAGGTTTTTGTTCGCAGGCTTTTTTCTCTTCGCTCTGCATTCCTTGCGCCTGCGCGATAAAATTATCCGATAAAATTTCAAGTGCCGCTTCGATCAGAGTTTCTGTGTCCGGTCTTGGCACTAACACAGATTTATTTACCTCAAATTCCAGTCCTCTGAATTCTTTTTTTCCAATTAAGTACGCTACACATTCACCTGCGGCTCTTCGTTCGATTAATTCGCAGAAGGCGGCGCAATTTTTCGCTGATATTTTATCCGCTGCCGACGCAATGAGTTTGGCGCGGGTGCTATTTAAAACATGGGCGAGAAGGAGGGAGGCGTCAAGATTTGGCGTTTTTATTCCGGCGAATTTTAAATCGGCTGTTCCCTGAGCGGCTGCTTCGCGGATTAGCATGGTTAATCGTCGTTATCTGAAGATGAATCGGCGACGCTTTGTAAAAATTCTTCTTTCGCTGAAAGTTTAAGCGCGTCAAAAAGTTCGGCGGTATCACCCTGCATGATAAGGTCGAGTTTGTAAAGCGTCAGATTAATGCGGTGATCCGTCAGCCTGTTCTGCGGAAAATTGTAAGTTCTGATTCTCTGCGACCGATCTCCCGATCCTACCTGATTCTTTCTTGTTTCCGCCCTTTGTGCCGCCGCCTTCGCTTCTTCCATTTCGTATATACGCGCGCGTAATATGCGCATTGCCTTCGCCTTATTTTTAATCTGGCTCTTTTCATCCTGACAGTGAACGGTGCAGCCTGTCGGGATATGCGTTATGCGCACAGCGGAATCCGTTGTGTTAACGCACTGTCCTCCGGGACCGCCTGCGCGCATTACGTCAATGCGCAGGTCTTCCTGTCTTATATCGATCTCTGTTTCATCGGCTTCAGGCAGAACGGCGACCGTAACAGCGGAGGTGTGTATCCTTCCCGATGACTCTGTGGCAGGAACCCTTTGCACCCTGTGACCGCCTGATTCGTAGCGCAGATTTTCGTAAACATTATTTCCGCTGATTGAAAAAACAATTTCCTTAATGCCGCCAAGTTCAGTCTCGTTGGAATTCATTATTTCGAACTTCCAGCCCTTGGTCTCTGCGAATCTGGAATACATCCTGTAAAGATCCGAAGCAAAAAGAGCCGCTTCTTCTCCGCCTGTGCCGGCGCGAATTTCCATGATGATATTTTTTTCGTCCAGAGGATCTTTGGGGATAAGCAGGATTTTTAGTTTTTCCCTTTCACCTGAAAGTCTGCCTTCCAGCTCTTTTAACTCTTCGCGGGCAAGTTCTTTCATCTCTTGATCTTTTTCTTCCTGAACAAGTGACTTTGCCTGCTCCGCTTGTTTTTCAAGACCTTCTATACTAAGGTGAAGTTCGGAGATTTCGCTAAGATGGGAATGTTCTTTCATTACATCCCTATAGCGGTTTTGATCCTTTACGAGCGCCGGGTCTTGAATAAGAAGCGTTAATTCATCGTATCTTTTAAGCAGGGAAGAAAGTCTGTCGTTCATAATATCCTATTTTTCATTGAAGTAAGGGCAGGAATAGATTACCAGCTCCATTGGATTGTCTTCGCTGGAAAACTTATCCAGCGTTTCTCTTAATGTCTCTTGAACATGACAATTTCCGGTGGATGAACAGAACGGGCAGGCTCCGTTTCCCCTTGGATTCATTTCTACTAGCATGGCTTAGTATATCAAAAGAATATTCATAAAGCAAGGTTGTAGTTACATTTTAAATTTTTTATGTTATAATAATTTTGTGGGGAATTTGGAAAAAATAATTCGATTTATCAAATATTGGTTTCAAAGTCTGTCCGTGGGGCAAAAACGTCAAATGGCTATTATCTGCACTGTTGTTTTTGCTGCTGTTTTATCTTTGTCCGTTCTTTTATCGATAAGAAACCCTGACAACAGAACTGAAAAACAGGTTGAAAGCGAGCGGCTGACGGTTTTAACCCCGATTCCGGCTGAAGATATATTTTTACCCGACGAACCTGATTTTCTTCCAAAAATTTTGCTGGACAGGGAGCAAAGATCTGTTTGGACCGAAGAAAATGCCTCTGAATATTGGCAGGACCCGCTGCGAGGCGGTGAAGAGATGTGGCGTGAAAAAATTGAAGAAGCAATAGATGAATTTTTGGAGAATATCCCATGAATCCCATTAAAAAAATTCTATTTTTTATAATGATAGTTTTTATATTAATGTCCGTCTCATGCGGCAGTCAGCCTAAAAAAGATACAGAACCTTCGGCGGCGAATCCGCCTGCCGAAGCCGAAGCTGAGCCGAATTTGGAACCGGAAAATCCGGTTATTAGAACAGAAGAAGATGAACATTTAGTTATTGAAGATAATATTGATGATACCGGCATTGCGGAAGAACCTCTTGCAGAAATTTCCGAATTGGATTTTAGCGGCGAAATACCTGTCGAAGAAGAAACGCCTTCATTGGCGGAAGCGGAAATCGCCTCTGAGCCCGCTGTTACTCAAGCGCCGCTTCCTGTTCTGCCTCCGCCGCCTGACCCTGCTCCGTTACCTGAAATTGATATTACCCCGGAAGAAGAAACGGAAATTGCAAAGGAATCTTCTGTTTCGGATGAACTTTCTGACGAATTTACAGGCAGGGTCAGCGAAGCGCCGCGCGAAAGTTACCGCCCCAGCTTACCTCAGGCTCCGGCGCATACTCCTGATTCATTACTGCAAATGGGTTTAACGCCGATTGACAGGGAATTGATCTACTCGCGGATAATTCACGCCAATGTCGGACAAATTATCGAAATCCCTTTCCGTGGGACAGGATGGATCTACCTTGGTGAACTTGCGTCGCGCCGCGGAATCACGTACAGCTCCAGGAGAAGTGATCCCGAAGGGCAGAGTTTTATTTTTACGTTGGAAGAAGCGGGAACTTATACATTAAAGTTTTACCGCCAGGATTTTATCAGGGACTATATAATAAACGATCATGTCAAGGTTGTTGTTACGCAAGCGCCTGCAGGCGCAGCCGGATGGTTTCAGCCTGCTGAGCGCGGAAGAGTTGTGGCGCAGCCGCGCTGGCCAAGCGCTCTTGAAGAAGCGCAGATTCGCGGCGGTTCAAGAATACCGGCAGAGCCGGTTGTAACTACAGGCGAAGCGTTTGCGCAGGACAGAGTTTCTCCTCCTTCACAGGGAACAACGCAAACGCAGTCCGCTCCTTCGCGGGAGACGCAGACCGCAAGAACCGCGCCTTCACCTGTACAATCTCCGGTACAACCTGCTCAGTCTCCGTCACAGCCTGTACAATCTCCAACACAACCTGCTCCGGCTGCGGCAGCTCAACCGCAGGCTGCGGCAACACAACCTGTTCAGTCTCCTCAGCCATCCGCTCCCGCAGCGCAATTGCCTTCTCAAGCAGCGCCTCCCACAATGACAAGTGAACAAAGTCCTGCCGCACAAAGCGCAGAAAGTCAGCCGTCCGCGGTCAGAGAAAAATTACCCTTTGACGAAACAATAAAAAAAGCGAAGGATACTTTTGAAGGCGGAAATACCGCCGCAGCGATTGCGTTACTTGAACAACTAATGGAAGATTACCCCGCCGGCAATGATGATATCTACTGGCAATTGGGTCAGTACTACGAAGCCAACAGTCCAAGCAGAAATATTTTACTTTCCATCGATTACTACCGCCGTTTGGTGAATGAATACCCGCAAAGCAGCCGCTATAATGACGCGCGCAGGCGAATCGCGTATTTAGAAAGATTTTATATAAACATTCAGTGAGACTGAACAATAGCAGAATCAAGGAGGAGTCTCAATGATTTCTAAAAAGACGCAGGTAATTATAATTTTTTTAATTATTTATTCAATGGCTTTGGGAATACGCGTATATTGGCTGACGCAAAAAAACGGTTTTCATGTGGACGAAGGATTGTCTCTGGCTATTACCTGTTACAATGAATACATCAGCGCGAAAAATTATGAAATTAACAGGGAATATTCAGGCAGGGAAGTAAGGGAAGAAAGTCTTGTAAGCGACGCAAGCGTTAAAGACGCGTTTTCTGACATTGGTAAATTATGGAAAGATAACCGCGATTCTCCGCATACCAATTTTTATTATTCATTGTTCAGGCTGTCTCTTATCGGGTTAAAAACAGGAGATATGAAACTTATAATTTTCAGGGGAGGGCTTTTAAATTTAATACTTTTTACAGTTTCATTTATTTTCTTCTTTTTGCTGATTAGGCTGTTGTTTCCTGATTCAGCGCTGCTTCAATATCTTGGCGCAGCCTGCGCGTTTTTATCTACAGCCGCAATTTCCAATACGCTTTTTCTGCGTCCATACCAGCTTCAGGAGACGATGTTTATTATCTTTTGTTATTATTTTGTAAAAAATATTAACGCGCAAAATTTTATCTGCGCCAATCGCGCCGTGATAATTAATAAATCGCTGACTCTTATCTGTCTGTCTTTTGTCACGGCTTTTACTCTGTTAACAGGATACTACGCTGTTTTATTTATCGGGTTATTCGGCATTTATATTGTTTACGCAAATTGTAAAAATAAAACATATAAGGAAATACTGTTTTACTTTTTTGTGCTGTGCCTTGGAGTTCTGCTCGCGCTTGCGCTCTATCCAAAATATTTCGCAGGGTTTACTTCATACAGAGCTGCGGGAACATCAAGAACATTATTTATGAATGTAACGGAAAATCTAACATCTTCATTAGCCGCATCGGGAACTCTGCTTGTAAAACATTTCTTTACCATTCCCGTTTTAACAATATGTGGCATCTGTTCTGTTTTATTAATACTTTTTAAACAGAAACTGATCATTCGAAAACAGGCATTTTTTGTTTTTATTGCCGCATTAATATACATAGTTGTAACTTTAATTATCGCGCCGTATAAAGTTTTACGTTACGGTATGCCTGTTTTCCCTTTCCTTGTTTTCTTCCCCATTATGATTATTGATTCTGTTAAGGCAAAAATAAAAAATATAACCATCGCGGTTATCCTGTTATTCGTTATATCTTTTATGGCGGGAGCGGTTAATCAGAATAAAATAGAAAATATTTTCAGCGGTAAATCAGATGAATATATATTCGCCAAAGAAAAAGACGTGCCAGTTTATGTTTTAATGTTTTATTTTGCAGACTGGAATTATGTCGGCACATGGAAATACGCAAACCTTGTGCCGTATTTTAACGACGAACAGAAATATTACTTTATTATCGATTCCGAAGAACTGTTATCATCGGCGCATAAAGAATTTTACCTTGTTATGGAAAATTATCCCGGAATGGTACCCTTCAGCGATCCGAAATTTGAAATCCTTGAAGAATTTGAAATGACCGGGGGAGAGCCTGAGACTGTAGAAAGTTATTTTATTGGAAGGAAAATTAGAGTAAAAGGATTGTAAAGAATCAATGTTTAAATGATCTTTTTCTCTGTTGCTATACGAATCGCCGTGGAAAGATTTTCGGCTCCAAGCTTCATGTATACTGTGTTAACAAGCATTTTTACCGTGTTAATCGAAAGATTGCGGCTTGCGGCGATTTGTGAACGCGAAAGACCGTGAGAAAGATCCGTTAAAACTTCTCGTTCTCTTGGAGTAATAACGATGTTATCCGCTATCTGGTTTGCCTGTTTATACTTGGAAATAACATGAGTAAGGCGTTTTGCGTATGAAGCGGATTTACGGTTTATTTCATTAAGCCATTCTTTTGGAATATTTCCTTTCTTTTTTAACGCGAAGATTGTAAGGGTGCGCATGTCTTTTCCAAGTTCAATGAAGGGCATAATTATATTATTACCGCAGGCGTTTTCGTACGCTTCTTCAAGAGATTTATACGCATTGTCTTTTTCTTTTATTTTATAAAAAACGCAGGCTTCTATGGCGAGCATTTCAATTCTGCCGAATAAAAAAGATTCGCGTTTTTTCATGTCTTCGATATACGAGAGCAGGGGACTGTAATTCCTTGTCAGATAACAGTAACGCGCTTTCATCTGGTTGGCGAAATTTTCCAGAAAACCGGAGTATGCGTAGTGCGAAAAATTTTCTTTTAGCCAGTCGGGCACTTTATCTGCAATGCCGAGGGCGCAGTAATACCAGCATAAAGTAATATCGTAATCAAAAAATCTGTTGGAATAAAAGGTAAAATCCAAATTGGCTTTCATCTCGTTTAATGTCTGCTGCATCTTATTGTAATTCCCCTGCAGGACGGCTATCCTTATTTCATAGAACAATCCTCTGTGCACCACTTCCATCTGTTTAACCGCGCGCGAGCGGATTATACACTGCGTTATGGATGTCTCTGCGGATTGTATTTCCCCCTGATAGAATTTAAATTCACCGATGGCAAGATCGGCTTCTCCTGTGTGACGGTTAATAAAACATTTTTCCAGATGTTTTACGCTTCGCTGCATTGCGTCTATAAATTCCTGAATCTTGCCTTCTTTTGAAGAGCCTACAGCGCAGATCCACGGAGCAGGACCTCTTATGATTAAAACTCCGGGATCAACCGGCTTATTAAAGTAATGGCTGTTTTTTTCGTGGTAAATGTCAAAATCGTAAACATGACTTGTAACGCTCATAGCCATGCGGACAAGAGCCCAGCAATAATAAATACTGCGTAACGTGCTAATTTTAAAAGGATTGTCATCAGGTAATTTTAAAAAGATTTCTTCGTAATACGCCGCTTTTTTATCCGCTTCATCCCAAAGACCCTGACACATTATTGTGCGCAGGTGAGTAGAAGCAAGATAGATAACCGTATCAAAAGCGCTTTGCGGCGCGTTGTCAAGAATTTTAGCCGCGTAACATGAGATATCGAAAGGTATTTCAGCGGGAGAGCCGATGAACATTCCGACAATGGCGTTATAATCCTCAACCTTTTCAAAATAGGAAAGAGCGTCAATTTTAAAACCGTTTTTGTTACACCAAACTCCGGCTATTGAATATGTTTCGCGTTTCAGCTCAGGGGATAGAATATCCTGTTTTGTTGCCAGAAATTCCAGAAAAAGCGGATGAATTAAATACGCGTTAATGTAACCGTCGCGCCTTACATAGTCGTTTTGTTTTTCAAGCTCCGTAACAAGACCTTCGTCTGTGCCGCCTAACTGTGATATAAGTTCCACAGACAAATGATCGATTAAAGAAAGCCGCACTAAAAAAATTTTAAGACGGGCGGAAATTGTATCCCAAATTTCAGTTTCCATAAAACGAAAAATATTTGTTTTCATCGCGTTACGCAAATATCCTTCGTAGCCGGGCGCTTTTTTATATGATCTTGCGATATAGTTAAGCGCAAACGCCCATCCTTCAGTGTCCTGCCAGATTGAACGCAGGGTATCAGGTATTAAGGTAATGCCCTGCGCGCGGAAATACTGCGCAAGTTCGCTTTCTGTAAATCTGAGTATATCTTCGTTTGCTTCAAATATTTGATTGTTTGAAGCGAGACACGCGATATTAAGGCGTGGCGTTGAACGGGAAATAATAAATAGATTTGTAAGAGGCGGCAAATTTCGGATTGCTTCTTCCACAAACCTTATTACGCCTGAATTTTCGATGCAATGACAGTCGTCAAAAACAATTATTCTTTGTTTTTTATCTGCGTATTTGCTCTGAAGGGTAAGATACTGTTTTAATTTTTCCGCTGTATCGGGGAACCCGAGTTTTTTTATCGATAAAGAAAACTCGCCGCTCATCTGCGACATGCTGTGGGAAAAATTTTCCCAAAAACGCGCGCCGACATTATCGCGTTCGGATAGCTGCACCCAAACTGTATTTGCCTGATAACCTTTCACAAAATCGCCGACGGCGGTTGTTTTGCCGTATCCCGCGCCCGCGCAAATCGTAATAAGCGGATATTTCATGGCTTCCATGAACGTGTTATTTATACGCGATCGCATAAAATGAAAATCACTGTTTTTTGCAGCCGGATTAATGGTGTTTTGCTGTGATGTACCCATTAAATCTTTAAAACACTCCCTTTTTTCACAAATAAATCCATTTTTTGCCTTAATAATCTCAATCGTAAATAATCATTTTGTATTTGTCAAATAAAAAATATAACAATATTAATATCGAATATCATAAAAAAAATTAATAATCGTATTATAGTATGTTTTGATATTAATATACAAACTAAAAGCGTAAAAAAATACACAATTAGGTTTTTCCTTTATATTGACAATAATACATATTTCATATAAATTTAATAAAAATTCGGCGCTATAGGGGGACATTTTATGAGGAAATTTGCATTTATTTTATCTCTTTTAGTTTTTATTACATTAATATTTACAGGCTGCTCAAAAGATTCAGGCGGTCTTACCATAAAAGAAGGAAAATTGATGGTGGGTATGGAAATTGGCTACCCTCCCATGGAGTATTTTGCCGAAGATGGTTCAACTCCCATCGGGTTTGACGTAAGCCTCGCAAAAGCGCTTGCGGACAGAATGGGGCTTGAGGTTCAATATATTGATACCGCATGGGACGGGATTTTTGCCGCCGTCAATACGAAAAAATTTGATTGCATTATCTCTTCCGTAACGATAAACGACGCAAGAAAAAAAGCCCATAATTTCAGCAAGCCGTACATTCAAAATACGCTTGCCATTGTAATGCCGACAAATTCAAAACATTTAGTCAAAGCGCCGAAGGATCTTTCAGGTTTAGGCGTCGCGTATCAGGCTGATACTACTTCGGATGATTACATGGCGGAGCTTGCTGCCGGAGGATTGCGCTTTACCGTTCATGAATACGATAAAGTAATGTATTGTTTTAACGAACTTGAGTTAAACAGAGTAGACGCAATCATGACAGACCTTTTAGTCGCCTATGAATATGTAGCCCGCTCAGACATTTTTGAAATCGTCTGGCAGGGCGGAGAAGAAGAGTTCGGCGTCTGCATGAGAAAAGGGAACGACGCTCTGACAGAAGCGATTGATAAAGCGTTAGATTCGCTTTTTGAAGACGGAACTATGCTTAGGATTTCACATAATATTTTTAACGGAATGGATCTTGTCTCTCCTGTACGGCGATAAAAGCTAATGGATACCCTGCGGACAATTATTGTTTCATGGATGCCCCAGCTCCTGCGGGGCGCCAGAGTTACCATCGCGCTGACTGTGCTTGCTGTCAGCGCGGGACTTATTCTCAGCCTCTTCCTCGCTTTGGGGAAGATGTCAAAAAATGTAATCGTAAACAAATTATGCAGCGCGTATGTTTTCTTTTTCAGGGGAACGCCGCTTTTAATGCAGCTCTACTTTGTATATTACGCGCTGCCGATGATTATTCCGGCTCTTACGATTAATAACCGTTTTCTTGCGGCGTTCATCGCCTTTTCACTGAATGCCGCGGCGTACTGCGCGGAGATTATCAGGGCGGCGATTCAAAGCATCGACAAGGGGCAGTTTGAAGCTTCCCGCGCTTTGGGATTATCTTACTGGCAGACAATGAGCCTTGTTATTGTTCCCCAGTCAATAAGACGTTTGATTCCTCCGGTCGGCAATGAATTTATTATGATGTTAAAAGACGCGTCTTTAGTTTCCATGATTGCGTTAGTTGACATTACAAAGGCGACAAGGAATATTGAGGGTTCCACAAGGTCCGCCCTTGTATATATACCCGCGATGATTCTATATTTGATTATAACAGCTATATTTACATATGTTTTCCGAAAACTGGAAAAGAAATATTCGGTTTACGAGTGAGATGCCCATGTCAATGATTAAAACTGATGGAGTATGCAAAACCTTTCACGGCGGCAGCGGGAGAGGTCCTCTTGAAGTTCTTAAAAATGTTTCATTAACCGTGGAGCAAAGCGAAGTTGTCTGCATTATCGGACCTTCGGGAGCGGGAAAGTCAACATACCTTCGCACTCTTAACAGGCTTGAAACAATTGACGAAGGAAAGATTTACATAGAAGACAATCTTTTATTCGACTGTCGTAACGGCGTAAACAGCGTTAAAATGCACAATGACGAGCGTAATAAAATTTTACTTGAAGTTGGAATGGTTTTTCAGCGGTTCAATCTTTTTCCGCATAAAACCGCGCTTGAAAATGTAATGCTCGCTCCTTTGAATGTGCGCAAATTATCCGCTGAGGAAGCGCGCGCAAAATCACAGCAGATACTTGATAGGGTTGGTTTAAGCGATAAAATTAACGCGTATCCTTCGCAGCTTTCAGGCGGTCAGCAGCAGCGCGTTGCAATCGCGCGCGCCCTTGCCATGGAGCCGAGGATCATGCTTTTTGACGAGCCGACGTCTTCGCTTGACCCGGAACTTGTCGGCGAAGTGTTAGCGGTTATGAAGCAGCTTGCGGGCGCGGGAATGACAATGCTTGTTGTAAGCCACGAAATGGGTTTCGCGCGCGAGGTTGCGAACAGGGTAGTGTTCATGTTTGAAGGCTCAATTTTAGAAGAAGGAAAACCCGAACAATTATTTACAAAACCGCAGAACGACCGCACAAGACAATTTTTACAAAGCGTTCTTTGATTCGGTATTTCCCGCGGACAGCCATCTGCGGAAAACAAGCGAAATTCCGTATCCTCCAAAGACAGCGATAAATCTGTCGACAATATTAATTGGAATTTGCGAAAGTATACCGGCGATAAAAGACGGCGCGTTGTTACGCAAAAAGCCGAGTTTGAAAATATCTGACGGCGAGTATTTCCACGGCACTGAAAATTGCTCGATAATTAATTCTATTATTCCGCCAAGGACGCTGATAATAATGCAGTCTAAGACGACAAGAAAAAGGAGCTGTACCGCTACTGGGATAAAAGCGAATAGCACATCCTGTTTGGATGCAAGTTTTTCCAGGAAGAAGGCTTCGCGCGTTTTTATATTTTTGTAAAAATAGCAGACAAGAAAAATCTCCGCGAAAATACAGATAATAAAAGCGTTTCTTATGAGCGCCACATCAAGCGGCACTCTCAGTATAAATTTGAATACAATAAAGAAAAACAGGGGAGAAAAAACAGCTCCTGTCATAATACCTGAAAACATCCCCGCGGTAAAACACATGGCGACAGTAAAAATCGTATCTACGTATAAAGGAACATTCAATAAACCGCTTATAATATAACTAAACGCCGCATTGGCAAAAGCCGAAGCAAGACAGAGAATAATTATTTTACGATTTTGCGTATTATCCATTTATATTTTATGATATAGTATAATATAAAAATGTACAAGCGTTTATTTTATATTATTCTAACCTTCCCGCTCCTTTTTGCCGCCGCATGTTCTTCGCATAATTCATATCCTTCGGTTTCATCAATATCGGGCGAGTGGCTGGAAGTAAAAAAGGAAATATTCGGGCTTGATATAAATGAAGATTATCAGACTGTTTTGCATAACATCGGTAAGTTTAATATAACGGTTAATAATTTTATTACTTCTCCCGTTGGAAAGATGTATCAGAGTTATAAAGATGAATTTATAAGCGATGAATTGATTAGAGCGCTTATAAATATTAATCCTCTGCTTGAGCGGCTTAAAACCGCGGTGAAAGACAGCGCAGGCTTTGTCAATGCTGAAATATTATCATGCATGCTTGAAGTTGACGCTATAATCGAACTTTTACAATATAACGACGCAAATCTTACAAACGTAATCTTACTGCGTATTTATCAGCTTTTCATTTTCCTTACTTTGCTGATTATTATTATCATTCTTGTTATACGATTGTTATATTCAAAATTTGAAAAAATGAGAACAAGAGAACGGCAGAGCATACTTTATTCGCGTCAAATTGTAAACGCCCAGGAAAATGAACGAAAAAGGATAGCCCGTGAATTTCACGACACTGTCGCGCAGGATTTATGGCGGCTTTCGTTTCAAATCGAAAATGAAAAGATTGTAGAAGAGCAAAGGGCAATAATTCAGAGAATTAGAAATATCTGCGAAACGCTGATACCTCCCGATTTTCAAAGACGCGGTCTTTTAAACGCTCTTAAAAAACTGGCGTTCGATTTTGGGCGGAATACAGGCATAGAATGCCGCTTAACGATAAATAAAGACATTAATCTTGAATTAATGGATAATGACACGCAGCTTCAATGTTTCCGCATTGTTCAGGAAAGCCTTAC
>JGI24695J34938_10001994_pt1 | contig 16243 bp, 11 predicted proteins | sample TergutCo191P3_FD_34938 | JGI IMG/M metagenome (IMG submission 34938)
GAATAGAGTACTTATATTGAAACAATACATTAAACCGCGTGTCTGTGTACGAACCAGTGAACCGAAGGTTCGATGGTTCGAGTTCGTGTGGTTTGTGGTCAAATAAAAAATTTATAATTACAGAATAAAAGGAGCAATAAATGAAACCAATTCAAAAACTTGTTATCGTAGTACTTGTATTAACCGTATTTTCCTGCGCAAGCGGGGGAGGCGTTCGCGATGAAGGCTCGCGAAATACCTCGCAGCCTGTTTNCCCGGAAAATAGTCTTACCATAGACTCCGCTATTTCAAGCGCAGCATCCTACTTTGCTCAAAGGCTTCCCGCCTCTTCAAGAGTCGCTCTGGTTTCTTTTGATACACCCTCAGGCAGTCTGTCAAATTATATATTCGAAGAAATGTGGTCGCTCATAGAAGATTCTGGTTTTATTATGGTAGACAGGCGCAATCTTCTGCGAATCGAAAATGAGATCATGCATCAGTACGGAACAGGCATGGTCGATGATAATCTGATGGTTTCGCTTTCAAGGCAAGCTGGCGCGCAGGTTTTGATTTACGGGCATTTGACTTCGCTCAGTCAATCTTCAGCGGAATACAGAATGACAATTTACGCGATTGATGTTGAAACCGCTACCTCAAGCCAGAGATCTTATAATATCCGCCCTGATAACCGGCTTTTGGCTCTTCTTAATGTTTCTATTGATGAAGAGATCGATAAAGCTGTCGCTTCGATGGCGCGGTCTGTAGACGCGAGAACAACAATCGCGATAGGCAGAATAAGCTACGGCGATACTCAGACTGTTTCAAGTTTTTCCGCATGGCTTAAGAACAGTATTATGTCAGGCGCTTCAACGCAGGAAAAATTACAGGTCGCGACAGAGGCGGAAAGTTCCGCTTTCGCTGTTTCAAGCCGCGGTATGACAGTTGAAAATCCCGCCGCGAACAGCGGTATTCAGGCGGTAGTAACGGGAAGTTATGCGCCATTTGACACCGGTGTCGAAGTATCGCTTCAATTGGTATCTACTGACAGAAACAGGGTAGTGTTATCGTCATCGCGTTTTTTTGTTTCCGCTTCGGAACTTGAGCGCCGCCGTCTTTCTCTTCTTCCCGAAACAAATAACGCGGCGATTACCGCGGTCCAATTTGAAGAAAAACAGAGGATACTCAATTCTGTATCCGGCAGCAATAACAGATGGAATCTTACCGCAACGCCTGATGTACTGGATGGAATTTATTACGACGGCGATTATATGACCATGCGTATTTTCTCCGAACGCGATTGTTATTTCCGGATTATTCATATTGATGTTAACGGTTACGCCCAGTTGATTTATCCTCTTTCACCTAACGATAACAATTTCATCAGAGCCGGAGAGACAAGGCGTATCCCTGATAACACCCGTTACCGCCTGCACGCGCCGTTCGGCGAGGAGATGATAATTGTAAGCGCTTATGATCGACCTTTTGTTCAAGGACAATTTTCTGGACAATTATCCGCTGATAGTCTTACGCGCGGAATAACAGTCGAAGGCGACAACCGAACGCAGATGAGCCCGTCAGCTACAGCGAGATTTAACTATACAATTTTACCGCGTTATTAATAAATATGTTATGTCAGGACGAAAGATATTATCCTCTTTAATTTTAACTATACACACAAACATATTATAATGTATAATGTGATCTAGGGAATTATTTCGGTAGTTTTAACGTTTTTTCTAATAGGATTAAACTATGCAAAAAACCATTTTTTTGGTTGATGATAACGCGACAAACTTGACCGTTGCCGAAGACGCCCTTGCAAAGCAATACAAGGTGGTAGCTCTATCCTCCGCCGCGAAAATGTTTAGAGCCCTGGAAAAATTTAAACCCGATTTAATACTGCTTGATATCGAAATGCCGGAAATGTCCGGTTTTGAGGCGATGGAGATATTAAAATCAAGCGGTTCTTATTCGCGTATACCGGTTATTTTTCTGACCAGCATGACCGATTCTTTAAGCGAGGCGCATGGCATTGAGCTTGGAGCTGTGGATTTTATTTTAAAGCCATTTTCCAAACCGGTGCTGCTAAACCGCATTAAAAACCATTTACAAATAGATGAATTGATCCGCGAACGCACAGAGCAGCTTGCCCGCCGCACAGAGCAGCTTATCCTGCTTCAAAACGGAATCGTATATACTTTCGCGGACCTTGTGGAAAACCGCGATAAAAATACAGGCGGGCATATCGATCGCACAGCGGGGTATTTAAAAATATTAATAGATGCGATGCTCGAACAAGGCGTTTATATCGATGAAATGCGAAGCTGGAACATGTCGTCGATAATTTCATCCGCGCGGCTTCATGATCTGGGAAAAATCGTAATTTCCGACACCATCTTAAACAAACCGGGTAATCTTACAGATGAAGAATTCCAAATAATGAAAACGCACACACTAGAAGGCGAACAAATTATTGATAAAGCGATAGAACGGACAGGAGACGCGGAATTTTTGGACAACGCGAAGGTTATCGCAGCTTTTCATCATGAACGATGGGACGGAAAAGGATATCCCTACGGTAAAGAAAAAAAAGAGATACCGCTTCAGAGCCGGCTGATGGCGATCGTCGATGTTTATGACGCTCTTGTTTCCGAGCGCCCTTATAAAAAACCTTTTACGCACGAAGAAGCTGTCAATATTATATCTAAAGGTTCGGGTACCCATTTTGATCCGGAAATTGTAAAAGTTTTTAAAAATGTTAATAAAAAGCTAAAAAACGCAATATAAATACTTTCATACGTAAATTATTTTTAATTTAATTGGCAATTTATCGTTATTTATATTAAAATATCAATAGAATGTGAAATAGGGTGGTATTTGCGATGAGAAAATGCCATTAATAGAAAAAAAATACAGATAATAGGGTGGTATTTGCGATGAAAAATGGATTCATCGATTCGTTATACTGTTTTTTTCCAGTTTTTCTATTATTTTTACTTTTTTTTCGCGGTAAAAATCAAGAAAATTCACAAAATGACCCTTTTTACTACATAATTTCCGGCACTCACAGTATAATAAATAACGCTCACAAAGTAGTTTCCAAAGCCGCTGAAGATTACGCGGCAAAGATATTGTAAAAATGAAAAAAAATTCTATTTTGATTATAACGCTTGCTTCCATATTTTTTACCGGATGTTCATCTCCGAATTCATATCAATTTTTAAGCCGTTATACATTTTCATCGTACAATGACGTTCCCGGCGTGACACAGGAAGAAAAAAACGCCATCGCTAAAATACGCGAAAATTATGAAACGCTCATTTATGGAATGCCGCTTAGTACAGAAGCGTTTAAAGATTTAAACGGCGATATGAGAGGATTTACAGCGCTGTTCTGCGAATGGCTGACAGATATTTTCGGCATTACTTTTAAGCCTGCGCTGTACGAGTGGAATGATCTGCTCTCAGGTCTTGAAACAGGAGAAATTTCCTTCACAGGCGAATTAACGGCAAGGGAAGAACGGCTTGATATTTACCGTATGACAAGCGCGATCGCCATGCGCCCGTTAAAATATTTTCGACTAGCCAGCTCAAACCCGCTTGATGAGATAATTAAAGATCGTCCAATACGCTGCGGCTTTATAGAAGGAACCGCTACAATATTGACTGTTTCCTCCGAACTGGCGCCTGGCTCCTTTGAGTCTGTTTTGCTTAACGATGTCAGCCTTGTTTACGACGCGCTAACAAGCGGTGAAATCGACGCCTTCTATTACACCGGCACTTCAGAAATAAATTTTATTGAGTATAACGATGTTGCGGCTTTTTATTTTTACCCGTTGATTTACCGCCCTGTTTCTCTGTCGACTCAGAATCACGCGCTGGATCCAATCATCTCGGTAATGGAAAAGATATTGCAAACAGAAGGCAGCCTGCACTATCTGACAACGCTTTATAATCAGTCGCACACTGAGTATATGCGGCATAAGATGCAAATGCAGCTAACGGAAGAGGAACGCGCGTTTATCCGCGATAATCCAATGGTGCCGATCGGCGTAGACCCCGGTAATTATCCCGGCTCTTTTTACGACGCGCGCGAAAAAAAGTGGAGCGGGGTCTCTCTTGATATACTTGATGAAATATCGCGTCTTACAGGATTAACTTTTAATCGCGTCAATGACGAGCATACGCAATGGCCTTTAATCTACGAAATGCTCCGGAGGGGAGATGTCGCTATGGTTACTGAGCTTACCCAGTCGTATGATCGCTCAGAGCCTTTTTTATGGACGCGATCAGCGCATATAACCGACTTCCAGGCGCTGATCTCTCATATTGATTTTCCTGATATAAAAATCAACGAAGTGTTATACGTCAAGGTTGGATTAGCGAAAAATACAGCATACGCCGAGGTTTTTAAAAAATGGTTCCCCAGCCACACAAAGACTGTCGAGTACGAAAGCGTTGAGGACGCGTTCGCCGCTTTAATGCGCGGAGAAATTGACATGGTCATGGCGAACCAAAGAAGGCTTTTATATCTGACCCATTACAGGGAGCTTCCCGATTACAAAACCAATATTGTGTTTGATTACGCGATGGATATTCAATTTGGCATTAATGAAAACGAGGAAATCCTTCGCTCCATTATTGATAAAGCGCTTGTTAACATAGACATCAAGAGCATCTCGGATCAATGGATGAGAAGAACCTACGATTACCGCAGCAAAGTTGTGGAAGCGCAGCGCCCGCTGTTTATGAGTTTATCTTTGCTTTTTCTTCTTGTTTTAATCTTGATAGCTGTTCTTTTCGCGAGAAGCCGCATGACAGAAAGAAATCTGGAAAGACTTGTTAAAAAACGCACTGATGAACTCGCGCTTCAAACAGCGACACTTACTACTTTGTTTGACTCCATTCCCGATCTTATTTTTACAAAGGATCTTAATTTAAAATACAAGAGCTGCAATAAGGCGTTTTTAAAAAATTTTGGCAAGCGCATGGAAGACATGTTTGAAAAAACAGATTCTGATGTTCTTAATATCCCTGTAGAAATCGCGAACCATCACATGGAACAAGACGCCATTGTAATATATGAGAATTTTATAACTACAGTCGAGGAAAATATTCCCTGCGCCGACGGAACTAGCCCTCTGTACGAAACGACTAAAGTGCCTCTAATGCTGAACGGCGCTGTAGTGGGACTTATCGGCATTTCGCATAACATTTCTAAACTTAAAAAAATTGAACAGGAAACCTCGTTCTCGTATGAGTACGCCAAAAAATTAAATAAAGCGCTCGCGAAAATCACAAAGTCGCCGACCATTTCCGCTGGAATTTTAAAAAACGCGGCAGATATTGTCGCGCAGGAAGGATGTGAGGCGCTAAGCTCTCACCGCGTCAGCATATGGAGCTATTTAGGTAATGAGGATGTTTTAAAGTGCGTTTCCAGCTACGACATGTTTACAAATGAAAGGGATTCCAATGAAACATATGACCTCTCAAACCGTAAGGAGTATTTGAGGCTGCTTAAATCGGAGCGGCTCATAATAATGAATAATTGTGATGAGTGCAAACTGATTACCAGTTCATTCAGCGGATATGATTATTTATGCGCGGCTCTTGACGCGCCAATCCGCGTCGACGGTCAGCTTACAGGAGTTGTCTGCGTTGAACAGTGGGTATGCGATGAGTTTCCTTATAAACGCGAGTGGACTATAGAAGAGCAGAACTTTACTTCTTCCCTCGCGGATTTAATGGCGCTGGCTGTTTCCGGATCGGAAAGGCATAAAGCGCACGAAGCCGCGCAGCTCGCGAATTCCGCGAAGTCCAGTTTCCTCGCGAGAATGAGCCACGAGATACGCACGCCAATGAACGCGATTCTCGGAGTTACCGAATTATTAATATCAAATGAAAAACTGCCCGCGGAAATTCAGGAAGGGCTTGATAAAATTTACAGTTCATGCGATTTGCTTTTGGGCATTATCAACGACATACTGGATTTTTCTAAAATTGAAGCGGGCAAACTCGACATAATGCCTTCTTCGTATAAAGTCGCGAGCATGTTAAATGATTCTGTTCAATTAAACATGATGCGAATTGAATCCAAGCCAATTGAGTTTGAGTTTAAAGTCGATGAAAACATACCGGCGAATCTTATTGGCGACTCTCTTCGCATAAAACAAATTTTAAATAATCTTTTATCAAACGCGTTTAAGTATACTGATTCTGGAAAAGTTACATTATCTGTCTACGCGGAACCAATTCCTTTAATCTCATATCTGCCGGATCATTTAATGATTAATCAGGTTAAATGGCTTGGACATGACAGGGAAGGTATAATTTTAATTTTTAACATTCATGATACCGGCAGCGGAATGACAGAAGATCAACTGGATAAACTGTTTCAGGAATACGCGCGTTTTAACACAAGAAAAAATCTTACTATCGAAGGCACAGGGCTTGGTCTTACGATCACAAAGCGTCTTGTTAACCTTATGGACGGAAGTATCAGCGTTGATAGCGAACCTGATAAAGGCACGCGTTTTATCGTCAAGCTGCCGCAGGAAATTGAAAGCAAAGAAATTATCGGAAACGAGGTGGCTGACAATCTGCGCCAGTTCCGCGGTAATTTTATGGCGAAGAAAGTGAGAAATAAAATCGCGCGCGACCCGATGCCGTACGGAAGAATTCTTGTTGTTGACGATGTAGAGACAAATATTTATGTCGCTGTCGGTCTTATGAAATTATACAAGCTGCGGGTAGACACCGCCATGAGTGGACAGGAAGCCATCGATAAAATTAAGGAAGGCAAAACCTACGACATAATTTTTATGGATCACATGATGCCTGAAATGGACGGCATTGAAGCGGCGAAATATATACGCGAGCTTGGCTACAGCGCTCCGATTATCGCTCTTACCGCGAACGCGGTGTCAGGGCAGTCAGATATGTTTCTTAAAAATGGCTTTGACGATTTTATATCAAAACCGATAGATATACGGCAGATGAACACGATTCTTAACAAATTTGTGCGGGACAAACAGCCAGCCGATGTAATAGACGCGGCAAAATCGCAAAGCAAAAACGCGGTCAATGATAATAGCGCCGGGATAGATTCGGTTTTACTGGAATCTTTTATCCGCGACGCGCGCAAAGCTGTAGCGCTGCTTGATGAATTAGCAAACCCTAACAGCGCGGCGTTAAAAAGCGGATTTGAAAACGATGATACATTAAAAAAGTTTGTAACAACAGTTCACGGCATTAAAAGTTCGCTTTTTAACATTGGCGAAAAAGAGCTTTCCCAGACAGCGTACAGCTTAGAAATCGGAGGACGCGAAAATAACTTAGAGCTGTTAAAAGAATTGTCTCCGGAATTTTTGGATAAGTTGCGCTTGCTTACGGAAAAATTTGAAACAAAACTGGAAGAAGCCGCCGGAGATTCAGCGCCTGAGAACGAAGATATCGATGATTTACGCGGCAGGATGACAGCCATTAAGGAACTGTGCGCGGATTATGACAGAAAGGGAGTTTTGGATTCGTTAAAAGAAATTCGGAACTGCTCAAAAGAGACAAGAGAAGTTATTGACAGGATTAACGAATACGCGCTTCACAGCGAATTTGAGGAAGCGGAAGCGGAGACAGTGGCGTTTCTGGGCGCGTTAGGTGAAACCGGCGCAGGCGGTGAAACTTCCGGCTTAAAGCTTTCCGGCAGAAAAATTGACGGACTGGATATAGCGGCAGGATTAGAGCGATACGAAGGCGATGAACAACAATACCTTAGAGTTCTGCGTTCGTATAAATTCAGCGTTAGTTCAATGCTTGAAGAAATTGAAAATGAACCGGACGAAGGAACAATCAAAAATTATGAAATAAAAGTTCATGGAATCAAGGGAACAAGCCTTGATGTTCACGCTGATAATATTGGCGTAAGAGCGAAAGAACTTGAAAAGGCGGCAAAAACCGGCGATTTTAACTATATACATGAGCGTCATAAAACATTCCTCGCTGACGCGTGGAAGTTGATCGGCGATTTGGAAAAAACGCTGGACAGCATTGACGCGGAAACCCCAAAACCGCTTAAAGACTCTCCTGATTCGCTAACGTTAAAAAAACTTCTTGCCGCCTGTAAGGAATATGATATCGAAGAAGCTGACAAAGCGATGGCTGAAATTGAAAAATATAAATATGAGGCGGATGATAATCTCGCGGGCTGGCTTAGGGAAAATATTGACAGGACGAATTTCAAAGAAATAATTGAGAAACTGGAGAATTATAACAATGAAAGAACAGGTTAAATCAATGACTAAAAAAGCAAGAAATTCAAGCGAAGCTTCCCGCGGAAATTCCAGCGAAGCTTCCGGTGATGTTTCCCATGTTACGCGAAAAAAAATTATTTATGTTGACGATATCCAGTACAGTCTTATATCCGTAAAAAACAGGCTGCAAGGTCTTTATGATGTTTTTACTGTGGATTCCGCCGTGAAGATGTTTGATTTGCTTGAAAATTTAACTCCTGATTTAATTCTTCTTGATGTCAATATGCCTTATGTTGACGGTTATGACGCTATTAAAACTTTGAAAGCTGATGAGACCTATTCCTCTATTCCGGTTATTTTCCTTACGGGAAACAGCGACAGGGAAAGCGTGGTTAAAGGACTCAGCCTTGGCGCGGTTGATTATATTATCAAACCTTATAACTCTTCAAAATTAATTGAAATTATTGATAATAACCTCAACGATTCGGAACAAAAAGATTCTTCTTCAAGCGGGAGCATCGACAATAAGCCTGTTGTTCTGATTGTTGACGATGTGTCCAGCATGCTGCGCGCGATGCAATACGCTTTGCATGATCGGTTTAAAGTTTATATTCTATCTAAATCGCAGGACGCGCTTGATTTTCTGCGGACAAAAAAACCGGATTTAATCCTTCTTGATTACCTGATGCCTATATTGAACGGTTTTGATCTTATTCAGATGATACGCGCAATGCCTGAGTATGAGGATACGCCGATAATTATTATTACAACCGAAGGAACAATGGATCATGTGAACAAAGCAGTTTCCATCGGCGCTTCTGATTTTATCGTAAAACCTTTTAAGCCAAAGGAGTTAAACGATAAAGTCGCCAGACATATACGAATCGCGAAACAGATGGGTCTGTTTAGAGATGATTTAAAAAATAATATGGGCAAATTATGCTAAAATTAATATTTATTATTGACGATAACGACGCTAATCTGACAGTCGCTGCACGCGCTTTGGAAGACGAATACCGGATACTGACAATGGCGTCGGCTCAAAAAATGTTTTCTCTTCTTGAGAAAAAAACGCCGGATTTGATCCTTCTTGATGTTGAGATGCCTGATATAAGCGGCATTGAAGCGGCTGTCCGCCTGAAAGAAAATCCCCAATGGAAAGATATTCCCGTTTTATTCCTTACAAGCTATCGCGATGAAAAATTGTTATCTGACGCTGAAAAATCCGGCGCGCTAGAGGTTATCAATAAACCTTTTGAGCCGGCTGAATTACTGGAATGCGTTAAAAAATATATAAAAACCCAATAACGCCGCGTGTCCGCCTGATAAATTTCTTAGAATTTTATTTTAATTACTAGCGTATTTTTCTTGAAAGCTCCGTTTGAAATTATTATTTTAACAATATAACACATAAAAATTGTTTTATGCAAAATTATTCTAAATGGAGGAAAACCATGAAACTCAAAGTTAAATTAAGTCTAATGGTGATCGCGATTGTTGCGGTCATTGTTACGGGAATCGCGGTTCTGCTTTTGCGAGAGGCTTCCGATATAAGCCTGAAATTAAACATGAAAAGTTTAACGCATACGCTGGATAATGTAATAACGTATTGGACAGGCAGGGAAAACAGCCATATCCGCGCGTTAAGCACGCTTGGAGCCGTAATGGAAGATTTTGAAAGTCTTCCTGCTGAAACTAGGCGCGATCAATTTGACAGTATGCTTAAAGGAGCGCTGCTGGAAAACGACGCGTGGGTTTTGACTTACGCGATCTTTAAACCTAACGCTCTTGACGGTATGGATAATGAGTACATCGGAAGGTCAGGCTCAAATACTAATGGGCAGTATGCCATGACTTATACCAAGGAAACAGGTTCAATTACTACCCGCGCCAGCAATGACATCGAAAAAACTATGGCGCGCATAACAGGACCTGACGCGAAAAAAGATCGTTTTGATGATCCTATCCCCTGGACTATAGACGGAAAGAGCACATTCGCGATGAGAATACAAGTTCCTATTATTAATCCGCGCACAAATGAAGTAATCGGCGCGGTTGGCTGTCTTCTTGACGCCGCTGTTATACAGCCGACTGTTATGCAAACTTTAACTGAAAATGATGATATCGCGATGATGGTAATGTATTCAAACGACGGAACTGTTCTTGGGCATTTCATTCCTGATAGAATCGGGAAAAATATGCTTGATGTTGACGCTGAAGTTGGCGTAAACCAGGGACCAATGTTCGAGGCGATTCAAACAGGCGGAACTTTTGACGCTGAAGCTTACGACCCGACATTAGGCACGAACATCATTTTTAAACTTAAATCATTTCCTATCGGAAACTCGGAGCATACATGGTCGATACTGATAGGAGCGACTGAAGCGCATGTATTAAGAGATGTCCGCGCTATAACAAAATTTACCATTATATTGGCGGCAGTCGCGATTTTTATCGGAGCTGTTATTACATATTTCGCGCTGCATTATATGACTAAACCGCTTGTATCAGTAATTGATAATCTTAAAGATATTTCCGAAGGCGAAGGGGATTTAACCCGCAAAATAACGACTAACTCAAAGGACGAAATCGGAGATCTCGCGAAATATTTTAACAATACTTTGGAAAAGATTAAAAGCCTTATATTCTCTATTAAAAATGAATCAAATACTTTATCCGATGTCGGAACGGTTCTCGCCAGCAATATGAATGAGACCGCGGCGGCAGTAAATGAAATCACCGCGAATATTCAAAGCATTAAAGACAGGGTAATAAATCAAAGCGCGAGCGTCAGCCAGACTAACGCTACAATGGAACAAGTTGTGGGCAATATCAACAAACTTGATACTCTGGTTCAGGAGCAGACTTCGAATGTTTCTCAGGCATCGTCGGCTATTGAGCAAATGGTCGCTAACACCAACTCTGTCACTAATACGATTATCAGCAACGCCAATAATGTAAAAATATTAAAAGACGCGTCAGAAATCGGACGCAGCAGCTTGCAAGAGGTTTCTCAGGATATTATGGAAATCTCAAATGAATCCGAAGGACTTATGGAGATAAATACTGTTATGCAAAATATTTCCAGCAAAACTAATTTACTGTCAATGAACGCCGCTATTGAAGCCGCGCACGCTGGAGATTCAGGAAAAGGCTTTGCCGTTGTAGCAGGCGAGATTCGAAAGCTTGCCGAGAATTCCAACGAACAGTCTAAAACCATCGGCATAGTGCTTAAAAAGATAAAAGATTCAATTGACAACATTACCCGTTCAACAGAAAATGTTTTAACAAAATTCGTCGCGATTGATGACAGCGTTAAAATTGTAGCGGAGCAGGAAGAACACATTCTTCACGCAATGGAGGAACAGGGAGTAGGAAGCAAGCAAATTCTGGACGGCATAAGCAAAGTTAATTCCATTACGCGGCAAGTAAGCACAAGGTCTGTTGAAATGCTTCAGAACGCCAGAGAAGTAATACGCGAAAGCCAAAACCTTGAAAAAGTTACACAGGAGATTGAATCCGGCATGAACGAAATGGCGAACGGCGCCGGTCAGATTAATATCGCCGTAAATCAAGTTAATGATATCAGCGGCAGGAACCGCGAAGGAATCAATGTCCTGATTGGAGAAGTATCGCGTTTTAAAGTAGCGTAATAATTATTGCCTGACCGCCTGAAAGCGGTCAGGTTTTTTATGACACTACATCATTTCTGCATAATCTGCGCAGGTCGCCCGGCGTTACTCCGTATTCGCGCTTGAACGCCCTTATAAAAGATTGTTCATAATCAAAATCATATTTTACCGCGATGTCCAATACGCTTGATTCTGTTTTTAACAAATCATTTAAGCTCGCGTTTAATTTGCGCGATTTTATATAACCTGTTATCGCTCTGTTATACGAATACCGGAACAACCGGCGCAAATGTCCTTCTGACAGAGTGTATTTTTTCGCGAGGGTGTTAACATTTATGCCTTCGCGTATATTGTCTTCTATCTCTGTCAATATCTCCTTTAAAAAATTATACTTTTTTAACATCTAATGCTCCAATTGGCAAAAAAAAGGTTCAAAGCTATACGCTCTGAACCGCCGAATATCAATGATAATTAAATCATAGCAATAGCAATTCAGATCCTTTTGTCCCGCGCAAGACCGAGGTATTTACGGCCGCGGAGGAAGTAAGACTGTTAATATTTTTCCGTTTAATCATTTCTAAAAATTTACCTCCTTTTTATTAGATTTTATTTTATTATACTTTATTTTAATATTTTGCAATGAACTTTTTTGATCATTTTTAAAATTTTTTTATATTTTTTTCTGACTGGATAAGAGTGAATTCACTCAATTTTTTTAAGGAAATCCGCCATATATACGATTGATGAGGCTATTCCCCGCGCGTCTTTTGCTTCTTCGTTCTGTTCCCTTGCTTTTAGAGAGGCAAGCAGGCTGTCTAAAAGCTCCGCGGTCGCTTCGCTCCAGCAGGTGATCATCATTCCGGCAAGAACGCCTTTATAGCCCTTTTCCTTCGCGGATTTCTCGTATTTTAGAGCTTCATCCAAAAGAAAACGAGCCTGTTTCAACTCCCTCCAGCCCGCGGGGATTACTGTAAAACCTTTTTCAAGCAGCGCTTCTATCCCGGGGAAACCCTGTTCATTTTGTTCATAATGCCAGTCAGCGAGAATTATATCATTGGGGATCATGTCGAGAGCCTTCCATGTGCCCCAGATATCTCCCTCCCAGGCGTGGTAACCGAAAGCTTCGGCGTTATTCAGGCGATCCGCCCACATCATCATCTTTCTGCCTTTCTTTGTAACGATGTGATCATAGAGGATTTTTACCGAGCGCGCGAAAAGTTCCGCCCTGTCTTTGCCTTTGCACCTCGGGCAGTTCTCGTCAGCTAACGAAAAAACTTCGTCCATGCCGACATGCACAGTATCCGCGTTAAAGTCATCAGCGATTTCATCGATCATTGGTAAAACAAATTTGTATACATCGTCGTTTGACGCGCACCAGCTGTGACAGTAAAATTCCAGGTCGGGAGTGTTTTCCGCGTCTCCGTCTTCGGGTACATACGGCGTCTCGTCAAATTCAGGGTGCAGTTTTAAAAGCTTGTTTTTCTCAAAACGCCAGCCCTGATGACCGAGGCACATAAAAAGAGGGACAATTTTTATGCCGAGTTTTTTCGCCGCTGCCGCTATTTTACGCGCGTTATCTTTTCCAAAACTTCCATCCGCGAGCTCGGGAAAGCAGAGGTAATTGTAGCCCGGATTAAACTCAAGGCATAAAAGATTTACGCCTAATGGCGCGAGACCTTCTTCCATATATTGAATCAGTTTATCCGTGACATTCGCTTCTTTTATCCGCAGATGAACAGCTTTAATTTTTTGCGGCATAATTCCCTTACCTCTCTTATATTTTATGTTATTATTATAATGTATAAACGCGTACCGGCAAGGAGAAATTAAATGAAAAGAATCAGATTCGCGAGAACGGAGTTGATGGTCAGCAGAATAGCGTTTGGCGGTATTCCCATAATGAGACTTAATAAAAACGACGCCGCGTCGCTCGCGCGCGAATCAATTAATATGGGTATAAATTTTATTGATACCGCGCATGTTTATACCGACAGCGAGGAAAAAATCGGGCAGGCGATAAAAGGAATGAAGAGGGATGATTTAGTTATCGCGACTAAATCACCGGCTGATGATAAAAAAATATTTTTAGAACATGTTGATCTTTCTTTAAAAAGGCTTGGAACGGACTATATTGATATTTACCAGTTTCATGGAATCAGCTCTCAGGCAAGGCGCGGCGCGGTTTTCGCTGAAGGCGGCGCGATGGAAGGAATGAACGAAGCGGTTAAAGCCGGGAAGATAAGATTCGCCGCGTTTTCGAGCCACAGCCTGCCTGTCGCGATCGATTTAATAAAGACAAATCTTTTCGCTTCTGCTCAGCTTCCTTTTAATTATATCGACAGCGCCGCCTCTGATGAAGCAATCGCTCTCGCGAAAGAACTTGATATTGGTTTTATCGCCATGAAACCGATGGGCGGCGGCCTTCTTGATGACGCTGGTCTTGCCTTCCGTTACCTTTTATCATTTGACAGCATCGTCCCTGATCCGGGAATTGAAAAAATCGAAGAGATAAAAGAGATTATTGCGATCGCGGAAAAAAATGAAGCTCTTTCTGATAATGATAAAAATGAAATTGAAAAACAGCGAAAAGAATTCGGCTCTTCGTGGTGCCACCGCTGCGATTATTGCCAGCCATGCCCGCAGGGTATCGCGATCAGTTCCGCCTTGTGCGTAAAAAGCGCGTTTAAGCGCATGCCTGTAAGCCGGGCTCATTCCTTTGTCGGTCCTGCTATTGATAAAGCGAAAACCTGTACAGAGTGCAGGCAATGCGTCAGCCGCTGTCCTTATGATCTTGATATACCAGCGATTTTAAAAGAACAGATCAAATTGTATGAGACAATGCCGCGCGAGTGACGGATGTTGTGAGCTGAAATTATTTATCCAGTTTCTCTTTAAAGAATTCCGCGATGATATCCCATAACGGCTTTTGGAAGAACTGAGGGTCCGCGTGTTCCGCGTCTTTTAATGTTATAAAACGCGCGTCGATGTTTTGTTTAACTAACGCGTCGTAAAATATTTTTCCCTGTTCTAAAGGAACTGTCGTATCATCCGCGCCGTGCAGAATCAGAAAAGGCGGCGCGCCGCGCGTTATGTGATTTGCCGGATTTATATAGCGCGTATACTTTTTATCTTTTATATCGCCTGAAAAAAACAAAAACTTAAAGTCTGTTGTCTTTGCCATTTGCGCGAGATCGCAGGGCATGTACCACGGGCACGCGGCTTGTACCGCGCTTGAGAAATTTAAATGCGCGCCTTTTTCAAGTTCTTTATCGCTTGTAAGCGAAACCATCGCCGTAAGGTAGCCTCCCGCGGATTCGCCTGCCAGACCGAATCTTTCCGCGTCAATGGAGTAACGCTCCGCGTGAGCGCGCAGATACCGGATAGCTCCTTTAATGTCGATGATCGCTCCCGGGAACGGAGCCTCATGACCAAGCCTGTATTCCGCGCTCGCGACGACAAAGCCTTTTCTCGCGAGGTCAGCGAGGTAAGGAACATGAGCGCCTTTATCCATCTGCGTCCACGCGCCGCCGCATATCCAGACAATGCACGGATATTTTTTTTGATTAGTCTGAGGGTAGATGATGTTCATTTTTAAATCGCGCGTTACGTGACCAAACCACGCGTCAGCCTGCGCGTATGTAACGTTTTCATCAAGATAATAAACAGGATCGGTTACTTCAATTTTAATTTTTTCTTCCATTGATGTTATCCCAATTTTTTTCGCCTATAAGAGTTTATCAAGCTCGTCTACAAGACTTCCGAAAATATCGCAGGCCGCGTTAACAGGATCGGGAGAACTCATGTCCACCCCCGCGGTTTTAAGAGCGTCAATCGGGAAGCGCGAGCCGCCGGATTTTAAGAAAGTAAAATAATCTTCTCTTTCTTTCGCTCCGCCATCCATAACGCGGTTCGCGAGAGCGAGCGCCGCTGATATGCCTGTTGAATATTTATAGACATAGAATGAACGGTAAAAGTGAGGTATTCGAAGTCCTTCAAGATCGCTTACATCTTCCAATACCATTTGCGGTCCGAAATATTTTTCTAAAAGTTTTCTGTATTCGGCCCGCAGTATTTCTACCGTTAACGGATTTCCGCTTTCTTCAAGCTCGTGGGTGATTTTTTCATACTCGGCGAACATTGTCTGGCGGTATAAAGTAGCTAAAAGATCATCAGCGCGTTTATTTACAAGATACAGGCGCGTTTCTTTGTTATCTGACTGTTTTAGCAGATAACGGAAAAGCAATTCTTCGTTAAAAGTGCTTGCCACTTCCGCCTCAAAAATCGTGTAATTGTAATGCATAAACGGATTGCTGCGCGCGCTGTACCATGAATGCATTGAATGTCCGCCTTCATGCGCGAGAGTGAATACATCGCGGATTGAATCATC
>JGI24695J34938_10001998_pt1 | contig 16217 bp, 13 predicted proteins | sample TergutCo191P3_FD_34938 | JGI IMG/M metagenome (IMG submission 34938)
TTTAAGAAGTACCAACTACTGGGTTGTTGCGGGCGGAACGAATGCCACAGGATTTAATGCCCTCCCTGCTGGAAGGTACAACGGAAAAACAGATAGATTTGTTGACCTCCACGGCTTCACTGCCTATTGGTCGAACAATGCCCTTTCTGAAATATATGCACACTACCACTCAATATCATATTATTGTAATTTAGTTGAAATAATTCAAACAGAGAAATCAGATGGATTGAGTGTCCGGTGTGTAATGGATTATGAATGAAAAAAGGGGCGGTGAGAGAATGATATTGCACTATATCTAAATAAAAAATTATTCACATTTTCCATTAAATAAAAAAACCTACTTTTGCGCTTCTTTTGAATAAATGTATTATGATTTTAATTGAAACTATTGAGAAGCTTAAAGAGGTCCTTCTCAGGATTAAAAGTAATGGCAAAACTATTGGTTTTGTACCGACAATGGGCGCGCTCCACGAAGGTCATATTTCATTGATTAAGAAAGCAAAAAGCGAAAACCAAGTCGTAGTGCTTTCAATTTTTGTGAATCCATTACAGTTTGATAAACCGGATGATTTGGAAAAATATCCACGTGATCTTGAGAAAGATTTGCTGATGGTTGAACACTGTGTTGACATCGTTTTTGCGCCTGCAGTGCAAGAAATATTTCCAACAAGCCCGACAGAGAACTACAGTTTTGGCGGATTGGAAACGGTTATGGAAGGTGCTTCCCGTCCGGGACATTTTAACGGAGTTGCCACTATTGTGAAACGCCTGTTTGATTTCGTGCAACCCAATAGAGCCTATTTTGGTGAGAAAGATTTTCAACAATTGGCCATTATCCGTCAATTGGTGGAGCAAACAAAATCAGAAGTAACCATTGTCTCCTGTCCGGTCATTAGAGAACCTAACGGGTTGGCAATGAGCTCCCGAAACCAACTACTTTCATTTGCGAAGAAAAATATCGCATCAAAAGTGTATGGCATCATTAATAAATCGAAAGCCTTAGGCACAACAAGTGTGAAGAAAATCAACGATTTTGTTTTCGCCGAAGTAAAAAAATTAGAACCTATTAAATTAGATTATTTTACTATTATTGATGAAATAACCTTGAAATCAGTTGACTCATTAGATGATGCAACAAGCGTAGTTGCTTGCGTAGCCTTCACTATCGGAGAAGTAAGACTCATAGACATGATCCGTTTCAAATAACCACCACTATTTTTTACCATTAACCACTAATCATTGATCACTAATCACTATAAGATGTTTATTGAAGTTGTTAAATCCAAAATTCACCAAGTTACTGTTACCGAAGCTAATTTAAACTATGTCGGTAGTATTACGATTGACGAAAATTTGATGAATGCTGCAAATCTAATTGAAAACGAGAAAGTACATGTCCTCAACTTGAATAACGGCGAGCGCTTGGAAACTTATGTTATCAAAGGAGAAAAGGATTCAGGCGTCATTTGTCTAAACGGTCCTGCCGCACGAAAAGTGTATGTAGGTGATGCCGTTGTCGTTATTTCATATGCTATTATGGATTTTGAAGAAGCAAAAACTTTTAAACCCCACATTATTTTCCCCGATGAAAATAATAGACTGAAATAATTGAGAACTTATTTTAACATATTTTATAGATTTCTATTTATCATTAGTGCTTTGTGGGGTGCTGGTTTTGCGCAACCACAAAAAGTGCCTGTTGAAACTTACAGTTTTATAAACTATAAAGCTGACACATTGCATCTTTCACAAAATAAATCTTTTTTAAAACATTTTGCATCAAAGTTCGATTCTGTTGTATCACACAATACCGGAAATATTAATATTGTGCATATTGGGGGGTCTCACGTGCAAGCCGGCACATTTCCCAACACGGTGCGACAAGAGTTTTTGAGAGCATACCCTTATTTAAAGGCAGGCAGGGGAATGCTCTTTCCATACGCAGCTGCTCCAAAATGTAATAATCCCATAGACTATAGAACAAGATCAACAGGTCGATTCGGATTAGTTAGAAATGTGCACAAAGAACATGCTAAACCGCTTGGGGTAACAGGTATAGCCGTTTATACATTGGATTCCATTTCAGAGATAAGAATCGTTCACCGCGATTCACTAACAAAATTTAATACTACAAAAATTACGCTGTTGGGATTTGCTGATGATGCTACTGATTGTATTCCCATATTACGGATTGATTCCGTTGACTTTTTACCCTCAGCAATCCTTCCCGAAAAACGTCAATTTGTTTATCAAAATATCAATGTAACAGATTCTTTTGCCTTTTCTTTGATAACAAAGGACAGCAACACTTTTACCATTAGCGGCTTTTTGTTGGAAAATGAAAATCCGGGCATTACGTACCATTCCATTGGCGTAAATGGCGCCAGTGTGGACGCATTTTTGCGTTGCCCACATTTTGAAGAAGAGATTCCGCTGTTGTCTCCCGATATGGTCATCTTTGGCTTGGGTATCAACGATGCCAGCGAAGCCGACTACAATTCTGATATTTTTAAAGAAAAGTATTTGGCTTTAGCGAATCAATTTAAGAAAGCAAATCCCCATTGTTTTTTTATATTTATCACAAACAATGATAGTTACAAAAAAGTAGGAAAAAAATACCAAGTCAACAAAAACGCTTTGGTGGTTAGGCAAGTCATGTATGAATTGGCAGAGGAGATTGGCGGCGCCGTATTCGACCAATTTGAAATTATGGGAGGCTTACACTCCATGGAGAAGTGGCGCTTGGAAAAATTAGCCCAAAATGATCGCCTGCATTTCACAAAGGCAGGGTATGAACTGATAGGGAAATTGCTATTTAATGCGATTATTGGTGAAATTATTGTTAATCATTGATTCACAGTATTGTTTACTCTATCTTTAGAGCCTTTGCAATGATTGAACAAAAAAACAAAAATCATTCCTTTACATTCCCTTTTAATTGCAACCTTACCCTATCTGTCTGCGCATTCGACTGTACCGTAATCTGTTTGGCGATTACACCCGCTGTTTTTGCAGTATAAACAGCTTTTATTGTACCTTTTTTTCCAGGCATTACCGGTTCCTTCTGCCATTCCACTTCGGTACAGTCGCACGAAACGATCACATCAAACAGTACTAATGGTTTGTTGCCCACATTGGTGAAAGTAAAGATTCCTGTTTTTACCTCCCCTGCTCCCAAAGTGCCATAATCAAATGTAACAATATCAAACTCTATCTCCGCCCCCGTAGTTACTTTCGGCACAAATGGCGTCGAGGCTTCTGCTTCCTTCTTCCCTTTTCCCTGCGCAAAGCACAGAGAACTCATTATCATGCAAATACTTATAAAACACGCTATTTTTTTCATAAAGATATTATTGGTGTAAAGGTGTATAGGTGTAAAGGTGTATAGGTGAACTCTTAATTCCTAATTCTTAATTCCTAATTCTTAATTCCCCTTCATCACCGGCGACTCTTTACTCTCCGGCACAATTTCTTGCGGCGATTCAATCACATTTCCTTTTATGTTGAGCGTAATTTTTTCTCCTACATTTGACTCAACGTAAACACTTTTATTGATGGGTCCTACCCTACCTGTGTTATAAGATACTTTAATTTGCGCTGATTGACCCGGAGGGATAGGTTCTTTGGGCCACTGTGGCACGGTGCATCCGCAAGATGAGGAAACATTAGTAAGTTGTAAATCAGCTCTTCCTGTGTTTTTAAATTCAAAATAACAAGTACCATCGCCGTTTTTCAGGACGGTACCATAGTCATGAACTAAGTAGGTAAACTTAATTTCAGGAACTTTGGGGGTGGTATCTTCCACCATCACCACTTCTTTCTTTTTTTCTTTAGCTTTTTTAGCCGGTTTTTCTTCTACTTGTGCAGAAACTGCAAGAGATAAAACAATTAACAGAGATAAAACAATAATTTTTTTCATAAATAATAAATTTGAGATGTTAAAGACAATATGTTTTTAATGAAGTTTAATGTGTTAAATAATTTATTGCCATTTCATAGCCGAAAAGCCCAAATCCAGAGATTGAGCCGCAACATTTGGAGGCAATGAAGGAGTTTTTTCTAAAATTCTCACGACCGAACAGGTTGGAAATGTGCACTTCTACCACTTTTGCAGGCATAGCGGCAATGGTGTCTGCCAAAATTATTGAAGTATGCGTAAATGCCCCCGGATTTAAAATCATCCCATCGCAAAACTTGTGTTGCAACATAAAATCTACCAATTCATCCACTTTGTTCGATTGAAAATAGAGCAATTCAATTTCAGGATAACGTTGTTTTAAAAGATTGAGATAGGTGTGGAAGTCGGTGTGTCCGTAAACATCCACTTCCCGCGAGCCTAACTCTCCCAAATTGACGCCGTTTACGATGATAATCTTTTTCATTTTACTTTTTTCCTAATAAACGGAACATATTAGATTTATAGGCTTCCACTCCGGGTTGGTCGAAGGGATTGATGTTTAACAAATATCCGCCTAATGCGCAGCTAAATTCGAAGAAATAGATCAGTTCGCCCAAAATTTCTTCCGAAATTTCAGGGATAACGATACGGATGTTGGGCACCTCGCCGGCGAGGTGCGCCAAACGCGTGCCTTCTTCCGCTGTAAGATTTATTTCATGCATGCTTTTTTGTTGCAAATAGTTTAAACCGTCCAAATCATTGTGATCAAATGGAATAGGCAAATGAGAAGCCACTTTTTCAACAGAGAGTACCGTTTCAAATAGATGACGTTCCCCTTCCTGAATATATTGTCCCAATGAGTGTAAGTCTGTTGAAAACACAGCGCCTGCAGGGAAAATTCCCTTGCCTGCTTTGCCGTCGCTTTCGCCGAAAAGTTGTTTAAACCACTCAATAAAGAAAAACAGTTGCGGCTCGTACGCCACCACCAACTCCAATTTCTTATCTTCTTTATACAACAAAAAACGGGTATGTGCATATTGCATGGCTATATTTTCGCTAAGATGAGGATGTTGCAAAAGGTGATTCCTCATTTTTTTTGCTCCGGCAATCAGTTTTTCGATATTGAATCCGGCACAAGCAATGGGCAGCAATCCTACTGGGGTGAGCACGGAGTAACGCCCGCCCACATCGTCGGGAATAACAAAAGTCCGGTAATTTTCTTCAGTGGCTAATTTTTTGAGTGCGCCTTTTTTCTCATCGGTAATGGCAACAATTCGTTTTTGCGCTTCAAGTTTGCCATACTTCTTCTCACAATGTTCTTTTAAAATCCGAAAGGCGATGGCAGGTTCGGTGGTTGTTCCCGATTTTGAAATTACGATTACGGCATAATCTTTAATATCAAGCAGGTCCATTAATCCTTTGTGATAATCTTCTCCCATACTGTTTCCGGCGAAAAGTACCAACGGTGTTTTATTATGGGGCAACAACGCCTTAAAGGGATGTTGCAGTGCTTCTATCACAGCGCGTGCGCCCAAGTATGAGCCGCCAATACCCACAACCACAATCACTTCAGCGGTGGCAGCAAGACTTTTGGCAGTGCTGTTAATTTCAGCAATTAAGTCAGTTGAAACTGTTTCGGGGAGGTCAAGCCACCCCAAAAAATCATTGCCTTTTCCTGTCTTGGAAACTAACTCTTGATACGCTTTTTCAACAGGAGCAGCAGGGGCGGTTAAAGGCAGGAAGTATTGTGCTTCAGCAATTGATAATTTTGTGGTAATCATAATATTAATCAATGATAATTTTAGATGTAGATATGCCGGTGGGGGTAACCAATTGCAAGAAATAAAAGCCCTTAGAAAGATGTGTAACGGGAATCTGCATTTCGAACCTGTCGCTCGTATAATCAATGACAGTGGCATATACTTCTTTACCGGCAAGGTCAAAAATACGGCAAGAGATAGATTGGTTGGTCAACTCGGAAGAAAAAGAAAGGTTTATAAAATCGGACGCAGGATTAGGGTAAATGGTGAGGTTGTCTAATAACGAATGGTCATTTACCCCTAATAATGAATAATATTGAAACTTAAAGCCGTTACCTTCCTGAAAATTATCCGTAATAAATCTTAGTTGAATTTTTGAGAAAGGGATATGCAACACTTCGCCCTTGGTGGGAGGGGTATATCTGTCGAAACGTCTCCACAAATGGGGAGGAGATTTCGTTGCATCATACACATCCACAAAATCTCCCAATTTGAGGTCAAACTCATGAAATAGCCCATAAAATCCATTGCCGTTTGGAGGTGTAATATTCCATGTACAAGATACCCAAGGGGTATAGTCTTCCCCTTGGGCAGATCCATCTGTAATATATCCGGATGCAGCCGACAAATAGCTTGTCATATCACATTTTTGTTGTGGTTTATTGGCGGTATAGCTTATCAAAAAGCCCAAATGTGTAGCATTTTCAAAAGCAGGATTGTTAGAAGTGAAGGTAATGAGTACACTATCGGCAACTACAGTAATAGTTTTTTCGGGTTTCGTTGTGCCTGAGTAGGTTGCGGCGACACCCGATGATTTAGTACTTCCATTATAGATCGTAATCACGTCAACCCCTTCTTCTGTATCTAATCTAGAGAAAGAAAAACTATACTGTTTGGCGCCGGAAGCAGCAATCATCCACGAGCAGTCGGGATTGCTTTGGTAAGGCATATTCGTAGAGCCATTGGTAATATAGCCTTGAAATGCAGTTTGTCGTTTTCCTTGTTGACACTGTACGGGGTAATTTGTAGCAGGTTTAAGATTTAAAAATGCGGTGGCACCTGAGGGAAAAGATTGCTCTTTCAGTAAAAAATAGCCATCTGAAAACCCGCCCCAACCCCAGTTAAAATGAAATTTGCTGTCTATGCCGCCCGGAACAGTATCAATAGTAAACTCATAATATCCATCTACTAAATAAGCATGCCCGCTTTCACTATTAGCTCCGCTCATGAGAATTGGTTGAAGTAAATCCAGTTCACTCTTCAGTACACCGGGTTTATTTCCATCTCCTATTGAATATTGTGTGTAATAAAAATAGTCGTATAAGGCTTGTGTAACTTTTTCTGTCTGTGTGCCTGAGCCTGTGACCCCATAGCCCATGTCGCAGGAAACGCCCAAATGATAGGTTAATTTTGCAATCTCATTGGTATAGGCGGTGGCAAAATCACTCATGGCATCCCAATGATAGTTGTGTTGAGAGAAAAAAACCGTTTGAATGGGATAGGATGACGGTTTATAAGACTTTCCACTTCTTCCTGTTTCAGGGTGTCTGTAATAGTTCATTAATTGGGCGGCTGCCAAAGCCACACAGCCGTTATAAGTTCTATAATCATTGAATGGACCGGCTTTTACATCCCATGGACAGTAGGTATTATAAAATTTATCTTGATTCCAGCGCGATGTAACTAAAACAGGAACTTCTCTTAAAATGACAGTTTTTGAAACAAATATTTCCTGTAAATAATAGTTCCATTGTTTGGTAACAAGCACGTCAGGTGTATTTTTTGATTTTTCTTCCAGCAAAATCGCGTTAGAAAAAGAATCGAAATAGTGTTGAATTGCCAGATGCCATTGGAACTCATTCTCAAAAGAGTAACCGATAACAGGGGTAGCAAATTCTGAAGCCGCTACAATAACAAAACCCTCTTTATTGCCAAGATTCATGATATAAAAAATAGGCTTTCCCTCTTTAACAACAACTTCCTGTAGTGAAATATGGGAAAGAGAACTGTTTTGATCTATCTTTTTTTCTTGTAGAAAATTTTGCGCTACTAATAAAGCCTGTTCTTCATTAATGGCATGGGTATTAAGAAATATGCAACTAAACAGGAATAAAAATATTCTTTTCATAATTTTATTGTTTGATGATTTTTTTGTTAACAATTCCGTTATTCGTATGGATACGCATAAAATAGATACCAGATTTGTAGGTATTTAAACTAATCACATTTTGTTGAGACATAATATTTCGTATCGATTCAATTAATCTTCCTGACATGTCATACATATCAATTTGATGAATTTTGATTGCGTTATCATTGTGCACTCTAATCACTTCTGTTGCAGGGTTAGGGAATACGTTAATGCGGTGCGCCTCATTTTTCGCCTCATTCACAGCTACCTCCGGAGTGAAAACAATAGCAGAATAATCTGCGAGTAAAACAAAATTCATTCTGGCAATTTCCTGGCAGTATTCAAAGTTCAAATATTCAATTAAGTCATTAACAGAGTGATAGTTCGGTGAGAAAGTGTGCTCAATAGCAAAATTCGCTTTGAAATTGTTGCAATAATAAGACCAACTATCGCTATTTCTCCTACCTTCGTTTTCATTACCGTTGGGTATGTAAGGTATTACAGTAGTATAATTTATCAAAGCCTGCTCAGCTTTTTCCCTAACATCCAATGAATTTTCATACCAACGCAAGGTAACCTTCCATTCCGTATCTTTTGGCTGTGTTCCTACCATATCATTATTTAACATCACAATAACATTTTCATTGGCAGCTTTTCGTTTTTGAGCATCATAATAGGAACCTAATAATCCTATTTCTTCTGCATCATATCCCATAAAATCAATATTATAGTATGGTTTTAAGTTATTTTCGTAAATAATTCGTACCATTTCAATCATGATGGCACAACCAGTGGCGTTGTCGTCTGCCCCTGACTTTGTACATAATCTGGATTCAAAATTCTGCAAATCTTGTACAGTTCGTTTCAGGCTATCTTTGTTAATGAAATTTAATATATTGCGTAAATTTTCATCGGACGTTTGAGCGGAAGCCATGCCGGTGGTTAATAAACAAATGGATAAGATAATAAGCATTTTTTTCATGGACAAGCTAATAAAATTTAAAAAATATTATCTAATGAATATTTAAAAATAATATATAAATAAATCATAATCACAAAAATATAAATATTATTCATCGTTTTTTAGAACTGCGCAAACGTATTCATTTTTTTGAAATAAACAAGATATTTATTAATATCAAAAAAAACATATTTTTGCCGCCCTTTATATGGCGATCTTAGCTCAGCTGGTTAGAGTGCCGGATTGTGGTTCCGAAGGTCGTGGGTTCGAATCCCATAGGTCGCCCAAAATTCTCGAAAAACAATTTAAACCAATGGTTTACGAAAGTAGGCTGTTGGTTTTGTGTTAATGTCAGGTGAAAAGCGGCTGAATTATTTTTATATTTGGTATTAGAGGATTTTTGCTAAACCAAAACTCCTTTTTACTCATTAACATCCACTGCATAATACACCACCTGTCCATTGGGATATGCTCCAGCAAGAAGCAATACGCGCTCTTCATCATCGCCATATTTCACCTGTTGAAAGGCTTCCGTTAGATCCTCTTCGGAGTTAATAATCATTTTATTTGCTTTAATAAGAATATACCCTTTTTGAACACCGGCTTTGGCAAAACGTCCCGATTTTTCTACAGAAACTACTTCCAACCCGCCGTTAATTCCAAATTTATATTTCGTATTGTTGCTAATAGGTTTGAATTTCGCGCCCAAGATGTCCAAATTAACAGCTTTTACTACGTTTGTATTTCCGGACCTGTTGCGCAATTCAACCTGAAAATCAAGTTCTTTTCCATTTCTTAGTACACCTATATGTATGATATTGCCCGGCCGGTAGCGTCCAATCTGCTCTTGGAGCTCTGCCATAGATTTTATCTTAACACGTTCAATAGTAATAATAATGTCTTCCGCTTTTATACCTGCCATTTTAGCAGCTCCGTTTTCCATTACGTCTGCTACATATACGCCTTCCAAGGTAGTTAATCTTTTCTCTTTCGCAAACTCATCGTTAATGTCTCTTGAGTGAATGCCCAGCACTGCGCGTTGCACTACACCAAACTCCCTCAAGTCATCTACCACTTTTTTCACAATACTTACTGGAATTGCAAAAGAATAGCCAACAAATTGTCCTGTTTGTGAAGCAATGGCTGTGTTTATGCCCATCAATTCTCCTTTTGTGTTTACAAGGGCGCCGCCACTATTTCCTGGATTTACGGCAGCATCGGTCTGAATAAAGGACTCTATCTTTAATTCTGCACTTAGGATATTGATATTTCTTGCCTTGGCGCTGACAATTCCGGCGGTAACCGTAGAAGTTAAATTAAACGGATTACCCACTGCCAACACCCACTCACCTATTTTCAACTCATCGGAATTTCCAAAGGGCATGGGTATCAAGTCTGTAGCTTCTATTTTCAGCAATGCAATATCGGTAGTAGGATCTGAACCTATTACCTCCGCTTTAAAAGTGCGTTTGTCATTCAATGTTACTTCAATAGAAGAGGCTTTGTCTATTACATGGTTGTTTGTTACAATGTAACCGTCATGCGACAAAATGACACCACTGCCTGCACCACCTGGCTGCTCCTGAGGGTCATCATAACGACGCGGATTTTGCGGACGACCAAAGAAAAATTCAAATAATGGGTCAGAAAAGCTATCAAAACCTTGTTGAACAGGTACTTTGTACTTGGTCTTTACATGTACAACAGAGTTTACCGACCGTTCAGCGGCATGAGTAAAATCAACAGGATTGGATTGTTCAAGAGATTCCGTTATCAAACTGTTGGTTGGCAATTGCTTTTCTGATACCGTTCTATCAGTGGCAGAAGTGGCTAAGGTGGTTACAAATAAAATCCCTGCAAAAAAAAGGATACTCCAGATTAATTTTATTTTTTTCATAATGTAGAATAATTTTAGAGGTTTGTTTTAAGCAAAAATTATACCATTTTTTTTTTTTTTCGTTAATAACGTTTATAATAATTACCTAAATTATAATGAAAATGCGTTTTAAATCTCTATTCACTTTCTTAAGTTTTCTTTTAATTTTTACAAAAACAGTTGATTCTCAGGAAATTAATTTTAATAGAGAATACAGTTGGGCTGCACAGCAACTTCAAAAAATGACATTGGAGGAAAAGATTGCGCAACTCATCTTTATTCGTATCCATTCTAACAAAGATGTGCAATATAATGCTCAAAAAATTAAAGAGATTGAGAAATTTCAACCCGGAGGGGTCTGTTTTTTTCAGGGGGGACCCGTGCGTGAAATTAATTTGACTAACCAAATTCAAGCTGTGAGTAAAATACCGCTCTTAGTTTCTATGGATGCAGAATGGGGTGTTGCCATGCGCTTAGACAGTGTACCTGCTTTTCCCCGACAAATGACCTTAGGTGCGCTGCCTGCAGAACACAACGAACTGATTTACCAAATGGGCGCCGAAGTGGCAGACCAATGTAAACGGCTGGGCATCCACCTCAACTACGCCCCCTGCGCGGATGTGAATAATAATGCTAAAAACCCTGTCATTAACAGTCGCTCCTTTGGAGAAAACAGAGAAGTAGTATTGGAAAAAGCGATGAACTATCTGCGTGGTATGCAAGAGAACGGCGTAATTGCCTGTGCCAAACATTTTCCGGGACATGGCGACACGGAAACCGATTCGCACTACGGTTTGCCCGTCATCAAAAAAACAAAACAAGAACTCTGGGAAACAGAACTTTATCCATTTCAAAAAATGATTGACAACGGATGTGAGATGATTATGGTTTCTCATTTGAATATTCCTGCGTTAGACAACACCTCAGGCGCTATCGCCACAACATCCTATAAAATAGTTACCGAGTTGCTTCGTAACGAGATGGGCTTTGACGGCATCATCATCACTGACGGCATGGAAATGGACGGATTACGAAAAACCTACCCCAAGGGCGCTGACGCCGAAATTAAATGCCTGCAAGCAGGTGTTGATATATTGCTGCTTCCCAATGAATTAAGTGTCATTATTCCTCTAATAAAAAAAGCCGTAGAATCCGGCGAAATTTCAGAAAAAAGTATTGATGAAAAATGTTTGAAAGTATTGCAACTGAAAGAGAAATGGGGCATAACCACTTTTCAACCACTAAATGCTTCTAACATAGTGGAAAATTTGAATGATAAAAAGGTAATCGATTTAATTAAGAAATTGGAAACAAAAGCATTAACATTAATAAAAAATGAAAAAGATATTTTGCCTTTACAAGGAAATGAAAAAACATGCTTGTTATTTCTTGGTGATAGTGAAAATGAATTATTTACAAAAAAAATAAGTTCGGAATTTGGTTTGCCGTTTGTGAAGATTGATAAACAGATAAAAAAGGAAGAGATTTCGCTATCGTTAGCCAAATTTTCCAAAGACAGCCATATTATTGTGGTTTATCTCAGCACCAATCAATCACCTGCTAAAAATTACGGCATTACGCAAGAATCAATAGCTTTTTTAGAAGCGTTGGGAAAATCAAAAGAAATGACGCTACTGCTGTTTGGCAACCCCTACGCTTTGGCACACTTTAAATCATTGAACCCATTTAATGCAATACTTGTGGGGTACCAGCGCACGGAACACAGTCTCCGCGCCGCCCTGCAAGCTGTTTTTGGTCAAATTCCTTTTGAAGGGTTTTTGCCCGTTTCCGTGTTGGAATACAAAGCGCAAACCAATGCTAATACTGTGAAACAGATTGAGAAAGTTGAAAAATCTCTACTGCCCGAAAAACAGTGCAAAGAGATTGACGACATGATTGAAAAAGGGATCAGAGAAAAAGTATTTCCCGGATGTCAGGTGTTCGTGTCAAAAAATGGTAATCCATTATTTGTAAAAAATTATGGAACAACGGATTATATTGAAAAAAATCGCGTAACCAATCACACGATTTATGATGTGGCATCTATTACCAAACCCTTGGCTACCACATTAGCACTCATGAAATTGTATGATGAAGGAAAATTTTCACTTAAAGATACCATAGGAAAATACCTCACATGGTTGGTGGGAAGCAACAAAAGCAAACTGCGTATTGAAGAGTTGCTTACGCACACCTCAGGACTACAAGCTTTTATCCCTTTTTACAAAAACCTGCTACCCGATTCAATACGCTCTAAATATCTCAATGCATTTAAAAATGAAACTTTTAACATTCCAGTAGCCCATCAATTATTTTTAAATCATGAATTCCAAGACAGTATTAAAAAAATAATTTACGACAGTGATTTAAAACCAAAAAAATATTTATACAGCGATTTAGGATTTTTGTTTTTAAAAGAGATGGTGGAAGTCATCACCCAAAAATCATGTGAAGCATACATCTATTCAGAATTTTATGAGCTATTGGAATTGAAAGACACCTATATAAATCCTGCATTAAAAGGCGTTGATTTAATGAAAATTGCCCCAACCGAAAATGACACGTTGTTTCGGAAACAATTGATTAAGGGCTACGTTCACGACCAAACCTCAGCTCTGTTGGGTGGTTTTGCGGGCAACGCCGGTTTATTTTCCACAGCGCAAGACCTTTCGGTCATTATAGAGATGTTGATGCACAAAGGCGTTTCTAAAGGCAAGCGTTACCTCAGTGAAAAAACGGTGCAACTGTTTACTTCCCCTTATGCTTGTAATGGAAGTAAACGCCGATCCTTAGGCTTTGACACCCCCTCTGCCGAAAAATCATCGGACATTTTACCGCAAAAAGCAAGTCCAACTACATTTGGACATCAAGGCTTTACGGGCACTGTATTTTGGTGCGACCCAAAAGAGGGATTGATTTACATTTTTCTATCCAACCGAGTGTATCCGAATGTAGAGCCTAATCTACTTTCCAGAAGCAAAATACGGTTGCTGGTGCATGAGAAGGTTTATGAGGGGTTGTAGGATTGGGATAACATCATGTGTCAGGTGTAAATAGTTAGAAAGTTTGATTGGAATTTGAATATCAAAAGAATGGAACTTAATTCATTCCTCGCGCTTTTTTAATCCGCTCATATGATTCGTTTAACTTGGCAAATCTTTCTTCAGCAGCCTTTCTGATCTCATCACCTAAATGGTTCACTTTATCAGGGTGGTGCTTCATTGCTTGTTTGCGATACGCTTTTTTGATCTCCTCTTCGGAAGCGGAGGAATCTATTTCAAGGATTCTGTAATCATTTTCAATATTATAGGTAGGGCGATAATTGGAAGATGAAGAAGAATAACTACCTCCGCCCATATTGCCTTGCCATCCGAAGAACATCGCTTTCAACGACTCAAAGTCATGGTTAGAGATGCCCATTTCGCTGGAGATGAATCTAATAGTTTCCATTTCGGCAGGAGCAAGTACGCCGTCTGTCGCGGCAAGTCCAAACAGAAATTGCAACATCGTCAACTTTTCATGAATGGAGGATTTTTTGCCAAACTGCTGAGCAACAGAGCCAATATCAAAGTCCTTATCTAACATATCGCGGAGTATCAAAAGCGCTTCCTGTGTTTTCTCCGTGCCTAAAATACGTAACAGATAGCTTTTTACGAAATCTAATTCCGAGCGCACTATTTTCCCGTTGTCCGATTTCACCACCGCACTGGTAAAAATGAGCAGCGTTTTAATAAAGTCGTCTCGCGAAGTGCTCCTCCTGTGCACATAAACCCTTGCCTTGGTTGCCGAATCTAAAAAACCACCCAAAATAAACCCCAGCAAGCCACCCCAAAAGCTCTTGCTAATAATCCATCCAAGAATTGCACCGATAAGTCTGAACATGGTTTTAAGATTTAAAAATTAAGTTCTAAAGGTTTAAAGGTGGATAGGAGTAACTTAATCTCTTAATTATTAATTGTAAATTGTTAATTATTCAAAGCTTCCGCTCCACCCACAATCTCATTCAGTTCATTTGTAATGGCAGCTTGGCGGGCGTTGTTGTAGCTGAGTTTCAATTCTTTTAATATTTCGGTAGCATTATCGGTGGCTTTTGCCATTGCCGTCATACGTGCCCCGTGGTCAGCTGCAATAGAATCTAACAGGGCTTTGTATAATTTTAGTTTTAATATTTTGGGTATCAATTCATTTAGTAACACTTCTTGTGAGGGTTCAAAAAGATAATCTGTCTTTTTCCCTTTTGAAGTTTTTTCCACTTTTGCGATAGGTAAAAAGGGTTCATACATAAGTCGTTGCGTGGCAACATTAACAAAATGGTTGTAAACAATCGCAATTTTGTCAATTTTTCTATTGCAAAAATCGCAGATTAAATCGGTGGCAATAGTGTCAACTTCCTCAAAATTAGGTGTATCAAGCAACAACTCATTGGCATATCGAATGGAGTAATTCTTTCTGAGTTGCTCTACTGCTTTTTTCCCAATACAGATTAATTTTAAAGTTCCTTTCTTAACCTGTTCGGGAAATTCTTCTTGTGTAATGCGCTGCACTTCTTTTATTATGTTTGCGTTAAAAGCGCCACACAATCCCCTGTTTGAAGTAATAGCAATTACCACCACATTTTCGGGTTTGCGAACAGCAAAAAGAGGAATTTCGCCGAAAGTGCCAAGAGATGCTGAAAGATTCTCAAGCAAAGCATTGAGTTTGTTTGAGTAAGGTTTTAAATTTGAGATTGCATTTTGCGCGCGCCGCAATTTAGCAGCCGAAACCAACTTCATTGCAGAAGTCATCTTCTGTGTGGACTCAACGGATGCGATGCGGGTGCGAATTTCTTTGAGGTTGGACATGATTTAGTGATTAATGATTAGTGATTAATGATTAGTGATTAATGATTAGTGATTTCTGCATTCTGCCTTTTCCGATCTTTTCCAAAAAGATAAACTGCACTTCTCCGTTTTTATTTTTTTTATCATCAAAACAATAGTTGGTGAGGGCGGTGATATCGGCTTCAGTTAAGTTGAGGGGCTTGTAGAAATGTAATATAAGGTGTTGAATATCTTCATAATCGTTAAATGGGAGGGTTCCTTGTTTATGCGACAGGTAGGCTTCGTAGCAGATACCCATCGCTACGGCATAACCGTGTGAGATGGTTCGTTTTTTTTCTGCAAACAGCCTTTCGATGGCGTGTCCAACGGTATGTCCGAAATTTAAAACCTGTCGTGCGCCCTTGTCGTGCAAATCTTCTGCTACAAGTTTCATTTTGAACTCCACCGCTGCATCAATCCATTCTTGGCGGATAGTTTTATAGTTAATATTTGTTAATTGTTTTAGTTCTTCCCATAATTTTTTATTGCCGATGAGGGCGTATTTTAGGAGTTCGGCAAATCCGTTTAAGATCTCTTTTTTGGGTAATGTTTTCAAAAAACAAGTATCAACTATCACTTTTTCAGGCAAATAAAATGTTCCAACAACATTCTTTTGATGTTGCAGGTTAATGCCGTTTTTTCCACCATGCGCAGCATCCACCATAGCCAACAGGGTGGTGGGCACATTCACTAACCTGATGCCGCGTTTGAAAGTAGCCGCAATCGTCCCGC
>JGI24695J34938_10002002_pt1 | contig 16183 bp, 16 predicted proteins | sample TergutCo191P3_FD_34938 | JGI IMG/M metagenome (IMG submission 34938)
TTATGCTCGTGGAGCCGTTAGCGAGAGCTTTAAAATCTGCAGGCATTGAAAGACGCGCGGAAAAATTCTCGCGAAGACGCGAAGACGCGAGGGTTATTTATTTATCGCCGTCCGGAAAGTCATTCGATCAGAAATTCGCGAAAGAACTGGCGAAAGAACAGGAGCTTATCCTTATCTGCGGGAGATATGAAGGCATCGACCAGCGCGTAATTGATTATTATGTTGACGATGAAATATCTGTCGGGGATTATGTGCTTTCTTCCGGCGAGGTCGCCGCGCTGGCGGTTATCGACGCGACTTACAGACTGGTTGACAGCGTGATTTGTTCTGAGTCGCTTGATGAGGAAAGTTTCGCGGGGGGGCTTTTGGAATATCCCCAGTTTACACGGCCGGAAATTTTTGATACAATGAAAGTTCCTGATGCGCTTCTTTCGGGTCATCATGAACAGATACGTCTTTGGCGGCTGGAAAGAAGGATCGAAAAAACCATGAGGAACAGGCCGGATTTAATTCAACGCGGCGGAGAGCTTGGGCTTTTTAATAAGGAAATTACCAGCATTATAGATCGTTTGTATAAAAACGGCGGCGCTGTAAGCGGCGATGTTATAGAAGGAGAGAAAAATGAACGAAATTAGGGCAATTGAAGCGGAACAAATGAAGCAGGAAGTTGATCAATTTAAAGTTGGGGATACAGTTAAAGTTCACTTCAAAATTGTTGAAGGGAAAAATGAACGCGTGCAAATCTACGAAGGGCTTGTAATCGCGATGAAAAATTCAAAAATCGGAAAAACATTTACCGTGCGGAAAATCTCCTACGGCGTGGGTGTAGAAAGGGTTTTCCCGATTCATTCGCCGCGCATAGTAAAGGTCGAGGTTGTCAGACCAGGTAAAGTCAGACGCGCTAAACTTTATTATATCCGCGAGAAAATCGGTAAAGGCGCCAAAATTAAAGAACTTATTGTCAAGAAAAGCGCGATTGCCGTTTCAAAAACAGCCAAGGCGTCTTCGGACGAATAAAACTATTTTTATCAGAGTTTTCCCAAAATTTAATTTTTGAGAAAAACTAAATTTTCTTACATTTTAATTTTCATTCATTTATGCCGATAAACAAAGGGATGAATTTTATTAATACATCCGATCTTCAGGTCGGACAAATATTTTCCGAACCAGTTTACTCAGAAGGCGATAATTTGCTTGTGCCGGCGCATGTTCCGCTTCGTCAAAAAGATATTGATATTTTAACGACATGGAACATTACCTCTGTAAGAACTTTGGGAGTTGTTGTTGAGGATGATGATTTAGAAGAACTTGACGACGATATAGAATTTATCCAGCAAAAGCCTGACGCGGCGAAATTTTCCATAAATGATGTTCAGCAAAATTCCGGTCCGTACAGGGCGTATAAAAACCTGATCGATAAATTGGACGGAGCTTTTGTTCTGTTCAAATCCGGCGATGGTTTGGAAATGCGCGCTATCGACAATATCAGCGTACAACTGCTTCAGGACTTGCGGGAACACCCTAGCAGCTTTGTCGGCTTTATCCTTGGCGGTGAAATTTCTAGTCAGGAACTGGCGAAAAGCTCTGTTAACACGGCGATTCTGTCAGCGTTAACTGCTCAGGAATTAAGACTGCCGAATCATAAGATTCATAATATTGTTTCCGGGGCGCTCCTGCACGATATCGGAATGTTAAGACTATCCAAAGGCATTACAGAAAAAAAAGGCGGGCTCTCTGACGCTGAACGCGATCAGATTAAGAGCCATCCGATTCATACATCCAGAATTGTTACCAAAGAATTATACGGTCCAAGAGAAGTTAATCTAATCGCGCTGCAGCATCATGAGCGCTGGGACGGCATGGGATATCCGGACAGGCTCACAGGCGAAGCGATTGACATCGGAGCCAGAATTGTATCTGTAGCTGACGCGTTCGAAGCGATGGTCAGCAAGAAATCCTACAGGAACTCGCTTGTCGGCTATCAGGCAATTAAAAATCTTTTAGCGGATAACGCGCGCCGTTTTGATCCGGCGGTAATTATCGCTTTTACAAAAATAATCGGCATTTATCCTATTAATTCTATTGTCCGTTTAAATAACAAGGCAATCGGCAGAATCACTGATATTAATACCAGCGCGCCGATGCGCCCCGTAATTCAATTATTAGTTGACGAAAACGGCAAAACAGTCGCGTCAAAAACTCCGGTTATCATTAATCTTTTGGCGGATAAAACCACGTTTATCAAAGAAGCGATTGATACTAAGGATTTCTTTGAGCAGAATGCCTGAGCCAGTTGATCCGAAAAAAAGGAAAAACACTTTTTCGATTGGCAAAAAGGGAGAGGAACAGGCTGCCGCGGCTGTTGAATCCGCGGGAATGAAAATCATCAAAAAAAATTTTCACTCGCGATACGGCGAAATTGATATTATCGCGACATACGGAGAAATAATTATTTTTATCGAAGTAAAAGCATGGTCAGTTTTTTGTTTTGATGATCTCGCGTACAGCATTGATTTAAAAAAACAAAGAAAAATTATTAAAACCGCTAAGTATTTTCTCCTCGAAAATCGAAAATATAGTAATATGTCAATTCGTTTTGACGTGATATTCGTCAGTGAAAATGAAATAAAACATCTTGCGTCAGCCTTTACGGAGAGTGTATGATGATAGGGCAGGCTTCATCCGGAATAACTTTAAATGATGAAAAGCTCGAGTTGTTAAGGCAGCGTATTAATGACGAGAATTATTTACATGCCGCGATTCATAGGCTTGCCCTTGTTCTGAGCAAGGAACTAATGCTGATAACATCCGAAGGCGGAAATAATGAGCAGCGGAAAAGGCGGAAATAACCGCCGGAATCGACATAATTTACAGAACAAACAACGTTTCTCAGGCCGCAGAGATGAACCTCAAAAGCCTATAAAAAAACCGGGCGAGAATGTAATCTTTGAAGAAAAATTCGAGAAGAACCGGACAAGTATTCAGGACAGGCCTCAATGGACAGCGCCAGCACTTCCAGCGAATCCAATCACCACTCCTGACTGTCCGTGGTGCGGGAAACCGATAAAAGATATAACCACAGCGATTTGCGATAAAGACAGCGGGAAGGGATCTCAGCCTGTTCATTTTGACTGTGTGCTCGCCCGTATCGCCGAAACTGAAAACATGGAAGCGAATGACGGCGTCTGTTATATCGGCGGCGGACGTTTTGGGATTGTCCATTACAATAATCCCCCCGACACAAGGGATTTTTCAATTAAAAAAATTCTTGAATGGGAACCTAAAGACGTTAACAGCGAATGGCGTAAACCAATCAGCGAATATTTTTCTATTACCTGATTATATTAAGTTAACAGCCATTCAAATTTAAGGAGAAAATTATGATCGGAATAATCGGCGCGATGGATGATGAGATCAGTTTGCTTTGCGGTGAAATGGGCGCGACTCAAAAAAAACAAAACATTCAAATGTTCGAATTCTATACAGGTAAACTTGAAGGTAAAGACGTTACAATCCTTCGCTGCGGCATTGGCAAGGTTAACGCCGCAATCGGCTGCGCTTTGCTTATCCAGCAGTTTAAGCCTGACTGTGTCATAAATACTGGTTCTGCGGGAGGCATAAATCCCGCGCTTACATTCGGTGACGCGATTATTTCTACAGGACTTTTGTACCATGATGTTGATGTTACCGCTTTTAATTACGCTCCCGGACAGATTCCACATCAGCCCGCGGTTTTCCCCGTTGACGAAAAATTAATTAAAATCGCTGAAGACTCTATCGATGAGTTAAAAAAAGAAAATGTTCTTCCGGCTTCGTTCAATCACCGCAGGGGTTTTATCGGTTCAGGCGATACCTTTGTTCATCAGCCGCAGCTCATCGCCAATATCCGCAAAATTTTCCCTGATGTAGACGCGGTGGAAATGGAAGGCGCCGCAATCGCGCATTGTTGTAATATTTTTTCCGTTAATGTTCTTGTTATCCGCGCTCTTTCCGATGTCGCGGGGATTGAATCGCCTGTCAGTTTTAATGAATTTCTGCCTGTCGCTTCTAAACATTCCGCGCGCATTGTTATGCGAATTGTTAAGAAATTTTAAGACGATTTTCGCCTGTAGGGATTTTTCTGGTTCCGCAGAAACTGCTGATACTTCGCGCTGCTTTCGTAATAACCATGCAGACCTTTAAATGACGATGATTCATCACAGCGGTACAGTTCCATTAACAATGGAAATAACGGTGATGACATTATCGATGATGTGCGGTAAAGCGGCAGACGCGGAAGAGCCGCCGGAAGCATATGGTTTGTGACAAGGAAACAAACATCATTTATTAGTTTTGAATTAAAGCCAAGCCGTTCTAAGAATCTGCGCGCCTGAACTTCGCCAAGTTCAGCGTGGCCTTCGTACCTGTGGTTTCCCGCGGAAGGTGATACGGGTTTTCCCATTTCGTGCAGCAAAAGCCCCAGCGAAAGCCGAAGATCGTACGCGGAGTTCGCGGCGTTGTTCGTAAACCCGCCGGATTTTCTGTGGCGGAATGTTTCCATAGTGTGCTGCCACGCGTTGCCTTCGGGATGAAATTCCTTAGAGTGATCGGCGTTTTCAAGAGCCGCGAGTTCAGGCCAAAATTTTTCTATAAACCCGCACATATTTAAAAGTTCAAAGCCAAGCCCGGGATTAAGTGAAGTAATCAGATCGCAAAGCAGGATGCGCTGTTCTTCCGCGCAGGGCGAATAACCTTCGCGCAGATTATAAATTTGCGCGGTTATTTTATCTATTAACTTTTCTGTTTTTAAGTCTTTTGTTTCCGCGGGAGTAAAATATTTCGCCAATATTAGCGCGGCGTCATTTAGCGCGCGGACCTGATCAACTTCCGCGTTTAAATTATCACGTAGATGATCCGCCAAATTAATTTGTTCGTTTCCTTTTTTTAGGTTAAATTTTATTTCTTTTAACACCGGATATACGCCGCGCGGATCGTGAAACACGCCTGAATTGCAGTCCATGAAAAATTCCAGCAAGGGAAATGACGCGCGACATTCCCTGAACGATTCAGCGCAGCGGAAATAAAAAAACCGGTTGACTGATTCCAGCGCGGCGTCCGCGAGATCAACTCCGGGAAAACGCAGTCCTTCGAACATTTTCGCGAGATCGGGTGTATCAGCATTGGTTAAAATAAAACAAACCCTGTTGTCGGATTGGGCGTTCTTGTGGTGACGCGTCTTTGAATGCAGCCACGAATCAATCGCGCCAAAACCGTGAAGATACGCGGAGAAACCTCTCCTGTTAATTGTATCTAAAACAGTCATGGCGCATTCCTTTAGAACGTTATGTGCGCTTTATCGGGCGTATTCTGTGATCCTTGTCTCCCTGATCATTGTCACTTTAATGCGTCCCGGATAGCGAAGATCATTCTCAATTTTCTTCGCGATTTCTTTCGCGAGCTCTCTTGTCTGTTCGTCTGTGATGGCTTCATTGTTAACAAGGATTCTCAGCTCGCGGCCTGCCTGAATTGCGAACGATTTGTCTACGCCTGTAAAGCCTGTCGCGATCGCTTCAAGATTTTCCAGGCGCTTCATGTAGTTGTCCAGTGTTTCTTTGCGGGCTCCGGGGCGCGCCGCGGATATTGCGTCTGCGATCTGTACGATTACAGCCTCAAGGCATGTCGGCTCAATGTCGTTATGATGACTTCCGATCGCGTTAATGATACGCGAATCCTCGCCCATTTTTCGCGCCATGTCCATGCCGATTTCCGCGTGATTCAAATCTGAATCCGACTCTACGCCCTTTCCGATGTCGTGTAACAGCGCGGCGCGTTTCGCGAGATCGCGGTTACAGCCGACTTCTGCCGCGAGCATTCCCGCGATAACCGCTACTTCCCTTGAATGATGAAGTACATTTTGCCCGTAGCTTGTGCGGAAAAACAGCCTGCCCAAAGCGCGGACAGCGTCCTGTTTAATGTTGTGGATGCCTAAATCGAAAAGGACTTTTTCGCCTTCCTCAAAAATTTTCTGCGATATATCCTTGCTGACTTTTATAACAATTTCTTCTATTCGCGCCGGATGAATCCGTCCGTCAAGAATTAAACGCTCAAGCGAAATTTTCGCTATTTCGCGGCGGACAGGATCAAAACAGGATATTACTACAGCCTCAGGCGTATCATCGATTATGATGTCCGCGCCTGTCAGCGTTTCCAGAGTGCGGATGTTACGCCCTTCGCGTCCGATGATGCGCCCCTTCATTTCATCATTTGGGAGCGTTACAGTGGTGACGGTAACATCGCCTGTTACTTCTGTCGCCAGTCTTTGAATCGTTGTTACAAGGACATCGCGGGCTCTTTTTTCCGCCGCAAGGCTGGCTTCTTGTTCGATTTTGTTAATAAGCGATTGCGCGTCGTGCTTTGCCTCATTTTCAAGATCCTGAATTATCAATGCTTTCGCTTCATCCGATGTTAATCCGGATATGCGTTCAAGCTCCGCGCGATAACGCTGTTCCTCTTTGGAAAGTGCGTCCTCGCGGGATTGATATGCTTTTTCTTTTTCGACAAACTGCTGCTCTGTTCGCTCAATTTGAGCTGTCTTTTTATCTATCGCTTCTTCTTTTTGTACTACGCGGCGTTCATAACGCTGCAGTTCAGCCCTGCGTTCCCGGGTTTCCCTCTCTTGCTGATTCCTATCACGAATAACCTGTTCTTTTGCTTCAAGAAGTATTTCTTTCTTCTTTGCTTCCGCCTCTTTTATTGCGTCATTTTTTATTCTTTCTGCAAACTGCTCAGATGCCGTAAGTTGAAATCTGGCATATAGCCATCTAATTATCCAGCCTAAGGTTAACCCGGCAAGAGGGAGGATAATAAACCATATCCATGAAGGCATAACTTCACCCCTTACCGAAGAATATTCAAATTCATTGTAATTTTAGACTAAAATGACCAGAATGTCAAGAAATTACGTTAAATTTTGTGTCAATTATTGAATTTGCGCGTTATTTTGGCGTTTTCTTCGATGATTTTGGGTAAACAAATGATTTTTTATTTTTCAAACAAAAGTTGTACTGTTATGCCATCATCTAGCAATGATGATAATTCCAATTTCCCGCCGGATAACTGCCATGTATTGATATATTGCAAATATCTAAAAAAATCATATTCTTTTAAATGTTCCGGCTCAAAAATTGCCGCCATTAAAGTTGAGCGCCCTATTAACGCGCTGATTGAGTTGTTATTGCCAAGCGTATACGGCGCTGAATAAAGATTTGGCGCTCCTCTGCTGCTTATCATTTCTCCGTCAAATTTTAATGTAAATGATTCCGAGAAATTTTCTGACAATGTACTTCGGCTGTATTGAGTGCTGACTCCGTTAATAATGACGCCAGTAAGCTTCCATTCAATGCCGGCTGCATCGGAAAAATCGCCAGAGCTTACTTGATCATTCGAACCGGGAATCACTCTTTCGGAATTTCTCTCGGCGTCGGTCATGCTCCCTCCGGTATTGGCGCAGCTTATGATAATGCCAGCCAATAAAAATAAAACAATAATTTTTTTCATTATATACCTCTCTATTCAATATAATTAAGTTTCATGATTATTTCCTTAAAAATATTTATTTTTGAACATCAATTTGGAAGTTTTTAGTTCATCATAAAGGACTTGCGCGTTAAAAACCGCCCTTTTCAGGACGGTTTTTAATCGTTTTATTGAAGCAGTGACAATACAGACGCTGATCTTTGATTTGCCTGCGCCAGCATCGCGGTTCCTGCCTGAGACAGGATTTGATCTCTTGTGTAATCGACCATTTGTTTTGCCATGTTGGTGTCTCTTATCTTTGACTCAGCTGCCTGCATATTCTCAGCGGCGTTGTCTATGCCGCGTACCGCGTGTTCAAGCCTGTTCTGATAAGCGCCAAGGTCTGCTCTTTGTTTGCTGACAATTTTTAACGCCGCGTCGATAGTGCCGATTGCTGAATTCGCGCCTTCCGGGTTTTGCAATGTAATAAATGTATTGTCGCCCGCGTTGCGCAGTCCAAGACCTTTGGTTGTCATTGTACCGATAAAAACCTGCGATCTTTGATCCATGTTCGCGCCGATGTGAAACCACATTTCCGATGTAACTGTGTTCTGTCCGGTCTGCCGCGCAAAACGTCCTGTCATCATGTTCATTCCGTTAAATTGCGCGTGATTGGCGATTCTGTCGAGTTCGTCAACAAGAGCTGAAACTTCGATCTGGATGTACGTTCTGTCTTCTTCTGTGTAAATGCCGTTCGCGGATTGAACCGATAATTCCCTGAGACGCTGAAGGATATCCTGAGTTTCCTGCAGATAACCTTCCGTTGTCTTGATAAAGGAAATGCCGTTTTGCGCGTTTGTAGACGCCATGTTAAGTCCGCGAATCTGAGCTCTTAATTTTTCTGATACCGCGAGACCCGCGGCGTCATCTGCGGCTCTGTTGATCCGGAGACCTGAGGAGAGTTTCTCCATGTTCTGTGTAAGATAGGTTTGCGTTACATTGAGCGACCTGTTAGCGAACATTGCGCTAAGATTGTGGTTGATGATCATATCATCCTCCTTGACTTGTGGCGGAAGCATCCATGCTCCCGATTTCTGAAGAATAACAACTTCTGCGACGCAGGCTGTCATTCAGTATCAGGTTACTAGCTATAATGTTGCTGCCTGATAATATATTATCGTTAGTGGATAAAAATACTTTAGCTTTTTTTCGTATTTAATTCCTGTTACTGTATTGGAAAATATTACGATGTTTTGAAATTATTTACGGGCATGCGGTAACAGGAACCTTTTTCCCATTTTCACATTCTGAATTCTTCACCTAGATATACTTTTCTGACCATTTCGTCATTTAGGATGGTGTCTCTGTCTCCGCGGGCGAAAATGTTGCCGTCAGCGATGATGAAGGCTTCGTTTGTTATTTCTAATGTGTCGCGGACATTGTGATCGGTAATTAAAACGCCGATGCCTTTATCGGCGAGCTGGCGGATTATCTGCTTAATTTCATAAACCGCGATAGGATCAATCCCCGCGAATGGCTCATCTAATAAAAGAAATTTCGGTTCGGTGGCAAGCGCTCTGGCGATCTCCGTGCGGCGGCGTTCTCCGCCAGAAAGAGTATATCCAAATTGTTTTCTTATCCGCACGATATTAAACTCATTTAATAGAGATTCCAGTTTTTCTTTTTTTCGGTTTTTGTTAATATCTCTTCGGCTCTCCAGAATAGCCCAGATGTTTTGCTCAACTGTAAGTTTTCGGAATATTGACGCTTCCTGAGGGAGATACGCGAGCCCCATCCTGGCGCGGCGGTACATAGGCAGTGATGTGATATTTTTATCATCCATAACCGCTATTCCGGAAGTAGGCATGTAAAAACCGACTATCATATAAAAAATTGTGGTTTTGCCCGCGCCGTTCGGACCTAAAAGACCGGCTACTTCCCCGTTATTCATCGTAAAACTAACGCCTTTTACAACCGCTTTTTTTCCGAAACTTTTATGAATATTTGATACGCCGAGCGTGTGAAGATCATTCATAAATTAATTAATTATTGTTCCGGAGACAGATCCTTCCATTATTACATCATCTGTATCAAGGTCTACGCGTATTCTGTCTGCGCTGAATTCATCTTGGTTTTTGTAAACTATCGGGAATCCCGACAGATCCAGTAATTTTTCATTCCGGTAATATACCGCGTGATCCGACCGGCAGACCATATCATCTTTAAAAAGCCGCACCGCGATCTGCATAATCGTTATTTCTTTTTCTTCGTCATATTCAATAAAACGTCCCCGCGCGACAATTTCATTTTCCCTGTCTTCAAGGGTTGAGTTGCCTTCAAGCCGCGCGACTTTTAATGTGCGATCATACCGCAGTCTGTCCGTGATAAACAGGATATTTTTTTCTTCTTCATGCCCCCAGACATTGCCGATGCAGTCAATGAATTGATTATCGTCTCCTGATATTTCGATTCTGTCGGCTCGCAGCAGCAGATTGTCTGATCTTACTTCCGCGTTCCCCATTAATATTGTGGTTTCTCTGCCAAGAGCTCTTGTTCCTGACATTCTGTCTGCTCTAAATGTAAACACATCCGCGGATAAGGGCTGCGTTAATAAAAACAGCAATAGAATTTTCCACATATTCTGTTTATTCCTCGTAGTAATATGTTCCGCGGACAGCGCCTGAAAACTCCCATGTGCGGCGGCGGGCATTCGCGCGAAGGCCAATGCCTGTTATTATGGTTCCGTTATCCTGAAAAATATTTACCTCATTTTCATCGCCCGAAGACATGACGCGTTCTTTATCTGTCCAGTTTACCTGATAAGTTTCTATAACTAGATCTTCAGAGTCAATTTCCAGCCATACGCCTTCGTTCATAAAAATATCGCCTGATTCTATTTCTACCGCCGCGTATCCGGAGCTGCCTCGCATATTTACTGTTTCGCCGCTGTCAGTGAACTGCTCAAAGGTAAAGTTATTTAGCCTCATCTGTCCTTGTTTTTCGTAGCGTTCAAAGCGCTCAGCCTGGATACGAGCTATAGGATCCGCTGATCTTACGCGTACATATTCAACATTCTGCATTATTAAATCCGGCGTTAAATTTTCCGGTGAATCCGTTTCGCCGTAATCAAACGAACACGACATTAAAACAAAAAGAGCTAATACGCAGATAACATTGATTGTTTTTTTTTTCATTTGCTCTTCTTTACGGCGTTAATAAATTCCCTGAACAAAGGCGCTGCCGCCATCGGCTTTGATTTGTATTCAGGATGAAATTGAACTGCCAACCCCCAGGGGTGATCGGAATTTTTTCCTTCTGAAGAAGGCCACTCCACACATTCAACTAACGCGCCGTCAGGAGTGAACGCCGCGAGTTTTAAACCTGATTTTAACATATCATCGCGGTATTTATTTGTTAATTCATACCGGTGACGGTGGCGCTCTTTTATTTGTTTTTCCCCATAAGCTTTATATATATGAGAACCTTCTTCATTTATTGTTTCGCTCGCGCCAAGACGCATAGTTCCGCCGTAATTTTTTACGTTTACCTGTTCATCTAACAGGCTGATAACAGGAAATTTTGTGCCTGACGCGAACTCGGTAGAATCAGCCTCTGTCCAGCCAAGCACATTGCGCGCCCATTCAATTACCATTACGTGCATTCCAAGACAGATTCCAAGGAAAGGTTTTTTATTTTTTCTTGCCCACGACGCGGCTTTTATCATTCCGCTGATCCCGCGTTCGCCAAAACCGCCGGGAATTAAAACGCCGTCAATTTGTTCTTTTTCCAAAAGCGGATCCGCGTTTTCGTTTTTCTCCAAAGAAGAGGAATCAATCTTAATGACCTCAACTTCGACTCCGCATTCTAGGCTCGCGTGGAAAAGCGATTCGTAAAGTGATGTGTAGGTGTCATGAATATCCATATATTTTCCGATAACGCCTATTTTTACTTTTCCCTTTCTTGATGAAAAATGATCCATCACAGACAGCCACGGAGTCATATCCGCGTGACGGCTCTCTACTCCCATTTTTCTCAGGATGACCTGATCTAGTTTTTGTTCCTGAAAAATTATCGGTATTTGGTAAATGGTGGTTTCAATGTTAGGTGACGTAAACACAGCGTCAAGATCGACATTTGTGAACTGCGCTATTTTTCCGCAGGTTGCTTCATCAAGCATTACCGGAGATCGGCAGATCAAAATATCCGGCTGAATTCCCGCTTCCAGCATTGTTTTTACCGAGTGCTGAGTAGGTTTTGTTTTTAATTCTCCGCCCGCTACTTCCGGGATTAGTGTTAAGTGAACCGAGATGGCGTTTTTCTTTCCATGTTCGTGGATTATCTGCCTTGCCGCTTCGATGAAAGGGATTGATTCTATATCGCCGACAGTTCCGCCTATTTCGATAATTACTACATCAGTGTCGTTTTCCTCATTTGCCACAGCGAGGATACGGCTTTTTATTTCATCAGTTATATGAGGAATTACCTGCACGCATTTTCCAAGATATTTTCCTTCGCGTTCCTTGCGGATTACTGAGTCATAAACCTGTCCTGTTGTGATTGAGTTTGCCTGACTTAGCCGCCCCTTTGTGAATCTCGCGTAGTTGCCAAGGTCAAGATCGGTTTCCGCGCCGTCATCTGTTACATAAACTTCGCCATGCTGGTAAGGACTCATTGTTCCCGCGTCCACATTGATGTAGGGATCGCATTTTACCATGCGGACATTAAGCCCCCTGCTTTCCAGCAGCGCTCCAATTGAGGATGCCGCCACACCCTTGCCTAAACTGGAACAAACGCCGCCTGAGACGAAAATAAACTTGTTCATGTCTAATAAGTATGGTGAATTTATACCTTAAATACAAGCGCGGCGGCGAGTTTGGCTTCTTCACCGTCTGACATTTCTCCGGGAAGAATCAGAGGGTATGCCGGATCCGGCGGAAACAGGAAGCCTGCCTCTAAAAATTTGTTGTGTAATGAAATCCAATCTTCCTTGTTAAGGGACAGAGCGCGATCTGTTCCTTTGTAGTAAATGTATATCCCTTGTCTTTTCCAAATACTGCTTTTTAACGCCTTCATAACGCGGGGAAAGTTTGGCTTTGCTCTTTGCGCGGACGCTAGAAGGTCATGCGCGCCTCGCGCGGCGGCGGCAAGCAAAATTGGCGAAAGATTGTCGTTCCGCGGAAAATTTAAAAAGAGCTCCTCGTTTTTCGCCGCCGCCGCGCATAGTCCAAACGGCAGCCCGTCGCGCCATGTCTGTATGCCGGAAATTACCGGAATTATAATTCGCGTATTATCAACGGCGAACGGTGAATTTTCGTTGACATACGGCCTCCATAATTTCGCGACGCCGCTGTGAAAAAGCCCTGTTAGTTCAGGCGGCGGCGCGGCGTATAGCCGGAAACTATATCCGGGAAATATTTTTAATAAAGCCTTAATCAAACGTCCCTGCGAAAAATGCGGGTACGGGGCGTAAAGGCCGCGGCTTGCTGTGTTTTTAATTTCGCGTAACAGATTAGCAGGCGTATGCCCTAAAACCGCCGCGCCGCCGTTGAGCCAAAGATCGACTAAACGCTTGTTATTATCAAGATAAAGGCGGTAACCTCTGGCTCGAAGCACATTCGGGAAATGACGCATAAGAGAAAAGTCACTGTTAATTGGATCATCGTTTTTTTTGTTAACTGTCATTTTAATAATCGTCTCCGACTTTTTCATAAGCTCTGCCCTGTATCTCGCTTAAAAAACGCCTTTCCATTCCATTGTCAAAAAGAACATGCACAACAGGACCGTCTTCGCTGTCTTTCACGCCAAGAACAGCGCCGTATCCGCAACTGTCATTAAAAAGACGCTGTCCTCTTTTCCAGCCCGAACGTTCTTCTATTTTTTTGCTGTCTTTTTTATTATCGCCTGATATTTTTACGGCATTCTGCAAACTTTGCGGATTGTTGCTGTAGAGGCTGTTTGTTTTAACGCGCGCGGCGTAATCAATCCGCGATGAACCGCGATAATCCGCGGTTCTTATTTGATTTGATTCTTTTATAATATTTAAACAGCTTCTGTCAATTTCGCGCAAGAACAGCGAAGGCTGAGATTGTATTGTCTTTCCGTACATTCTGCGTTCCGCGCATGTAGTTAAATAAAGTTCATCCATCGCGCGGGTAGCTCCGACATAAAAAAGACGGCGCTCTTCCTCAAGCTCATCATCCTTTTTATCATCTCTTGGAAATATACCCTGATCCAGTCCTGTCATTACCACATGTTTAAACTCAAGCCCCTTTGTATTGTGAAATGTAATCAGCGTTACAGAGTTCCGCGCGTTATTTGATTTTTCTGCGTCTTCAATCATAGAGCGATCAAGTTCAATATCTTCTAAAAATTCCAGCAAACCTTCGGCGTTGTTCGCGTATTCGCTCGCGCCGTTTAAAAGTTCCTGCAGGTTATTTATTTTTGAGTTTCCCGCTGTTTCATCCTGCGTTTCATGATATTCAGCCAACCCGGAATCAATCAAAAGCTGCCTGATGCAGACTGAAAGCCCTTCGCCGGATTTTAAATCTTTATGTTTTATTGAGCTTTTATTTTTTCCTGATGATTTTTTCTTTTTATTTTGACTGGCGATGCCGGACGCTTCGCCGTCAGTCTGGGAATTGGGATGCTGGACGCCGCGCTGTAAGTCAAGGTTCGCGGCAGTGTTTGAGTTAGTTTGTAAACATGATCTGGCGTCTTTTATCACTTGTAAAAAAATTTTTAATCCTGTTCTCGCTTTTTTTGACAGTTCTGATTTTTCTCCTGATTCCAGCAAATCAATTTCTTCCTGAATTGAAACATCGACAATTTTATCAATTGATACGCCGCCTATGCCTCTCGCAGGTTTATTTACAACGCGGCGGAACGCAACTTCATCGCGCGGATTAACAAGAAACGCCAGCAGCGCGAGAGCGTCTTTTATTTCTTCGCGTTCGTAAAATTTTAACGAGCCGACCACGCGGTATGGGATTCCTCTTTTTAAAAACAATGTTTCAAAACCAAGCGACTGCGCGTTAGTACGATAGAGGATTGCCCAGTCAGACCATGATGATTTTTTATTTATTAAAGACGCTTCTATTTTTTCCGCGCAGAAAACCGCTTCCGCGTCCTGATTGGGAAGGTACGCGAGAATTGGAAGAGGACCGTCTCCTTTTTCCGCGTTTAATTTTTTTCCGAGCCTGCCGCGGTTAAAATCTACGACAGAGGACGCGGCTTTTAAAATCGGCGAAGTGGAACGGTAATTTTGTTCTAATCGAATAATATCCGCGCCTGAAAATTTATGCGGAAACTCAAGAATATTTTTTACTTCCGCGCCGCGGAAACGGTATATTGACTGATCGTCATCGCCTACTACGCAGACATATGTGTCAGGACCGCACAGTTCTTTTAAAAGCTGAAACTGCGCCACGTTCGCGTCCTGGTACTCGTCTACCATGATCACTGAAAACCGGCTGCGGAAACGCCTTGCGACTTCGGGGAAGTTTCGCAGAATTTCAACAGGTTTTTTGATCAAGTCGCCGAAATCAACATTGCCAATCTGCGTCAAACGATCTTCGTACTGTCTGTAAATATCGCGGAATTTTTTCTGATGATCTATTACGGCAAGTTCCGGATCATCCGGAGACAAAAAATAATCCTTTGCCCGGGAAATGTTATGTGCATAATATCTCGCGTCTGCTCTTGAGGAATTTTCCATTATGGAGGAAAGAAGCGAGATAACATCGTCATCATCATAAATTATAAAACCGGAATTTAGTCCGATAAGATTTCCGTTGCGCCTTAGAAACCACGCTCCGAATGAGTGAAAAGTCCGCATCATCGCGTCCGCCGCGCGTTCATCAATCTGGCGGGCGCGCTCCGCCATCTCCCTTGCCGCTTTGTTTGTAAATGTAACCGCGAGAATTGATCGCGGATCTAACCCTTTCTCCCTTATAAGCCACGCGATTTTTGTTGTTATTACCCTTGTTTTTCCCGATCCCGCGCCCGCGAGAATTAAAAGCGGTTTTCCGGTGTGGAGAACAGCCCTCCTCTGTTCGTCATTAAGCGGTTCAAGGTATGAAGGGCGGGAATCATTCATCATTTAATTGTAGCAATAAAAATTGTGTCAGTCATCAAATTAATATTTGATTCATTTAGACTGCTGTTTTTGACATGTTTTATTTCCTATGTTAAAATAATTTCAGAGGTTATCATGAACAAAGATACAGAAGAATTTTTGAAAAAACAGGCAAAAGAAATCCGTAAAATGACAATCGAGGAAATCGGGATTTTGGGAACAGGTCATATCGGCGGAGCGATGTCGATTGTTGACCTTTTGGCGCTGCTTTATTTTCACCGCATGAAGATTGATCCTCAGAAGCCAAGGTGGGAGGAACGGGATCAGCTTGTGGTTTCCAAGGGGCACTCAGGTCCCGCCGTTTACGCCGCGCTTGCGCTTAAGGGATATTTTCCGGTAGATTGGCTTGCTACTTTAAACAAAGGCGGGACGAGTCTTCCCAGCCATTGCGATCGAAATAAAACTCCTGGTATCGACATGACAACCGGCTCTCTCGGGCAGGGTTTTTCCGCGGCGATCGGGATCGCTCTCGGTTTAAAAATGGATAAAAAAACATCGACAGTATATACAATCATCGGCGACGGCGAGTCAAACGAAGGGCAGGTTTGGGAGGGC
>JGI24695J34938_10002006_pt1 | contig 16153 bp, 13 predicted proteins | sample TergutCo191P3_FD_34938 | JGI IMG/M metagenome (IMG submission 34938)
CATTTCCGCAGGCAGCGCTCGGCGGTAGTGTTGATATCCCTACGTTAGATGGTAAGGCGCGTGTGAAATTGGCTGCCGGCACACAAGGCGGACAAGTGCTTCGCTTACAGGGAAAAGGATTGCCAGAACTGCACACTAACAGAAAAGGCGATCTCATCGTGAATGTGAATGTTTGGACACCTAAAAACCTTTCCCGAGAAGAAAAAGAATCCATTGAAAAATTCTTAACATCAGATAATTTTGTGCCAAAGCCCGGCAAAAACGAAAAGTCATTTTTTAATCGGGTAAGGCAATTTTTCTCATAAAAAAAATCAACCATGAGTCATTTCAACGCTACCCCTGACAAACGCATCGTAGTTACTTTAGATGCCGGCGGCACCAATTTTGTTTTTGGCGCTATTCAAGATTATCAATTCATTGTGAAGCCCATTTCAAAGCCCTCCAATTCAGATGTTTTGGAAAAATGCTTAGATACGTTGGTAGAGGGTTTTAATGAAGTTATTGTGCAACTGCCTGAGCCACCGGTGGCAATTAGCTTTGCCTTCCCCGGTCCCGCCGATTATCCCAATGGCATTATCGGTGGCTACTTGCCCAACTTTCCTTCTTTCAGAAACGGCGTTGCGTTAGCTGATTTTTTAAAGGAAAAACTGAACCTGCCGGTGTTTATCAACAACGATGCAGACCTTTTCACCTACGGCGAAGCGATTGTTGGTGTTTTGCCCGAAATCAACCAAAAATTAGAGCAATTGGGCAGCGCCAAACGATACCGCAACCTCATCGGGTTTACATTCGGAACAGGCTTTGGATTTGGTATTTCCGTAAACGGAAAGATGTATGTGGGCGACAACAGCTGCTCTGAGATATTCTGCCTTCCCCACAAACATCTTAAAAATATTATTGTAGAAGATGGCGTTTCGATTCGCGGTGTGAAAAGAGTGTATGGCGAATTAACCGGTGAAGCCCAACATAATTTGGAACCCTTTGATATTTACCAAATTGCCGAAGGAATAAAAACCGGAAACCGCGAAGCCGCCCAAAAAGCGTTTGCTGTTATGGGCGAAGTTGCCGGAAATGTAATTGCCATTTGCGCATCTTTATTGGATGGGTTGATTGTGATTGGCGGTGGGCTTACTAAAGCGGAGAAATACTTTATGCCCGCATTGCTTCAGGAAATGCGATCCCATTTCGCTACTCTTTCAGGCGAAACTGTGGCGCGCGTACAAAGCAGTGTGTATAATTTACAAAATGAAGAAGAATTTCTGCAATTTGCAAAAGGAAATCAACAACCTCTCCAAGTTTTCGGGTCTGCAAAAGAGGTGGTTTATGACCCGCAAAAACGAATTGGCGTTGCCATCTCCAAATTAGGGGCTGACGTTGCTACCTCGCTGGGAGCTTATGCTTTTGCGCTATTGTAGGTTTTATCCCTTTTTCTTCTTCACCAACAGATTTTTAATTTCATTCAATTTCATTAATGCTTCTACTGGTGTGAGCCTATCAACATCCGTGTCAATGATTTGTTCTTTAATATCTAACAACAGCGGGTCATCCAAATTGATGAAACTGAGTTGGTAGCCCTGTTCTTTCTTTTCTATTTTGGGTTTGGCGTCGGAGGTGGAGCGTGCGCTTTCTAATTGGTGTAACACTTCTTCGGCTCGTTTCAAAACAGCGTAAGGCATGCCCGCCATGCGTGCTACATGGATTCCAAAACTGTGCTCGCTTCCACCTTGCTCTAATTTTCTTAAAAACAATACTTTATTGTTAATTTCCTGTACGGTAACGTGGAAGTTTTTAATGCGGGAGAACTGCTCTGCCATGTTGTTCAGTTCGTGGTAATGCGTGGCAAACAGTACTTTAGCCCGATATTGTTTGTGCTCGTGCAAAAATTCTGCGATAGACCATGCAATAGAAACACCGTCGTAGGTGCTGGTGCCGCGCCCAATCTCATCCAGCAAAATGAGGCTGCGATTGGAAATATTGTTCAAAATGCTTGCGGTTTCATTCATTTCCACCATAAAAGTAGATTCGCCTGTGGAGATGTTATCTGAGGCGCCAACGCGTGTAAATATCTTATCCACAATACTTAAATGGGCGCTCTCTGCCGGAATGAAACATCCCATTTGCGCCATCAAAACAATCAAAGCGGTTTGGCGCAACAACGCCGATTTTCCCGACATATTGGGTCCCGTGATGATGATAATTTGTTGATGTTCATTATCTAAATAAATGTCATTGGCAATATAGGATTCTCCGGGCGGCAGTTGCTTCTCTATTACCGGATGCCTGCCGTTTTTAATCTTCAGCGCTGAGCCCTCTTCAAAAATCGGTTTCGTGTAGTGATTTTCAATAGAAACCATGGCGAAACATAACAATACATCCAAGCGGGCAATGAGACGCGCATTGAGCTGAATGGTAGGAATATAATCGAGCATACTCACTACCAAATCGTTGAACAAACGAGTTTCAATTTCAATGATTTTATCTTCTGCACCTAAAATTTTTGTTTCCAATTCTTTAAGTTCCTCTGTAATATATCGTTCAGCGCTGGTCAGCGTCTGTTTGCGAATCCAACAGTTGGGAACGCGATTTTTGTGAGCGTTTGTAACTTCGATATAATACCCGAAGACGTTGTTAAACCCAATTTTTAGAGAGGGAATGCCGGTAGCAATAGCCTCACGTTGTTGGATTTTGCCAAGGATATCTTTGCTGTTTTTGGTAATCGAATTTAACTCATCCAACTCCACATCCACGCCGGCGCTAAACACACGACCTTTGTTGATGACCACAGGCGCATCTTCATCAATTTCTGTTTCAATACGTTTGCACAATGAAACAATAGGATTGAGTTGTTCTGCAATTTTTATCAATGCGGGTTGCTGCGCCGTGTGACACAACGATTTCAACTGTTCCACTGCCCGCAGCGACCGCGCCAACTGCAACACCTCTCTGGGATTTACTTTTCCCGTTGCCACCTTCGATACCAAACGCTCCAAGTCGCCAATTGGTTTAACCGAGTGTTTTATTTTTTCCGAAAGATCTTCATTTTCAATAAAATACTTTACAATTGCCAAACGTTCTTCAATCATCACCTTTTCTTTGAGGGGGAGCACGAGCCACTTACGCAACATGCGTGAGCCCATAGGCGTTTGTGTTTGGTCTAAAATCTGTAACAGCGTAACAGCGTTTTCGTTAGGCGAATGAATCAACTCAAGGTTGCGCACCGTAAACCTGTCCAACCACACATAATGCTCCTCTTCAATACGATTTAATTTATTAATATGTTGTATTTTATGATGTTGAGTTTCATACAGATAATGCAGTGCAGCGCCGGCAGCAATAATACCCAACGACAGGTTTTCCACCCCAAAGCCTTTTAACGAATTGGTTTGAAAATGTTTGGTGAGCAACTCATAACTAAAATCGGGCGTAAAAACCCAATCATCAAACGTAGCCAATAAAATTTTATCTCCGAAAAGTTCCTTAAAAGTTGCTGTTTTATGCTTTTGGACCACCAACTCGGAGGGTTTAAAATTCTGGAGCAATTTGTCCATATACTCTTGCGTTCCCTCTGCCACATAAAACTCTCCTGTGGAGATATCCACAAAAGCGATGCCACATAATTTATCTGTTAAATGAATAGAAGCCAAGAAGTTGTTCTCTTTCTGTTCCAACACCTTATCATTGATGGAGATGCCGGGGGTAACCAATTCTGTAACGCCTCTTTTCACAATGGTTTTAGCCATTTTGGGGTCTTCTAACTGTTCGCAGATTGCCACGCGCAAGCCCGCCCGCACCAACTTGGGCAGATACACATCTAAAGAGTGGTATGGAAAACCTGCAAGATCAACGTATTGTGCTGCGCCGTTGGCGCGTTTGGTCAACACAATTCCCAATACTTGCGACGTTTTAATAGCATCATCGCCAAAAGTTTCGTAAAAATCCCCAACCCGAAACAACAAAATCGCATCAGGATGTTTCGCCTTAAACTGATTGTATTGCTTCATTAAAGGGGTTTCAACGGGTTTGCTCATTTTAAAAAGTTTATAGGTGGATAGGTTTATAGGTGTAATTCTTTCTCATTCCTCATTTTCTGCGGCGGCAAAGGTATTTTTTTCTTTGGAACACTAAATTTCTTTAATAGAAAAAATGACATCTAACGGAAATCACTACTTTTGCCCCCATGATTTATCCGCAAAATTTTGAGGCAAAAATTGGGTTCGATATAGTCCGAGAGCAAATTAAAAATCTGTGTGTGAGTGATATGGGAAAAGAATATGTGAACAACATTCAATATTCTACCCGTTTTGACGAACTTACGGTGGCGTTGGAGCAGGCTTTTCAGTTTCAGCAAATGCTACAATTTGATACGGCGTTTTCGGCGCAGGATTTTCACGATGTGCGCCCGCTACTACGGGATATTCGTTTGGAAGGTTCTTTCTTAGAGGTAGATGAACTGGCGCAGGTGCGTGGCATGTTACAAGCAATTGTGCAAACTGTAGTTTATTTCAGAATTAAAAATGATGAAGAAAAATACCCGCGCCTGTGGGATTTATGTAAAGATATTTTGTTGGAAAAGAATCTGTTAGAATCTATCAACAAAATTATTGACCCAAAAGGGCAACTTCGCGATGGCGCTTCTGAAGAACTCCGCCGCATTAAGCGTGAGATTATCAAGATTTCGGGCGAGGCAGACAAGAAAATCAGGAAATTGCTCTCTGTTGCCAAGCAAGATGGCTTGGTGAAGGAGGATGCGGAGATGACCATTCGCAATGGACGCCTTTGTATTCCCGTGCCCGCGCAATTCAAACGCCGCTTGCAGGGCTTTATCCACGACGAATCGGCAACCGGACAAACCGTGTTTATTGAACCCACAGAGGTTTTTGATGCCAACAACGAACTGAAAGATTTGCTCAATGCCGAACGCAGGGAGATTATCCGCATTTTAACTGAGATTGCCAATGAAATAAGAGTTTCTATTCCCAATATTTTGATTGGAGTTGATTTTTTGGGCGTCATAGATTTTATTCGTGCTAAAGCGTTGTTTGCCATAAACATCAACGCCACGCTGCCCCATCTGTTTGATACGCAAATTATGGATTGGAAAAATGCAATCCATCCGGTTTTGTTTTTAACTTTTCAAAAAGAACATGCCGGAAGAAAAAAGGTGGTGCCGCTGGATCTTCAGTTGAACAAAGAAAAACGGATTTTGATTATTTCGGGACCTAACGCCGGCGGAAAGTCAGTGTGTTTGAAAACCGTTGGGTTATTGCAATATATGTTACAATGCGGGTTGTTGGTGCCCTTGGATAGCACTTCCGACATGGGCGTTTTCACCTCCTTTTTTATTGCTTTAGGAGACGAACAATCTATTGAAAATGATTTGAGTACCTATAGTTCTCATCTTAAAAATCTGAATGTAATGTTGCATCAATTGGATCAAGCAGCTTTGTTTTTGATTGATGAGTTTGGTTCGGGAACGGAGCCCACGCTGGGCGGCGCCATGGCAGAATCAATTTTGGAGGAGCTCTACAAAAAGGATTCTTTCGGCATTATTACCACACACTATGGCAACCTGAAACTTTTTTGCGATACGCATAAAGAAGCGGAAAATGGCGCTATGTTGTTCGATACTACGCAGATGAAACCGCTGTTTAAGCTGCGGCAGGGAAAACCGGGCAGCTCCTTCACCTATGAAATTGCCCGACAAATAGGCTTGCCCGAAACCATTATTGAAAACGCCATCTCCAAATCGGGAACCGCGCAAATTGATTATGAACGAAAATTAGATGAGATTGAAGTAGAGAAAATAGAAATAGACAATATGTTGAAACGTGTGAATCAAACCGATGAAAAACTGGCGGAGATGATTGCCCAATACAGCGCAAAGTTTTCAGAGTTTGAAAAGCAACGCAAAGAAATTCTGCAAGCCGCAAAAAATCAGGCAATAGCTATTGTTGACGGCGCCAATCAGGCGATTGAAAAAACAATTCGCGATATTAAAGAAGCCAAAGCGGATGCCGAAAAAACCAAGCTGATTCGACAAGAGGTACATCAGCATAAGGAGAAAATTGAAAAGGAGGTGCAAAAAATTGAAAAAGAAGAGGTTGTTGCTCCTATTGTACCTTTAAGACATGAACCCACGAAACCGCAACAGGAACCGTTAGACCCTAAAATTCATGTTGGAGATGCAGTGTTTATAAATGATATTCAAACTATTGGAGAGGTTACACAGCTACAGGATGAGGATATTACCGTTTCCTTCAATTCTATTTCGTTTAAAACGCAGCTCAGTAAGGTTACGAAAATCAGCAAAAAGGAGGCGCGCAGTGTAAAACGCGGCGCCACAAAGATAGACGGCACGCGCATTGGCGACATGTTGAACGAAAAAATTGCCAAGTTTTCTCCTAAGATTGATGTGCGGGGGATGCGCGCGGAGGAAGCACTTCAAACACTGGAAGTTTACATCGACGAAGCGGTGTTGCTCGGCATACGCCAAGTTACTATTTTGCACGGCAAGGGGAATGGCATTTTGCGCCACGTCATCCGGCAGTTCCTATCCAAACGTGGAGAGGTTTCGCAGTTTTATGACGATGCGGTGGAGCGCGGAGGGGCGGGGATTACGATTGTGGAACTGTTCGGTTAATAATTTTACATCTTACGATTAGATCACACATTATAATAATTATTTTTCATATTATTCAGTAATAAATATATAGCCTTTGCAATCAATAGTGACGCCTTGAATTTAGAGCCTTGAAATTCAACCTCGAATCAACCCATACGGCGTTTCTATTTCAATCACCGTTTTTGCTACAGGATGTTCGAAAATGATCCTTTGTGCCTGTAATGAAATGGATGCATCCGGATTGGAGCGTTTGGCGCCATATTTTAAATCTCCCTTAATGCACATGCCGTTTGATGCGAGTTGAGCTCGAATTTGGTGGTGCCTTCCCGTAAACAGTTCTACTTCTAACAAATGGTAATTCTTGGTGGGCTGTAAATATTTGTAATGTAGCGTTGCCGTTAAATAGCCCTCCTTCGGTTCATTAGAGATAATGCTTCGGTTTAGTTTTTCGTTTTTTTTGATGAATTGTTCTAATGTTTGTTCTTCAATCTCAGGTTTTTGTTCTACTAATACATGATAGAATTTTCTGATTTTTCTATGTTTAAACACTTCATTCATGCGCATAAGCCCTTTAGAGGTTTTGGCGTAAATGACTATGCCACTCACAGGTCGGTCAATACGGTGAACGATGCCTACAAACACGTTGCCCTGTTTTTGATACTTTTCTTTTAAAAAGGTTCTGATTTTTTCCGAGAGTGGCTCATCGCCCGTTTTATCGGCTTGCACAATTTCTCCCGGAAGTTTGTGTACAATAATTAAATGATTGTCTTCGTATATAATACGTTCAGAGATAGGGATAATATCTTCCATTATTTCTACATTATTTTTTGTGGCGCGAAAGTATTTTTTTTATACAGATCTTAGGGCTATCTGTAGCAGATTTACACAGATTAATATTTCACCACTTTCTTAACCACATTCCCAAGCTCTGTAGTTATTTTTACAAAATATAAACCTGTGTGCAGATGCGAGATGTTTATCAGAGGTGAGGAATGAGAGGTGAGAGGAGAAGAATGAGAGGTGAGTTTTCTGCCGTAAACATCAAACCTCGACTACGCTCGGTGTCCCAATTCCTGATTCGTAATTCCTAATTTTCAATTCCCCGCTCGTTGGGTTAGGATAAACAGAACAGAATATGCAATAAGGAATCCACCTCATTATGCTAATGGACTTTTGATAATAAGCAATTTAATAAAAAGAGGCTGTCCTTTACGAACAGCCTCTTGAACAACAATGATTATCGTTTACTTTTCATATTCATAATAGAGCCTATCCTCATAGATATCTCCATCTTCATAAATTTCTCTAATGATTATTTCCGTGGGAAAATTTTCTTTATTAGTAACATAGGTATATTGGAGTTTGTATGACCAACTCTCTGTATGTCCTCCTTCACTCTCAGTTTCAATTATATTAACTTCTAAAGGCATATTTTTAGAGGTAACAGGCATACCCTCTGCGAAATATTTATAAAAAGGATTATTTACTTTAGTATCATATTTATCGAATGCAAGTTTCAAACTACCAATCCAGTCTTCATCAGTCTCTGTAAATACTTGTTCTTTAATATTTGCTCCATTGTATGTATAAGTAATAGTATATGTGTAAACATCTGATTTTGATTTCTTTTCACTCTTTGCTAACTTTTCCATGATTGAAATCGTTTCTTTAGGAAAAATGGAAGATAAAAATCCACCTTTCCATCCGTAATAATTATAAACGGAAACAGTTATTTTTGAAATCTTATTGCCTTTGTATTCAAAAACATAAGATTCTTCAGGTGTATTATCTCCATACAAGTCAATTCGTTTATATTTTGCTCCGTCATACGTAATTTTATAATAATAAGAATAACTCGAATATTCGCCTTCATAGCTACCTTCCACTTTTACAACTTTGTCTTTATCATAAGTGTATCGCTCGGTACAAGTAAGTGTAATACCCCAATAATAATCAATTTTTTCCAAGAGATTTTTGTTCCATGTCCATTCTTGTTCTAAATGTTTACCTTCTTGTTCGAAAATTCTTTTAATTTTTTGTTTTGGATTAAACACTCCTTCTTTTTCACAGGAAGAGCAAGCAAAGATCATAACAAATGCCATTGCTAAGGTGGCAAATTTAAATGTGGTTTTTTTCATAATAAATTTTTTAAGGTTTTAAAATTGATTAAAAAAACGCTATTTTTCCTTCAATATTGTTTTTGTCGTTTCCACCGTCATTATATAATTCGCCCCCAATTTTATAGCTACATTAACCTCATCGTGTCCGGCGGGAAAATTGAAAGCAATGGGAAAATCATATTCGCTGCAATGTTCATAAATAATTTGTTCGAAAGTGTTACCGAAAGCCACCTCGTTGTCTCTCATTTTGGTGAAACTTCCTACTAATAAACCGGCTAACCGCACCAGTTTGCCGGCGCGTTTTAATTGCAGCATCATTCTGTCGATATGATACAAATATTCATCCACATCCTCAATGAAAAGTATTTTGCCAACGGTGTCTATATCGGAAACAGAGCCGGAAAGGGCGTATAACAGCGACAGATTGCCTCCCACCAGCTGACCGGTGCAGGCACCGCTTCTGTTCATCAGGTGAGCATTCCACTGGTAGCATTGTCGCTCTCCGATTAGCGTTTTGTACAGTGTTTCAATGTTTTCCATATTGTTTCCATTCATAGAAACAGGCATGGCGGCATGGATGGTAGCTACATTGCAATTTTGATGCAAATGCGAATGCAACACGGTGATGTCGCTGAAGCCACAGATCCATTTTGGTTCTAAATTAAAGCCTAAAAAATCTAATTGGTCTATAATGCGAAGAGTGCCATAACCGCCGCGGGCGCAAAAAACAGCTTTTATTCTATTGTCATTCAGCATATTTTGCAAGTCTTCAAGGCGCGCTGCATCTGCGCCGGCATATTGGTGATGCGTGGCAAAGAGATGTTTCCCCAACACCACGTAAAATCCTTTTTCCTCCCACCAGCGAATGGCAAACTCCAATTCGTTCAGGTTCATCTTTCGTGCCGGCGCTACAATGCCTATGGCATCGCCCGTTTTTAAATAGGGTGGAAAAATCATATTGAAATATTTTTTTCGTCTAATAAGTCTTTTGTAAGTTTTTTAAGTATTTCTCTTTCATTGCTTTGTAATACACGATAAAGCACAGCAATCTGTTTTTCATTTTTGAAATAACCGCCTGAAATAGCGCCCACTTTTTCATCCAAAGCCAAATGGATGGCAGTTTTAGCGCCATTTTTGGGAGATTTCATAAAAGGTCGCGCCAACACATCACAAACGATGTCGAAAACCCGGTTATTCATGGCGATAATTTTTGTGCCCACAATCCCCGGATCGCTGCAATTTGCCGTGATATGCCGCTCTTTCAGTTGTTCCGCCAAGTCTAACGTAAAGTAGAGCAACGCCAATTTTGAGTTGGAATAGTTTCTTACCTGCTGCACCCAAGAGTTTCTGCCGCAAGCAAAAAATTGTGGCGCAATTTTCCCGTAGCGGTAAGTAAGCGAAGTAACATTAACAATTCTTGCTCCTTCGGAAAGCAGCGGTAACAGCTTGTTTGTCAAAAAATAATGTCCAAAATAGTTGACCATGGTGGTATAGTCCCACTTGCCTTCCAAAGTTTTATCTTTTGGGTACAAAACGCCTGCATTGTTAATGAGGCGGTCAATCTGCGCATACTGTTGAGTTATCTTTTCAACAAAATTCAAAATAGAATCAGCAGAAGCTAAATCTAAGAAAAACAATGCAATATCTCCTTGTGTTTCCTTAACAATTTGTGCATGCACCTGTTTGGCTCTTTCACTTGGGTAACAAGCCATAATAACTGCAAAACCGGCTTTAGCCATCGCTTTTGTAATCTCTCTCCCCATTCCCCCATCCGCTCCGGTGATAAGTGCTGTGGTCATATAATAGTGGTTAGTGATTAATGATTAGTGATTAATGATTAATGATTAGTGATTAAGGTTCAAGCTTTTATCCCTTTCTCCCTTTGCGCTTTCTGCTTTTCTCCTACTCCTTTTCCTCCAGATAAAACCGTCCCTCTCGTCTTCCTTTCATTCCGTAGTAAAATTTTTGGATTTCCTGCAGGTCTTTTTCGTAGTTTCCGGTGGGGTAGTATATGGGACCGATGCCTCCTTTTCGTTCACGGTAATCCAAATAGGCTAAACCTATGGGGACGTTTGCTTTTTGGGCGATGTGGTAGAAGCCGCGTTTCCATGTTTCCACTCTCTTGCGCGTGCCTTCTGGCGAGATGAGAAAAATAAGTTCTTCTTTTTCTCTAATATGTTGGGCTATTTTTTCTGTTAAATTTTTGGTATTTTTTCTATCTACGGGGTATCCGCCAATATAGGTTAAGAAGTTTCCCAACGGAAAAAAGAAGAGTTCTTTCTTGACAAGGATAGTGGTTTTAACACCCATGGCGGTTAATGCAATCTTTCCTACTGCAAAATCTGTCCAACTTGTATGCGGCGCAAACACCAAAACATACTTTTTTTCTTTAGGGATATTTAACATATCTACTTTATAATGAAACAGTTTTAAAAAGCACAAACAGATTTTCTTCATTCTTCCTTTGTAGGTGTGCAAAAAAACAATTTTTAATGAATTTTGAGAAACTTTTTTTTTTTTTCACTCTTTCATAAAAAATATTATTTTTGCTGTTCCGAAGCGGTTCCGTAGCTCAACTGAATAGAGTATCTGACTACGGATCAGAAGGTTACAGGTTTTAATCCTTATACAAAAACATATAAATTAAGCACTTACGAGCAAATTAGGCAAGTGCTTTTTTCGTTTTTAGGTGGTTTTTTGCATAGTTTTACAACGATTTTTAACAATTTTGCTTGCTTTGTTTAAACCAATGTTTAAACCGAAAAGACAATGAATACTACCATTGAATCAGTCCTTTACAGGTCTAAAACATTGAGAAATGGCGAACATCCTATAATGTTACGCCTTACAAAGAACAGAAAATTAAAGTACATCAGTTTGCTCATCTCGCTAAATGCAGACTACTGGTACTTTACAAAGAAAAATGATTTTGATGTTGATCTATTGAAAAAAATAGTTGAAATATGGGGTTGTGCAACGGCTACGCGGGTTAGCGGCAATGCATTTTGTTCAATCGTATCTCGGTCCAATAAATCTGTCGCCATTAAAGTGTATCATGTGGGCTGGATTGTCTGCAATCCACACTTCTGTTTCCCATGCAATATCCACAATGTGTTTTTTAAATTCGGATTTGTCTGGGAAAGCAGTTACATAAATTCTGCCAACTTTGGATTCCTTCAGAAAGTCTTCCAACTCAAGCATTCGTTTCGGAGAAACAGGACCGTGGGAAGTAACAACCTCAATCAAAAACAACCATTCTCTTTCTTCGTCGTAAATAACTACATCGGGTAATTTACTGTGTTCCGTAATGGGTATGCCGATTCTTTCAAGCCCTTTTTTGTCAATATGCAAATCTTTATTGGCAGTGTCGCCTAAATACAACACTTTTGCTCCGCCTGCAAAACGTGGCGCAAATTGTTCTATTACGGCGGCTTGTACTTCGTTGTGTTTCCCTGCCGATAATTTTAATTCTTTCCCTTCAAGGGTAACAGGAATCAAACCCATTGTCCGTTCCTTTTCGTAGGCTTGTGTCAATGTTCCGATTTTTGACACGAATGTTTTAACCGATGGGTTCCATTTTCTTGTTTTGAAAGTTTTGACAACGGAAAGAGCCTCATTAGAAATAGCATAGTGTGCTCTTGGACTGTTTACAGGCAAATCAGGTTCGTCAGGGTTGTAATCTGCAATTCGTCCCTGCACAAATTGATGCAATACTTGTCGCCTGAAAGTTTCTCGTGTGTTTGGGGCATAAGGTTTTTCATAGTTTTCGGCAACAAACGACATAATTCCTTTTGTTACACCTAAACTTTGGCGACTTGCTTTTGCCCAATTTTCAGACTCTTTTATATTGCATAATGCAAGTAGTGTTAATGCCGACATTTCGTTTTGTTGAGCGGAGGGCAACCCTAACGCTTTCAAGATTTCTTGTGCTTCTTCAATTTTGCTCATTATTGTAAAGTTTATTTAATTCAAAAAAATCGTCAATAACCTTGCTTACATTTTCCATTGAAAAATTATTAAGTAAAATTAATTTTTTGCCTATTCCTTTTATGGTTTCCAAAGGCGGCAACGGCATGGCGCGAAGTTCTGTTGCGCTTACATTCACATTGCCGTTGAATGTTCGGAAATAAGTATCAAAAAGATTACTGTTTAAAAGCGCTGCAATTCCCATTACTTCTGTTCTACTTAAATGACCTTTTGGGCGATAAATATAATTCAATTTGTTTTCAATACCCACATAGCGAGATGTTCCGGGTAATGAAAAATAAGGTGCAGCAATCAACCTGCTTTTATCACCTTTGGCACTAAATCGCCTAAGAAAAATATAATTTCTATTTGGAATGAGATACGATTGGGTTTGTTCACAAATTTGAATATATTGACCTTTATTGGGTTTCTGTACCGGATAATTTACCTCCATTTTAGTTACATTATGAAGCCAATACAGAGATACAGATTCTTCTTCGGGTGTTCCTTTAATGCAATCTTCCATTCTGAAAGCAACAACAGGTCCCGTTGATATTTGTATATTATATTGATTCAAACTCCCATTCCAACTTTTAAACAAATCAATAATAGCCTCTTCCTTTGAATTTGTGGGTAGATGAATTATTTTTTCTTTTGATTTTAAATCAATTAAATCTTTTTGTAAATATGTTTTCTGTTTGGATTGTTCAATATCTTGTAATCCGTTACACGTTGAAACAATCATTTGAGGTTCATTCGCTTTACTGTTTTTAGGCTTAGCTTTAAGTATCAATGTTTCCTGTAAAACGTTATCTCTTGAAAAAGTATCTTTTCTGGAATCGAACAAATGGATAAAATCTATTTGCACATAATTGAAAAAATAATTTCGGAATGAATTAAAATACCGTCCCGATGTGAAACTACGAGGAACAATAAAAATCATTTCGCCATCTTCCTTCAACATGCGAGCGGCAATAGCAAGAAATATTGAATAGATATTGGGCTGTCCGTCAATAATGATTTGCGCTGCTTTTACTCTACAATCTTCTTTTGGCAACTTGAAATAAGGCGGATTAGAAATAATGAAATCAAAATCTTGTTTTTCATCCGAAAAATTAAGACTTGGCGGATTAAGGCAGTCGTAATGTTCCATGATAAAATCGTGAACACAAATGATATGGTTAAACGAAATACCTTTTTTAGAAAGCCAATCTTTCAAGTATGACAATGATTTTTCAGACAAAGAAATTAAATTGGAGTCTGTCTCATAAGCCACTAAATTGATGATTTCAACAGCTGGGTTTTTCTCAACAAGATTTTCAACTAATCCGCAAGTCAATATCGCCGTTCCACAACCGGGGTCTAAAATATCTATTTGCGTTTTATTTGTTGAAACTAAACTGCCCATAAATTGAGCAATTGCTTGGGGCGTAAAGAATTGTCCGTTGTCTTTTTTGAAAGTTTGTGATACGGTTTGGGTATAAGCCGCACCCAACCTGTCAGCGTAAATGCTGGGTTGTTCGTTTTTTGTGGGGCTTATATGTTTTGTATCATTAATTTTCATAAGACAAAATTAAAACATCCATAATATTGGACAAAATAGAATTATCAGAAAAAATAACCAAAGTGCCAAAGTTAAAATTTTCTGCCCCTTTGATGCTGTTTTTACTTGATCAGGTATTGTAAAAATAGCAGCAATAAACAAAAACACCATTACAACCACAATTATCCATTTCAAAGTGTTTGCTATGCCTTTTGGAAAATATTCAATCAGGTTTTTATTTTCGTTTTCGTTTATTTTTTCTGCTGAATAAACAGAGTATGTAATTTTAGAATCCTTTATTTCTCTGTCATTAATTATTAAATCTGGAGAATTGTTTCCGTCTGTAAGTGTTGTTATTTCAACATATTCTTCAGGCTTCCATTGTATAATACCCAATTTTAATGGTTCAGCTATCCATGCTTCATTATTTTCATTTGTAATAATAACCGATAAAAGCTTTTCGCAGCTTTTAATAAGGAATGGAATATACAAATCTCTGATTGATTGCTCGGGAAATCCTTTCCCGTAGATAGTTTTTTTACCAACATTTCTTATCACAAAAGTAGTTCTCCATAAGTTTTTTACTTCAATAGAATCATTATACATATAACTTGAGGTAAGACCTTCAACATTCAACGGATTTGTTAATAAGATTTCACTAACTTTTTCAACATTGAGAATTGTACTTTTCTCTCTATTTAAATACCAACTTATACCTATCGTTACAACTATAGCAATTACTCCTATAAAAGCGCTTGTTCTATTCCATATTAGATTCTTGTCAGCCATATTATTTCTATTTTGATGAGATAAGTAATTCTTTTATATCAACATTTAACACTTTTGCAACTTCTAAAAGCGTTTCCAATGACGGCTGTGATTCGTTTGTACACCAACGCGATACGGTCGCTTCATTTTTCTCTAATGCTTCTGCAAGCCACTTCCCTGTACGTTTTTGCTCTACGAGCACGACTTTTAATCTATTAATTTGCTCCATTCGTTTAATTATTGATATAATTTGCAAAGATATTGATCTTTTTCTATATGTAGATATTATTTTCTCGTAAAGTTTTCAACAATGTTGCGTTCGTTGTTCGTACTGCGCTCCCCGCATGACGGCTAACGCCCAGCATATTGCCGAAGTCGCGGCTTCCACACACTTTCCGACGAGCCAGCTGCGTGCGAAAATAGCAATTATTTTCAAACGACGGTAGTGCCGCCATCTTGCCAATATGCTCGTTAGTAGCAGGTGGCTTTCAGCGTTATACATAATTTACATTCCATGGTGGATATTCTTTGTAAATATCAATATAAGATTGTATTAATTGAAGTTCCAAACGTTTTGGGCAATCAATGTATTCATCGTTATGAGTTACAAACCAATAAATATCTAACCCATCCATTTTTTCGCGTTTTATTTCTTTCTTCCAACCAATATGTCTCGGCTCTCCGAAAAATGTTCCATTTACAATAGAATCCTTTAATCCGCCAAGCCCAGATTTACGAATAGATAAAGAACCGTCTGATTTCACTTCTCCTGAGCGACCTATATAAGCAAGCACTACTTTTCCATTTACAAGAGCATAAACAATAAAAACACCACTTTTGTCGGTTGGCGCATTACATACTTTTCTCAAAGAGTTTCTTTTTGTCAAAAAGAAGTGACCATTTTCTTTGTACTTGCTTAATTCGTCGAACATGTGTTTTTTATTTTGATTTTTAAATGCTGCAAAAGTACACAAATACTTACATTTTCCTTTTCGGTAGTTTTGTCCGCGAAGCTACGCCACCGACCGAAGGGCTGGCGCTTTTTTTGCCGTGAAGTGGAGTTTTTTTTGGGCGGAGCAAGGGCAGGCTTGCCTGCTCTTGCCTAAAAATATTTCGTGGTGGTGTGAGTGGATC
>JGI24695J34938_10002008_pt1 | contig 16145 bp, 8 predicted proteins | sample TergutCo191P3_FD_34938 | JGI IMG/M metagenome (IMG submission 34938)
GACAACAGTCCTTGTGGCTGACTCAAGCAAGTACGGCAGGTTTGGTTTTATTAATGTGCTTTCGTTATCCGCTATGGATATGATTCTTACGGACAGCGATCTTGAGGAAAATGCGCTGACAGAACTCGCGCGGGCTGGGATAAATATAGTTAAAACATAAAGAAGGGAGAAGATATGGCACATATACTAAAAATGCCGCGCCAGGGCAACACTGTAGAATCATGTATCATAACAAACTGGAAAGTAAAAGAAGGCGGCATTGTTAAAGAGGAAACTCATGTATGCGAAGTGGAAACGGACAAAGCGTCATTTGAAATTCAGGCGGGCGCGGAAGGAACAGTGCTGAAAATTTTGCGTAACGAAGGCGATGATGTGCCTGTTATGTCGCCGATCGCTGTAATCGGGAAACCTGGCGAAACATGGGATGAATCAACGCTTAAAACCAGTGAAGGCGCGGCCGCGAATACAGAAAATGAATCTAAACAAAAAAATACTATAAATAACGAACAAGCGAAGGATCAATCGCGCGATATAAATTCATTTTCATTTAACAATCATGACATGTCATCAGACGCTAAACATTTATCAATTTCTCCGCGCGCCAAAAACCTCGCGCTAAAAGAATCGCTTCCGGCAAACGCGCTTTTTGGCACAGGACCCGGCGGCAGAATAATAGAGCGCGATGTGTTAGCCGCGTTAGAAAACCGCCCGCCTCTTACGCTTGCCGCGAAAGCCTCGGGAGGCGCGGTTCCGCGAGACGGCACAGGATTCGCGGGAAGAATAACGTTAAATGACATTTTTAACGGCATGGCTCTGCGATCCGAACAGTTAACAATCCCTCCCGAAGGCGGAATTACAGAAACTCAAATTAAAGGAACGCGTAAAATTATATCGGAGAAGATGCTTAAATCTCTCGCGGAAACAGCGCAATTTACGCTTAACGCCCGCGCTCCTGTGTCAAGATTACAGGATTTGCGCTCAAGAATAAAGGAAGCGGACTTTCTTCCTGATGATGCGAAAAATTTAAAAATCACAGTTAATGATTTAATTATGTTCGCGGTAAGCCGCGTTCTTCCGCGTTTTCCGTTTATGAACGCTCATAAAACAGGCGATATAATTAAAACGTTTGAACGCGTTCATCTTGGGATGGCGGTTGATACTCCGCGCGGCCTAATGGTACCTGTTATACGCGACTGTAACCTTCTTTCACTGCCACGGATATCATCAGAGGCAAAGAGACTCGCCGCCGCTTGTCAGAACGCGAGCGTTAAGCCAAATGAGCTTACGGGCTCTACCTTTTCCGTAACAAATCTCGGCGTTTTTGGAATTACAGGTTTTACTCCTGTATTGAACATTCCTGAAGTCGCGATACTTGGCGTTTGCGGCATAGAACTGAAACCAACCGCGGGAAGCTGCGCTGGAAGTGCCGGTTTCAAAGCAGGAAACCGCGACAGCGCATTCGGGTTTGAGCCATTTATCGGTTTTAGCCTGACAATCAATCATCAGGTTGTAGATGGCGCGCCCGCCGCGCGTTTCTTAAAGGCGTTATGTGAAGCTGTCGAAAATATAGACCTGCTTTTGGCGGCGGGTTAAAAACGTTATACGAAATAAATATTTTTAGGATTAGAGGGATTTATGTTTGATACAATTATTATCGGCGGCGGGCCAGCGGGTTATCTGGCGGCTGAGAGGCTTGGACATAAAATGAAAAATGTTCTTTTAATTGAACAGCGGCATCTTGGCGGGACATGCCTAAACGCGGGCTGCATTCCGACAAAAACGCTGTTAAACTCAGCGAAATTATATGTTCACGCTAAAGAAGCGAAAAAATTCGGCGTTAACGCCGAAGGCGTTTCCTATGACTGGAACGCGATTCAAAACTGGAAAAATGAAGTTATCATAAAATTGCGAGGCGGAATCGAAGGCGTAATTAAACGCGCCGGAGCGCGGACAGTAAACGGCAGAGGCGAAATTATTTCTCCTCCCTCAGGCGGAAAACCGGCAAAGGTAAAATCGGTTTCACCTGACGGCAAGGAAAATATCCATGAAGGTAAAACTGTCTTAGTCTGTTCAGGTTCGGTTCCTGTAACGCCTCCGATTCCGGGCTCAAAAGATAATCCGCTGGTTGTAGATTCAACGGCTCTTCTTTCCGTAAACGCTGTGCCGAAAAATCTCGCGATTATAGGCGGCGGCGTTATCGGAATTGAGTTCGCGGGTCTTTTTTCCGCGCTTGGATCCAAAGTAACAGTAATTGAGATGATGGATGAAATTATTCCGTTTATGGACAGAGAGCTTTCGCCGATTTTACGAAAAGCGATGAGTGAAATTGATTTTAAACTTTCCAGTAAAGTGGAAAAAATTGAAAACGGCAAAGTTTTTTACTTGAATAAAAAAGGAGAGCAGGAAAATACAGATTCTGATTTAATCCTGCTCGCGGCGGGGCGCCGTCCTGTTCTTGATAATTGGGGCGCGCGGGAAGCGGGTATCTATACCGCGAAAAACGGCGTTCATATTGATGATTATACGCGCACGAACATAAACGGAATCTGGGCCGCAGGCGATGTTACAGGAAAAAGCCTTCTCGCGCATTGCGCGTACCGCATGGGTGAAGTCGCCGCGGCTGATATAACCGCGTTTCTTGACGGCGACAAAAAAAATAAAACAAATAAAACGCGTTATGACGCGATCCCCTGGGCTGTTTACGGAATTACAGAAGCCGCGGGAGCCGGTATTACAGAACAGGAAGCGAAGGCAAGAGGCATTGAGATAATTAAAGCAAGCCTCCCAATGAAAGTATCAGGCCGTTTCGCCGCGGAAAATTCATTCTCGGGCGCGGGAGCCGTTAAGGTAATCGCTGACGCGGCTAACAGACGCGTTCTTGGCGTTCACGCTGTCGGCGCGTACTCTCCTGAATTTATCTGGGGCGCCTGCGTGCTTATTGAACAGGAGTTCAGCATCGAAGATGTCAAACAGCTGATTTTCCCGCATCCAACAGTCAGCGAGTTAATTAAAGACGTAATGTGGGAATTATAAAAAAAAATTTTTTAAGGAGAAAAAAATGCCAAAATCAATTGTTGTAGATCCAAAAGAAGTCCGTAAGCCGTTAATTTTAAAAATTAACGATATTCCTGTTAATCAATATAAAAATGATTATAAAAGGGAATCAGAAATCTACGGAAAGGACAGGCTTGTCCGTATATGGCATGATATGGCGGTAATCCGCGAGTTTGAATTGATGCTTAACTCCTTTAAAACAAAAGGAACATGGAATGATATTGAGTACCATCACAAAGGGCCGGCTCATCTTTCGACAGGACAGGAAGCGTCCGCTGTCGGACAGTGTATAAATCTTACAACTGATGATTTTATTTTCGGAAGCCACCGCAGCCACGGAGAAATTATCGCGAAATGTTTTTCCGCTTTATGGCAGCTGACGCGGAACGCTGAAGGCGAAAAAAAGCTTGAAGCGATCTTAAAAAATTATCTTGGCGGTGAAACTCTTTTAGCTTCGGAAAAAATAAAATATAAAAACATACTGGATCTTGGAGAGAATTTTATCCTTTACGGGACGTTAGCTGAAATTTTCGCGCGCAAAGCCGGCATTAACCGCGGGCTTGGCGGCTCAATGCACGCGTTTTTTACTCCCTTTGGCTCAATGCCTAATAACGCCATTGTCGGGGGCTCCGCCGATATAGCCGCTGGAAGCGCGCTTTATAAACGAATTAACCAAAAACCGGGAATTGTAATAGCGAATATCGGAGACGCGTCAATGGGATGCGGTCCTGTATGGGAAGCCATGATGTTATCCGCGATGGATCAATACAGAACATTGTGGCCTGAAAACCAGAAAAAAAACGCGGACACAGTTTACAAAGGCGCTCCTCCTGTTCTATTTAATTTCTTTAATAATTTTTACGGAATGGGCGGGCAGACATCAGGCGAGACAATGGGTTACGGCATTATGGCGAGAGTCGGAGCAGGCGTTAATCCTGAGAACATGCACGCGGAACGCGTTGACGGCTATAATCCTCTGGCTGTCGCTGACGCGATAACGCGCAAAAAAGAAATTCTTTTAGACGGCAGGGGACCGGTATTACTCGATACCCTTACATATCGAATTTCAGGGCACTCCCCTTCCGACGCGTCAAGTTACAGAACGCCTGAGGAAATAAAACTCTGGCAGGATCATGATTCTATCGGGGAGTATGGCGCGTACTTAATAGAAAATAAAGCCGCGGGTAAAGATGAGCTTGACGCGTTACGCGAAAACATAAAAATAAAATTGACAGAAGTCGTTAAACTGGCTGTTAACGATGAGATATCGCCCCGCTTAGGCGGAGCGTTTATTGAGTCCGCGATGTTCTCAAACGAGAAAATAGAAAAATTTGACGACAGGCAGCCTGAACTCCTTCACAGTATTGACGAAAACCACCGCGTTAAAGCGCTTAAAAACAAAGCGCGTTACGGTTTTGATGAAGATGGCAAGCCTGTCTCAAAAAATAAATCATTCCAGTACCGCGACGCGCTTTTTGAGGCAATGCTCCACCGTTACGCGATAGATCCCACAATGGCGGCGTGGGGCGAGGAAAACCGCGACTGGGGCGGCGCTTTCGCGGTTTACCGCGGGCTTACGGAAATTCTTCCGTATCACCGCCTTTTTAACAGCCCGATATCCGAAGGCGCGATTGTTGGATCAGGCGTGGGTTACGCGCTTTGCGGCGGAAGAGCTGTTGTGGAACTTATGTACTGCGATTTTATGGGCCGCGCAGGCGATGAGATTTTCAATCAGGCTTCAAAGTGGCAGTCAATGTCCGCGAAAATTTTAAAAATGCCTTTGGTTGTCCGCGTATCTGTCGGCAATAAATACGGAGCGCAGCACAGTCAAGACTGGTCGGCGATTACAGCTCACATACCCGGGTTAAAATCTTATTTCCCCGCGACGCCTTATGACGCTAAAGGAATGTTGAATCTCGCTCTTAGCGGAAGCGACCCTGTAATTTTTTATGAGAGCCAGCTTCTTTATGATATGAGCGAACAATTCGAGAAAAACGGCGTTCCATTAGGATATTACGAAACGCCTGAAGGAGAGCCTGTTATACGCAAACAGGGAAAAGACTTAACTATCGCGACAATCGGCGCTACATTGTATCCGGCCCTTGAAGCCGCTAAAAAACTTGAAAAAGATTTTGGGGTATCAACAGAAGTAATTGATATCAGATTTATTAACCCGCTTAATTATGAGATAATAATTGAATCTGTAAAGAAAACAGGAAAACTCCTTTTAGCAAGCGACGCGTGCGAAAGAGGATCGTTTCTGCATACAATAGCAAGTAACGTTCACAGTCTCGCGTTTGATTACCTTGACGCGCCCGCGGCTGTTATCGGAAGCCGCAACTGGATAACTCCCGCCGCCGAGATGGAAGATTTATACTTCCCGCAGATTGACTGGCTGATTGACGCTGTTCATGAGCGCATATCGCCCCTTCCTTCCTATAACCCCGTTACTGTGCAGACAACGGGAGATATATTAAGGAGAAACCGCCTTGGAGTATAGCCTGACAGCGCGCGAAATTAAGCCGTGTTAGCTGAAGATTCAAACTGGCTGTGATAAAGGTCCGCGTAAAAACCTTTTTTCGCGAGCAGCCCGCTGTGGTTTCCGCTTTCGATGATGTCGCCTTCGTTCATAACAAGGATTAAATCCGAATTTTTTATTGTGGAAAGCCTGTGAGCGATGACAAAAGAAGTTCTTCCGCGCGTAAGATTATCCATGGCTTTTTGTATCAAATGTTCAGTTCTGGTATCAACAGAGCTTGTCGCCTCGTCTAAAATCAGCATCGGCGCGTCTTGAATCATAGCGCGCGCGATTGTGACAAGCTGTTTTTGGCCCTGCGAAAGATTTATCTTGTCGTTAAAAATCGTATCATAGCCCTGAGGCATTGTTTTTATAAAGCGATGAAGACCTACAGCCTTGCACGCTTCTATTACTTTTTCATCCGGTACATCCTGTTTGCAATATATAATATTTTCTTTTACTGTCCCTTCAAAAAGCCATGTATCCTGAAGCACCATGGAAAATTGTTCGTGAATATTTTGACGCGGCGTTTGGCTTATTGGTATTCCGTCAAGAAGTATCTGTCCTCCGTTAAGTTCATAAAATCGCATTAAAAGATTTACGATTGTTGTTTTTCCGGCTCCTGTAGGACCTACAATCGCTATTTTCTGCCCCGCTTTTATGCCGGCGGAAAAATTATGAATAATTATTTTATCCGGGACATAGCCAAATTTCACATTACGGAACTCTATATCGCCTTTAATGTCTGTAAGGCCGCGCGTTTTTTCGCTTTCATCCGCCATTTCCTCTTCTTCATAGAATTCAAACACGCGCTCGCTCGCGGCGGCGATTCGCTGTAAACTCTGAAAAACCTGAGCGAGCTGAGACAGCGGCTGGGTAAAAAGCCGTATATAAATCATGAACGCGACAATTACACCAAAGCTGATTCTTCCGTTCATAGCGAGGGCGGCGCCCGCGACGCAGACCGCGACATAACCGAAGTTCCCGATAAACTGCATTAAAGGCATCATCAACCCTGAAAGAAACTGGCTTTTCCATCCGCTTTCAAAAAGGCTTAAATTAAATTTCTCAAAAACGCGCTTTGACTCAGCTCCGGCGTTATACGCTTTTACGGCTATATGCCCTGAATACATTTCCTCAACATGGCCGTTTATATCACCTAAATCTTTTTGCTGCCTGACAAAATATTTTTGTGATTTTTTCATTATCAAACCGGTAAAAACAAAGCCAAAAACGCTTGTTATCACAGCGGTTAACGCCATGATCCAGTTATTATAAAACATCATGGCGACAGAACCCGCGATCATCGTAACTGATGTTACAAGGCCTCCGATGCTCTGATTCATTGTAACGCCGATAGCGTCAACATCATTTGTTACCCGGCTTAACACATCGCCAAAGCTTGTCTTGTCAAAATATTTTAGCGGAAGCTTATTTATTTTTTTTGAGATTCCGGTACGCAGATTCATGGAGATTTTCTGCGATATTGTCGCCATCATATACCCTTGAATAAAATTAATGACAGTGGAACCCGCGTAAAAAAAGACAAGAAGTAACGCTATGCCGCCTACCGCGTTAAGATCAATAGCGCCTAACACAGGAGTTCCGTTAAAAACCCGCGGCATTCCTTTCATGATCTCATCTGTCATTTCCTTTAATTTATCAGGGCCTATTATCTGAAGCGCTGTTCCCGCCGCCGCTAAAATCATCGCGATTAAAACAGCGGGAATATATTTTTGGCAGTATATAATGAGCTTACCCATTGTTTTTTTAAAATCTTTTGGTTTAACAATTACGCCCATCGCGTGAGGGCCTGCCATCGGGCCTCTTTGTCTTTGCCTTCCTGTATCCGCCGATCTGCCGCTGTCGCTCATGACGCTTCTCCTGTCTGACGCTCAAGTTCATCTTCGCTTAACTGGCTCATCGCGATCTGCCTGTAGACATCGCATGTTTTTAAAAGCTCCCTGTGCCTGCCCTGCCCGACAACCCTGCCTTCGTCAAGGACAACAATTTTATCAGCGTCCATAATTGTTCCTATACGCTGAGCTACAATCATGCTTGTAACATCGGAAGTTTCCTTTTTTAAAACATTTCTAAGAACGCGGTCTGTTTTATAATCAAGCGCGGAAAATGAATCGTCAAATATGTAGATTTCCGGTTTCCGGCATACCGCGCGCGCGATAGAAAGCCTCTGCTTCTGTCCGCCTGAAACATTCGCTCCGCCCTGCGCGATGTCAGAGAGTATGCCCTTATCCATTTTATCGACAAAATCAGAAGCCTGCGCGATTGATACGGCTTTTTTAACATCATCTTCTGAATATTTATTTTTGCCGTTATCTCCGAAAGCTACGTTAGACGAAACTGAGCCTTTAAAAAGCACAGCCTTCTGAGGCGAATAACCAATGATATTCCGAAGCGATTCCTGCGAATAATCGCGGACATTTACGCCGTTAATAAGTATCTCACCTTCTGACGCGTCATAAAACCGCGGCACAAGGTTTACAAGAGTTGTCTTTCCGCTTCCCGTCGATCCTATAAAAGCGACAGTCTCGCCCTGTTTTACGGAAAAACTCACGCCCATAAGCGCGTAATCAACAGCGTCAGGATATTTAAAGCTGACATTATTAAAAGTAATTTCACCCCTGATTCCCTGTAAGCCTTCTGTTTTATTGCCGTCAAGAATCGCGGGATTTGTTTCAAGCACCTCATTGACCCGCTTCGCGGAAACGCTCGCGCGGGGCAGTATCATAAAAATCATAGCAAGCATCATAAAAGACATAATTACATGCGCAGCGTAGCTTGAAAACACAACCATATTGGAAAAAATTACAAGCCTGTCCGCTGCCCCCGCGGCGTTAATTAAATACGCGCCGATCCAGAAAATAGCCAATGATAAAGCGCTCATAATGGATCCCATTACAGGCATCATGACAGCTAACGCCCGGCTGACAAATAAATGAATGTCAGTCAGCTCTGTGTTTACTTTTTCAAATTTTTCTTCCTGATAGTTTTCGGCGTTATACGCTCTTACAACGCGAAGCCCCGTAAGATTCTCCCGCGTCACGCGGTTTATCTTATCAATCACTACCTGCAGTTTTTTAAACTGAGGCATAACAAAAATCATCAAAAAGCAAATTAGTACAAGAACGATTAAAACGGCGACTCCTGTCGTAAATGTCCATTCATCGCCTTTTCCCGCGATTTTTGTAATCGCCCAGCCGGCTGTTATCGGCGCTTTAATGATAAGCTGAAGCCCCATTGTCACCAGCATTTGAATCTGCGTAATATCGTTAGTTGATCTTGTTATAAGGCTGTCAGTAGAAAAGCGGTTAATCTCTTCCATGGAAAATGAATCAACTTTATTAAAAAGCTTTGTTCGAAGCTGCATGGAAAAAACCGCCGCGATTCTGGCGGCGAAAAAACCGACAATGACAGACGCTGTAAGGCTTCCAAGAGTACAAAGGAGCATCATGCCTCCGGCGCGCCAGATGCCGCTTAAAGCGCTGCCCGGAGTCTGCGCCAATATTGTGATTTGCGCCATATAATCTGGTGATTTTAAATCCAGAAAAACCTGCGCGATAATAAAAATAAGGCTGATAAACGCTAACGTCCATTCCTTTGGCTTTAAGTATTTAAAAATTTTTAACAAATGATATCTCCTTGCTGTTAAAAAAAACGGTCATAAAATAAATCAAAAAAATAAAAAATAATTAAGACTTACGCTAAATTCCCAATTGTTAAATTATATAAAAATTTCGCGTTTTATTAAAGCAAAAAAAAATAAGAATAGGTCCAATATCTTGACAACTTTAAAATCCGTCATCATCATCTAAAAATGAGTAATAATATTCTTCCCATTTGGGGAAATCCGGAAATCCAGGAAATAAACAGGCTTCCTATGAGAAGCCCTCTCATTCCTTTCGCGGCAGCTGAAGACGCGCTTTCTGACGTTATCGCGGGACCTGAATTCCGATCCTGTATGGAAAGTTCTGTAAATAACCCATTTTATATGAGTCTTGATACCCGCGATGACGGCGGCGATATGTGGAAATTCAAGCTCATCAATAATCCAAATGATGATTTACCGCCCTCCGGCGATAGTTATGTCGCGGGCAGCAAAAGAATAATCCCGGAGGATTCGGAATCCGGGCTTTGCGCGTGGATTAATCCTGAATACAACGCGGATAACTGGCATCAAATAAGAGTGCCAGGAACATGGTCGCGGCAAAAAGCAAATTCACTCCATGATGATTTTTTTGACAAACCTCATTATACAAATGTGCAGATGCCGTTTCAGGCTCTTCCTCCGCGCACACCTGAAAATAATCCGACAGGGCTTTACCGCAGAATTTTTACGCTTCCTGAACAATGGAAAAACCGCCGTGTTGTCCTTCATATTGGATCCGCGGAAAGCGTTTCTTTGATTTACATAAACGGCTTTTTCGCTGGCGCGGGAAAAGACACGCGGCTTCCTCAGGAATATGACATAACGCCTTTTATTAATGAGGGAAACAATGCTTTATGCGTAAAAGTAGCGCGTTACTCTGACGCTAGTTATGTTGAAGATCAGGATCAATGGTGGCTTGGCGGCATTCACAGAAGCGTATTCTTATACTCTACTTCTGATTGTTATGTGAAAGATATTAAAGCGCTTCCCGGCATGACAGGCGCGTTACGCGAATCATCGAGCGATAATTCGAGCGATGAAGCAGTTGAAAATAAATCCCAGGGAAAAATAAACCTCAGTGTCACATTAGCCGGAAATCTTCCTGAAAGCCGCAGCTTTGGAAACGGAGAAATAGAATCAACCAAAGAGGAAAATCCGTTTGTAATAACATACAGCCTTTATCCGTTTACTCTCCCGCTGGACGAGCAGGACGCGCGGGACATTGTAAAAATATTATTAAAGGAAAACGCGCTTTATAGCGGCAGCGCGGAACTTTACGCTGATTACCGCTTTAACTCCAACATGGCGGAAGCTGAAATAATTCTTGATAACCCCAGGGTATGGTCAAGCGAAGAGCCAAACCTTTACGTTCTTTTGGTGGAGCTGCGCCGAAGCGGAGAGCTCTATGAATGTTACGCGTTTTGCACTGGATTCAGAAATATAAAAATCGATAAACGCAGGCTGTTAATAAACGGAAAAGCAGTGTATATAAAAGGCGCGAACCGCCACGAACATGACGAAAGAACCGGTAAAACGCTTTCTACAGAATCAATGTTACGTGACATAAAAATACTAAAATCCCATAACTTTAACGCCGTCAGAACAAGCCATTATCCCGATGATGAACGCTGGTATGAGCTTTGCGATCGTTACGGGATTTACCTTTGGGATGAGGCTAATATCGAATGTCACTGCTTCTGGCGTCAGTTATGTGACGATTCACTGTGGCTGTATTCGTTTATTAACCGCGCGCGAAGAATGACCGAACGCGATAAAAATCATGTCTCGGTTATTGTATGGTCGCTTGGAAACGAAAGCGGCTGGGGCGTAAATCACGAGGCTGCGGCGGCGTGGATAAGGGGTTATGACAGCTCTCGTCCTTTGCATTATGAGGGAGCGATGCGAAGGAAAAAAAATGTTCTTGATTCCTGGCAGCAGGGTAAAACCGTTACGGATATCGTCTGCCCGATGTACCCAGAAATTGAGGATATCGTTAATTACGCGTTAAACCGCGAAGATGAAAGACCTTTAATTATGTGCGAGTATTCCCACGCGATGGGAAATTCCAACGGAAGCCTCGCGGATTACTGGAAAGCCATCGAAAGTTATCCCGGTCTTCAGGGCGGTTTTATCTGGGAATGGATCGATCAGGGGTTTGAAGCGTTCACGCGTGACGATGTGAAATACTGGAAATACGGCGGTGATTTTGGCGATATACCCTCCGACCTTGATTTTATCTGCGATGGTCTTTTGTTTCCCGATCAAAGCCTTAAACCGGCGATGGCGGAATGTAAACAGGTTTTTTCTCCTGTAAGGCTTACAGCGGTTCCGGATAGATTTTTAACGTACCTTGTAGAAAACCGCTATGATTTTTCTTCGCTTGATCATCTTGTTATGCGCTATAAAATTTTTATCGATAATCCTTTAAACGCTTCGGGCGCGGAAAAAATATTAAAGGAAGAAACAATTGATCTTCCCTCTCTTAACCCGGGTGAAAAAAAAGAAATTAAAATCAACATTAAAGATAATTTAAACAATCCTTTATTAACAGGCTCTGTGGTATTTCACGCGGATTTTACGCTAAAAGAAGATACGTCATGGGCGCGTAAAGGCCATGTTATAGGGCAGGCTGAACATTTATTAAAAGAAAATCATCAGGTAGTATTTATAAATTCTAACCAAAACCTTTCTAAGCCGGAATTGTTATATAATATTCCTTACATAATTAAACCGTCATTATTCAGAGTTCCAACTCAAAATGACGGATTAAAAACTTATATGGATTTAAGAGGCGATCCGGCTTTTTCATTCTATTACGAAAACAAAGCGATGTTCCCCTGGCTGGACTTAGATCTTCTTGGCTTGAAAACAGGCAATGAGGAAATAGAAAAAATTTTCCATGACGGTTATCAGGCGCGCCGTTATACCTCTACTCTGCTCGCGGGAGAAAAAGCCGCGCCGCGTTTTAGCCATTATAAAAATGAACCCGGGCTTGGAACATTCTCCTACATTTTGGGAAACGCTACAGGCGAACCCATGACACTGGAAATAATTTTCGATCTTGATCCAAAACTTCCGGAACTTCCGCGCGTCGGAGTTATGGCGGAGATTCCCGCGTCATATAAAGAAATTTCATGGTTCGGCGCGGGTCCTCATGAATCATACCCTGATCGGAAAACAGCCGCGTTCCTTGGACGTTATAAACATTCCATAAAGGGTTTTGAAACCCCTTATATCGTGCCGCAGGAAAACGGCAACAGAAGCGATGTAAGAAACTTTACTCTGATAAGCGATGAAGCGAATAAAAACATCACCTTCGCGGCTTTAAACCCCGTAAACATAAGCTGTTCAAGATACAGCCGCGAAAACATGTGGGAAGCCGCGCACACCTGCGACTTAATCGATCTGTCTCAGGATCGCTTTTACCTTTACATCGATATCGCGCAGCGAGGCGTAGGAACCGCCACTTGCGGACCGGATACAAGAAACGAGTACAGGGTTAAAAGCGGTTTCTATAAAATGAAACTGTATATCTTATAAGATACATCGGACAAAAGTCCGCGAAGTAACCGGCTTTGTGGACAGACACTATTTAGCCGCTTTTTTCCATTTGTCATAAGCTTCTTTCGCTTTTACGCCTAACTCCTGTTTCCGCGTTTTTTCTTTTTCTTTTTGATCCGTTTCTTTAAAATATCCGTCATCATAATTCATTTTGCAGGAAAATGACAGCATTTGCGCGTGATACGCGAGCGCCGGTTTCCAGTCAGGTTTTAAATTTACGGCTTTCTCAACAGCCTCGACGGCTTCATTAAAGTAATGAAGGCTGTCGCCAAGAAACTTAGCGAGCGAGTACCAGCCAAAAACGGATTTCGGCGCGTTATTAAGTATTTTTGGATAGAGGGTAAACATGGCGTTCTTGGGCCAGAAAACGCCGCTAAAAGACGATGGATCCCCTTCCTTGCTGTACGCGAAAAATTCCTCATACATAGGAGGCTCTTTATTCATATCAGGTTCATCATAGGAGATATCCCAGTTTACTTTTCCTTCCGCCTTTTTAATTGTGTCAGCGGCGTTTTTATAGTCACCTAACACAGCGTAGATAACCGCGAGCGTGTTCCATGCCTGCCATTCATTCGGGAAAACAGCGGTTCTTTTTTTATTAACATCGACCGCTTCCTGCCATCTGCCGAAATGACAGTAAACATCGCTTAATGTTTCATGCCAAAACGGGTTATTATTAGTTTCTTTATCGCTAACCTTGTATTTACATAGGGTTTCAAGTTCATTATATTTTTCCTGCTTTAAGTAAAGGGCCGCGATTTCCTTATCAGTTAAAATACCCTCATCTTTTTTTGATGAGCGCGAAGGCTGCGTTTTTTGAAGCGAAGCTCCTTTAGCGGCAAGGGTTGTGTTTTTAAAGTTTAAACCGTCGCGAAATTGATCTACAGACATCCATTCAGATGATTTTTTCGCGGCGGTTTTTTTGCCGGTTTTTACCGCTTTATTCGCCTTTGGCGCCGGTTTTTTTATAATGTCTTTCGGTTTTTTTACCGCTTTGACCTCTGGCTTCTTAGCCGCAGTTTTCTTTACATCCGGTTTTTTTACCGCTGATTTTTTCTCAGCGGGTTTTTTTAACGGTATTTTTTTAACGACAGGATTTTTCGCAGCGATTTTACTGGCTGCCGGTTTCTTTACCGCGGTTTTTTTGGCGACAGATTTATTAACCGCCGCTTTTTTGGAAACAGGTTTTTTAACTGTTGTTTTACTGGCAGCCTGTTTTTTTACCGCCGTTTTTTTAACCGTTGTCTTCTTGACTGCCGGTTTCTTTGCCGCCGCCTTTTTAGCGACAGGCTTTTTTACCGTTGTTTTATTGGCTGCCGGTTTTTTAGCGGCAGGTTTTTTTATAACCGCTTTCTTAGGCGCTGGTTTTTTCGCTGTTTTTTTGCCAGATACCTGTTTTTTTGATGTTTTCTTTACTGCCATGTTTAAAGCTCCTTGCCATAATATTAGTAGTCTGAGCTTTTTCCAAAAACGCGAACCCGCGGTTCGAAAGTTTTGGAAAAGCCCTGTCTCATAAAAATAACAAATTTTCGTTATTATTTTTAATTATAAACATTTAAATGAAAAATATCAATTTTTTTAAGATTTTTTTTAAAATTGATACGGCGGGAAACTGAGAGTTTCTGTAAGATGGTAGTATCCTGTTATGCCTTTTTCAATAGCGATTCTTGTATTTTCTAAATCATTAAAATGCCACCATTCAGAAGCCAGCGGAGATAATCCGGCTCTTGTCAGGTATCTATGCAGTAAAACAGTTCCATGAGTTACATTATCGGCGAACGTAGTGTTCATCCACGCGGTTTCCGATATGGACGATACCATATCCTTAAACACGACAGCTCTGATACTCAGTTCGTGCATCGGACACTGCATCTCATATTCAAGATATCTTGTAATATAATTATAACTATAATTGCCTGATAATCTTACTTCTGAACTTACAACTCTGGCAAGGCTTACGTCAATGGCGGTTCCTCTTTGATGATTAAAAGGAGCAGGCAGCAAAAACCATTGAAATTCGTAAGGAGGAGTATTTAAACCTCTGTACACAACAGGGTTTGTTCTTGACAGCGCCAATAACTCATCATAGACAACATTATGAGCCGAAGCCGGCCTGAAAGCCTCATAAATTATTAATGTATTGCCTTCCATCATGGCCGCTTTTTGCGCGGCGTGTATTTTTCCCGCCATCCTGTAATATACAGGAGCGATGTATTCCTCTCTTGACAAACGGGTATTATAACTTTTTGACTGATACAGCGCCCTCCCAGTAACATTTGGAATATTTATGCCTGATGATTTAAACAAAGACGAGTATGTGTTTGTATTGTCATGTATAATTGAAGGAACAATATCCGGTAAATTGATCATACAAAGAACGCTTAAGACCCATCCTTGAAGATCATTAACCCTTATAAACCACCAGTCATTTTCCTCATTTAAAATTGTAAAAGCCTGCCCCGCCCTTAATCTGGAAACTATATTCGCGTTTTCGCTTTTAGTTTCATAGAGAGGAAGAAAAACCGCCGCGTATCCGGTCGCGCCGTTTATAGGAAGCTCAAATTCACTTGGAATATACGGAGTTACCACTGTGTTTCGGCTGCCGGTTAACCCATCCGCCACGGTATTTGGCTGCGATGATTGCAATTTTCTGATCATGTCTGACGGAGTTGTTCTCATGTGACCTGTACTTGATTTTTCCTCACAACTGATAAAACAGAGCATAAAGAGAGATAAAATTATCAGAGTGGTTTTTCTCATTTTTTAACCTTTATAATCATTGCTCTATATTAAAATAATTTCTGCCAATAGTGAAAATTTATTCATTTTTCCTTGAAGCCGCCTGGCTGCCGCGAGCTAGTTCATTCTTGGAGAATTGAACTCCAGACACGCGGATTTTGAAAGAACCCCCCACCTGCTATCCTTCTTTTATGGTGTCCTATAAAGCAGAATAATATCTTACAGTGTTTATTTATATCACAATTATGTAAAAATTTCAATGGTCTTATAAAGTCTGACAGACTTTCGCGATGTCCATTATGAATGGCAGGAAAAGAAAAAATCGCGATAATCACACATAAATATTAATATTGACCATAAAATGGAAACAATATAGACTTGCTCTTAGTACTCAGAAGGCGTAATTATGAAAATGAAAATTTCCGTAAAAATTATCCTGATTGCCGTGTTGGGCGTAATAGCGTCTAGTTTGATTGTATTAAGCCTGTCCACTTCTCTTATGGTTAAACTTTTTGATAAAACCATACAGGAAGAAATGTCCGCCATGCAGTCTCTTATATCAAAGATACAGCAGCAGGATGAAACCATGCTGTTACGCGAAGTTCA
>JGI24695J34938_10002015_pt1 | contig 16110 bp, 11 predicted proteins | sample TergutCo191P3_FD_34938 | JGI IMG/M metagenome (IMG submission 34938)
GCCTTGACGATGTGGCCGATGTGTACATGGGTTACAACGATAACGCCGCGCGGGTGTATGTGAACGGGCAGGCCGGCGTGTACATCCAGGTAACCAGCGAAAGCGGCAGCAACCAGGTGCAGGTGGCGGACAGGGTGCGGGACGCCCTTGTCGGCATTAACGCTACGCTGCCGCAGGGGCTTACCCTGGAAGTTCTTCAGGATAATACCACCATGATCAAGGCGACTCTCAACCAGGTGTATAACAACGCTTTTCAGGGCGCGGCCCTTGCCATGCTCATCCTTATTTTATTTTTGCGTAATATCAAAGGCACGCTGATAATCGGGCTTGCCATTCCCATATCCATATTGCTGACCATGATGTGCATGTCGATCTTCGGTTTTACCCTTAACCTCCTTACTATGACGGGATTAATAATGGGAATGGCGATGACCGTTGACGCGTCAATCGTCATTCTGGAAAATGTTCACAATTACCGCGAGCGGGGCGCCAAAGCGCCAATTGCCGCCATCCTGGGCAGCCGTGAAATGATGCGGGCTATTGTTACCTCAACGGTTACAACGCTGTGCGTATTTATCCCCCTGATCATCTATAAAAACGATCTTCAGGAAATGGGCCAGCTTTTCAGCGATCTGATCTTTACCGTAGTTATTTCTCTGACCGCTTCCCTGCTGGTCGCCATCACCCTGGTTCCCGGACTGTGCGGCTCCATTTTACAGATCAACACCCGCAAACAAAAACCGCTTAAAAACCGCCTGCTGAAAAAAATTGACAATGCAATGGAAAAGTTTTTTCGGGAGTTGGACAACAAGTACAAAGGGGCGCTGAATTACTGTCTTTCCCACCGGCTGATTATTCTTGCATTGGTGTCCCTGATATTGGCTTATTCGCTCATGCAGTTCGGCGGGATAGGCATGAACCTGTACACCCGTTTGCGAACCGATGACAATCTCAACATCAATGTTGCAATGCCCCAAGGAACCGCCATTGATGTTACCGAAGCGATGCTTGTCCGGCTGGAAGAGATCGTCAAACGTGAGGTGAAAGGCTACCGGAACCTAATCCTGACCGCCCGGCGCAGCGGGGGCAACCAGGGGACGCTTCAAATTGTCCTTCCCGAACCTGCCAGGCAGATCGACACGCCCGATTCGATAATCCGCAAACTCACTCCCATCCTCAGTGAAATTCCGGGGGTACGATTCACCTTTCGCGCGGGGCGGGGCATGGGAACCACTTCGGCGGTGGAGATAGCGATCAGCTCCAGAGATTACAATGCGATTATGGATACCTCAAGCGAAATTCTGCATATTATCACCCGCTATCTGCCTGAAATTGAAAATCCTGCGGTAAATATTGACGAGGGCGCGCCCCAACTCCAGATTGAAATCGACCGGGATCGCGCCGCGAGTTTTGGCATTTCCCTTACCGGCATCGCTTCGGTGATTCGCACCGCGATGGACGGGGCCACGGCTACCACCATGAGCCGGGGGGACCGGCTGGTCGATGTGCAGGTGCTGCTCCGGGATGAGGATCGCCAGGGCCTGCCGAATCTTGACGCGATCTTTGTAATGAGCCGCAACGGCTCCCGCGTCTCCCTTTCCAATGTGGCGCGTATTACGGAAAGCCGCGCCCCCACTTCCATCCGCCGTGAAAGGCAGGAACGGGTTATCCGCATTACCGGCGATCTCGGGCCCGGAATCGCCGCTACCGATATGCAGCGCCGCCTTGAGGACACGGTGGCCCATTACCTGGTTCCCCGCGAGAATGTAAGGATCCGTTACCTGGGCGAAGCGCAGGAAATCCAGTCGTATTACAAACAGTACATGCTTATCATCGCCGTTGCGGTCTTTCTTATCTTTGGGGTTATGGCAAGCCAGTTTGAATCCTTTGTCGATCCGTTTATTATCTTCTTTACGATTCCCCTGCTCTTTATCGGGGTTATATGGATATATAAAATTTCCAACCAGGCCATGTCGATGTTTTCTGCGGTAGGCATAATCGCTCTAGTCGGCGTGGTGATAAACAATGGGATTGTGCTGGTTGACTATACCAACACCCTGCGGGCGCGGGGAATGAAGGTGCGTGACGCCTGTCTTGAAGCGGGCCGCAGCCGCCTGCGCCCGATTCTGATGACCAGCCTCTCCACAATTTTCGGCATGGCCCCCATCGCCTTCTTCCCCGGCCCCGGTACGGAAACCATTCAGCCCATAGGCAAAACCTTTGTAGGCGGCCTCACCGTCAGCACCTTTATGACCCTCTTTGTTATCCCCTCAATATACCTGATCCTGAACGGAAGGCGCAATAAATAGGACTCGCGGCAATTCCGTATTTTTGTCCTTGCAAATTCCGCCGGATGTGGTATAGTGGACATACTATGCAGAATTTTGATTATTGTGTGCGGACCAATATTATTTTTGGGAAGGATACCGAAAGCAGGGTTGGTAATGAAACTGCCCGGTATGCCAAGCGGGTGCTGCTGCACCATTCCGGCGGCCATGCGGCAAGATCCGGCCTGATAGACCGGGTTAAGGCCAGTCTTAAAAGCGCCGGGGTTGAGTGGGTGGAACTTGACGGAGTACAGCCTAACCCAAGGCTGTCACTCGTGTATAAGGGCATTGAAACCGTTAAAAAGGAAAAACTAGAATTTATCCTTGCCATCGGCGGAGGATCGGTCATTGATTCCGCCAAAGCCATTGCGTTAGGGGCAATTAATGACGGCGATGTGTGGGACATTTTCGAGCGAAAGAAAATACCCGCCGATGCCCTGCCGATTGGCGTAGTGGTTACCATCCCCGCCGCCGGCAGTGAATCAAGCACTAGTTGCGTCATTACCAATGAACAGGGGCCGTGGAAACGGGGCGTTAACGCTGAATGTAACCGTCCTGTTTTTGCCGTTCTTAACCCCGAATTAACCTATTCATTGCCGCCGTACCATGCCGCCTGCGGTGTAGCCGATATGATGGCCCACATTATGGAGCGTTATTTTACCAGAGAGACCGGAGTGGAATTAACCGACGAACTGTGCGAAGGTGCGTTACGCGCCATTATTCGCAACGGGCGCAGGATATTTTCCGGCGGTGAAAATGATTACAATGCCCGCGCCGAACTGATGTGGGCGAGCGCTCTTGCCCACAATAATATTTTCAGCACAGGCCGTATAGGTGACTGGGCCAGCCACGCTATCGGGCACGAGTTATCGGCGCTTTTTGATACAACCCACGGCGCGGCCCTTTCGATTGTTTTTCCCGCCTGGATACAGTACAACATCAATGAAGATCCCGCCCGCTTTGCCCGTTTTGCCGCCAAGGTTTGGGGCGTGGACGGCGCTTTTTACGACTTAAAACAAGCCGCCATGGAAGGTGTATTCCGCATGAAAAACTTCTTCCGCTCCATCGGCCTTCCTGTTAGTTTTGCCGATGAAAAAATCGACGATTCCCGCATTGGCGAAATGGCAAAACGAGCCGTAAAATTCGGCCCCCTCGGTAATTTCCGCAAGCTCGATGAAAAGGACATTGAAGCAATTTACTGCTTGTGCGTTTGACAGGTTTTTTTCTCCTGTTTATATTGAGTAATGATGGGTAAGCCATATACTATTGCGGAAATTAAAGAAAAAATAATTAACACTGCCCGGCAATACGGTATTCAAAAGGCATATTTATTCGGCTCATATGCCCGTGGTGAAGCCGAACATGATAGCGATATTGATATTTGTATTGAAAAAGGAAAACTCCGTACCCTTTTTGAGTTCTCTGGTTTTTGCCGGGATTTGGAAGAATCAATGGGAAACAAGGTTGATGTAGTTACTACTGCCGGTATGTCCGGTAATTTTAGAGAACAAATAGAAAGGGAAATGATTCTCATTTATGAAAAGAGATATCCGGATTATATCTAACATTATTGAGCATATTGATAATCTTTTTAACACACAAGAGCGTTTTGGCAGCGATTTTTCAATATTTGTTTCTGACAGAGATTATTTCAACTCAATTTGCATGGGTCTGTTACAAATTGGAGAGTTGGCGAATCATTTATCAGAGGAATTTATCAGTGCGCACACCGATATTCCCTGGGGCAATATTGTTGGGCTCCGGAATGTAGTAGTTCATGGGTATGGTCAACTGGACAATGAAACTGTTTGGGCAACATTAATAGATGATATACCTGAATTACATACTAAATGTAAAGCTATTTATGAACATGATGCCAACGGCTTTTCTCCTGGTTAATACGCAAAAAACCGGCCTGCGTGTACTTTTCATTCGCCTCCAATTTTGGTATAGTATACTCCATAGGTTTATGGTCACATAGAAATGCCGGCGTGGTGGAATGGCAGACACTGAGGACTTAAAATCCTCTCCCCGTAAGGGGGTATGAGTTCGAGTCTCATCGCCGGCAAACAACCGCACGGCAAGTCCTGCGGAATTAATACCTTTTGTTATACAAGTTATTCTCTCTTTAATCTTCGCTGATGAACAGGGTGCCTGTATCGCGGCACAGGTATTGAATTGCGGTGCGGGCGCTCATCAGCGCCATGGGAAGGCCGCCCGGCGGCATCATGCGTTGTCCTGCGAAATATATGCCGGAGAGGCCTTTGATGACGGGTGGGTATTTTTTCATCTTCATGCCGGGCGTCATTCTGGTCATCCATGAGCCTTTCCAGTTGGAGCAGTACCGCTCGTAGGTGAGCGGCGTTGCCACGTCACAGATCTCGATCTGACCGCCGGTTTCCGGCATGTGCATGGCCAGCGCCGAAATTACCTTGTCGGCGATTTTCTGCTTTTCGTCTTTGTAGCGGCCTTCCTCTTTGGCCTGTTTCCAGAAATCGTAGGTGTCACCGGGCAGTTGGACAGTTACGGCGGTTTTGCCCTCGGGCGAATAGACGGGATTTCCCGCATAGTTACTGACGCTTAAACTTTCAAAATTCTGGGATGCCAGTTCGATTGGCTGCCTGAGTTTAAAAACGCCGTATGCGGGGTATTTCCGCAAATCCGCTTTTATCCCGAGGCAGACTAACGTAACCGTTGTCGGCTCGGTTTTTACACGCATCTCGTCAAGCCAGGGCGACCGTAGCGGGAAATCAAACAGATGTTCGATACTCATTGTGTCGGCGGCGATGACCACCGCGTCGGCGGCCAGGCGTTTGTCCGTGTTATCGCCAGTGACAGAAACGCCTGTTGCTTTGCCGTTTTCAACGATAACCCGGTCGGCGCGGGTATTGCAGCGGATTGTGCCGCCCAGCTTTGTGAAGGTGTTAACCATGCGTTCGACAAAAGGGAGCGAGCCGCCTTCGGGGAAACCGCCGTCGCCGCGGGCAAGCGCGCCCAGAGGGAAAAACATCGGCGCAATGCTCGTATTGTCAGATCTGCAGGAACGGAGCAATTCGCGCAGGCCTTCATGGGAAAATCGGTTTATATAGGCATCTCTGGATACTTTGGCATAGGCTTTTACTATATATAATGACGACAGGGCCGGAATAATCAAATGCGCCGGAGGGGGATTTTTTTTGGTTACCTTAACGCCGCGCAGATCGACGATCGGCATGGCCATGTATCTCACTATACGGATATTGCTGCACAGTTTTTTAATTTCTTTCGCGTCCGCCGGAGAGAGTTCCAGCAGATGGCGCTCGGTTGCATCGACATCGCGGTAGAGACGGACAGGCGTGCCGTTGTGGTCGTATTCCTTAAACGGCTCATGTTTGTGTATAACCACGGAATCGTCCAAAGCCCCGACATAACGCCACATTGTATGGATCCGGTCATGCGGATTAGCGCCGGTCAGCCAGTGCATCCCGCCTTCAAATACATAATCGCCCCGCTTCCATGCCGTACAGTTGCCGCCCGCGATGCTGTGGCTTTCCAGAATGATAACATCGAAACCGCACTTCTGCGCGTATATGCCCGCGCTTAGTCCGGCGATTCCCCCGCCAATGACGACAACCTTTTTTTTCATGGGTTTTTTCTTCGGCAGTACCGCTGAACGCAGGGTGTAAAATTTTCCCGTAACAACGCCCGTGAAAAATGTTCCTCTCCGGCGGGGAGATCGATAATGACGCAGGGTATTTTTTCGCTGTCCGCCTGTTCCAGAAGGCGGGTGACGAGGGCCTTGCCCAGACCCAGGCCCCGGTATTCATCCTGCACCTCTGCGGCGCAGATACGGAGGACAGCGCCGTTTGGGCTGTTATCATCTTTGAGAATGGCGCTGATATATCCGGCAAATTCGCCTCCTGCGGTTTCCGCCACAAAGCATATATCGCCCGGAAAAACCCATTGTCCCGTATCGTTGGCGGCATCATGCCCGTTCAGGCAGGCATGATGCAGTTCCTGCGCGTGATCATTGTCCTGCGCCGTGCCCTTGCGGAAACGGAAATCTTCCAGCGCGAGGCCGGTTATGTCTTCCGGTTCTTCGCCGATAAGTTCCAGCCCCCAGGATTCCCGCATGGCGTTGTACCACGCAATTACCTTATGTTTCATTTCTCGGTCTTTATAGTCATACCAGCGTTTTTCTATTTCTGGGTATCGGGCCAGCGTGTCCTTAAAAGCGCGGAAAACCCCCCGGCCCCGGTCAAGCGCTGTGGAAAGTTCTTCACGCGCCAAAGCGTTGTGAAGCCCTGCGGTAAAACGCTCCATCAATCTGAATCCGTCGGAAGGCTCCCAGTCCGGCAGCGGAATATAGCGGATGTCATCATCTTCGTCAAAATCATCATCATCAGGACTGATAACAGAACCTTCCTGAGTATCCAGCAGAAAGCTGCCGTTCTGGTCTTCCATGAAAAAAAGTATCTCGTCAATTAAGGCCTTGCTTAATTCAAATTGCATAAAGATATTATAGGCAAAGCCCTTCAAAAAAGATACCATTTATTATTATGGAAAATATGAAAAGAACTATTGATTGCGGATCATTGAGGAAAGGCGACGCAGGCCGCGCGGTTATTCTCAACGGCTGGGTTCACCGTAAGCGCGACCACGGCGGTATTTTTTTTATTAATATGAGGGACCGTTACGGCATTACCCAGGTAACGGTTGATACCAACGCCGCGCCTGCCGCCGTCAGCGGCCATGAGGGGCTGCCGGAAATTTGCGCGGAACTGCGTAACGAGTTCTGCATTGCTGTTGAAGGTACGGTGCGCCTCCGTCCTGACAGCATGATAAACCCTGCGATGGTTACCGGCGAGATTGAGGTAGTCGCGTCGAAAATAATAATCCTGAGCCGGTGCGAAGTGCTGCCGTTCCAGGTTGATGAAGAGAGCAATGCCGGAGAGGACCTTCGCCTGAGGTACCGCTATCTCGATCTCCGCTCGGCGGCAATGCAGAACCGTATCAGGCTGCGTAGCGAAGTGACGTTTGCCGTCCGCGAATGGATGACAGCTAACGGGTTTTATGAAATTGAAACCCCTACATTTATCCGGTCAACGCCGGAAGGGGCAAGGGATTATCTGGTTCCCTCGCGGCTGTATCCGGGAAAATTTTACGCCCTGCCGCAGTCGCCCCAGTTGTACAAGCAACTGCTGATGGTGTCCGGTTTTGACAAGTATTTTCAGATTGCCCGCTGTTACCGTGACGAAGACGCGAGGGGCGACCGCCAGCCGGAATTTACCCAGATCGATATTGAAATGTCCTTTGTTAACAGGGACGATATTCTCACGATGACCGAGGGGATGCTTATCCATACCTTCAAAAAGACCCTTGGCGTTGATCTGCCGCTGCAATTCCGCCGCCTGACCTACGAGGATGCAATGGAACGTTACGGCTCCGACAAACCCGATCTCCGGTTCGATATGCCCCTGCAGGATTTTGCCCCTTTTGTTCCGGCATGCGGTTTTCAGGCATTCAAGGACGCGCTTGCGCAGGGCGAAGCCGAACGGCAGCAGGCGGCGGCAAAAGGCGTTACCATCGCCGGTGGCGGGGTAAAGGCGCTGGTGGTAAAGGGCGGAGCGGACTATTCCCGCAAGCAGATTGAAGAACTGGAATCCCATGCGAAAATTTATAAAGCCCGAGGCATGGCCTGGATGAAAGTTACCGCCGCCAGTCTTGAGGGCGGCGTTGCAAAGTTCTTTGCCGACAATGCCCGGCAGGTTATTGACGGGCTGGGAGCGGCGACAGGCGACCTTATTCTCATTGTGGCGGATTCCCGGCGGCACATTGCCAATACCGCCCTTGGCGCGGTACGTTCCAAACTTGGCAAAGACGAGAACCTTACCGGCACGGGGCGGTTTGAATTTGTGTGGATTGTTGATTTTCCGCTGTTTGAATTCAACGATGAGGAAAACCGCTGGGAAGCGGCGCATCATCTGTTCAGTTGGCCGCAGGAAAAATACCACGCGACACTGGAAAGCGACCCCGGCGCGGTAAAGGGCGATCTGTACGATCTTGTGCTTAACGGCTGCGAACTTGCCTCCGGTTCTATTCGTATCCACGATCCGGTATTGCAGCAGCGTATTTTCAGCATTGCCGGATTTGATCCTGCCGAAGCGGAAAAGAGGTTCGGTTTTTTAACCGGCGCGTTCAAATACGGCGCTCCTCCCCACGGCGGTATCGCGCCCGGACTGGACAGGTTGGTTATGATCATGGCGGGGCAGAATTCAATAAAAGAAGTTATCGCCTTTCCCAAAAATTCATTTGCCGAAAGCCCCATGGACAGCAGCCCCGGAGAAGTAGACCGGAAGCAGCTTGATGAACTGCGGATATCAATACGGGAAGATGCATAGTTTATTACGGCAATACCTGGAGCTCTTTTGGGCTTTTCTGACAGTCGGCGCCACAACTTTTGGCGGCGGTTATGCGATAGTCCCCGTGCTTGAACGCGAAATGATACATAAACGCGGCTGGCTTACCATGGATGAGGTCATGGACTTTTACACCATCTCCCAGATCACGCCGGGGGTCATCGCTGTTAATATTGCCACCTATGTCGGGTGCAGGCGTGAAGGACTCGCCGGAGGCGCTATTGCCACCGTGGGCCTGATCCTGCCCGGTGTCAGCCTGATGCTGATTGTATCGCTGTTTGTCAGACATTTTGCCGAATACCCTGCGGTGCAGCACGCCCTCGCTGGTATACGCCTTGCGGTCTGTGCCCTTATCCTCCATACATCGATTAAGCTTATCAAGGGCTTTTTCAGGGATTACAAGTCGATCATCCTCTGCATCATTGTTTTTGCACTTTCCGCAGTGTTCGGCGTGTCGCCGGTGTATATTATCCTGGGTGCGGGGCTTGCGGGCTTTCTGTTCTTTTCGCCGGACAAGTCCAAAGGGAAGAAGGCATGAGTATCTTCTTCCTGTATCTGGAATTTTTTAAAATTGGCGTTTTCGCCGTTGGGGGCGGCCTTGCCACATTGCCTTTTTTATTCCACATGGCGCATGACCGTTTTTCGTTTATCCAGCAAACCGGCTGGCTCAGTTCCGAACAGGTAAGTAATTTTATCGCCATCGCCCAATGCGCACCGGGCGCTATCGGGGTTAATGTCGCCGCCCAGACAGGGTATCAGTACGGCGGCATAGCCGGAGGCCTTATCGCGGTGTTTGGGCTGGTAAGCCCCGCTTTTGCAGCTATCGCCGTTATCACCAGGGCGATGAAGTCGTTAAAAGAAAATAAAGCCGCCGCGAAGGTGTTTTCCGGCCTCCGCCCCGCCGCCACCGGGTTGCTGTGCGCCGCAAGTTGGAGCGTATGGCAGCAATCTCTGTACAACGGCAACAGCGCGGCTGGCCCCGTATGGGAATCTATCCTGTGGCGCGAAAGCCTTGTCTGCATAGCCCTTTTTCTGCTTATCGTCAAATTTAAGGGCCACCCGATTATCTATGTGGCGCTCGGCGCTGCCGCCGGAATTTTACTGGGTTTTTAGCATGTGCTCTGCCAACATGCTCTTCATCTTCTCCGGAAGAAGTGTTGACTGTTCGGTATTAAAGTCAAAGTGAACCAGTACGGCGCTGCCTTTAACGCACAGGTTTCCCTGCTGCCATGCCTCATGGTACACGGTAAATGACTTGGTACCGATGCGGGTTATCCACGTTTTGATTTCAACTTCGTACTGGAAATACAACTGACCGGTAAAGTCATAATCCGTATGGGCCATAATCAGCGGGAAATTTTCCCGTCTTAATTTAAGCGCAGGATCAAACATTTTAAGCAGCGGATTTCGGGCAAGCTCAAACCAAACGGCCGGAACGGTGTTATTGATGTGCCCCAACACATCCATGTCTCCAAATCGGGGGGTTACGAGTGTTACAAACATAATTTTAGTGTACTATAAATGAAAATAAAGAACCATATCTATGATATATAATACCAAAAATCTTGTATAAATTTTATATTGACATAAAAGACCGTCTCGCTAATAATAATATGTAGGGTGAGGGATTATGTCCAAAGAGCGGTTGCGGCATAATGAGCATAATTTTTACGGTAGATGACAACTTTACAAATCTCTCAACGGGCAAGATCGCATTAGAAAAATCCAGCCATATTCGGACTCGCGTTCTGATTCAGGCATCTTTTACGTTTTTTAAGAGGCAGCGTCGTGTTTAAGTCAAAAGTGATGTTTTTCTTCCAGAAGGCAAAGGAAATTCTGCGCCCGATTTTAGCGCAGATGTTGTTTGTATTTATGGCTTTTGCGATTTTAGTTATTACCAGTTACCTCTTTGTAAGCGGAATTGAACGCGGGCATCTGGAAAAGGAAATGGAATACGCGATAACCAATACGCAGGCCAATATCATGGCTGCCCTTCAGGAACCGGAAGTAACGCTGAGCGATATTACACAGACTATCCGCATTATGATTCTTGAAGGAGGCTCCTACGAATCGGTTGCACATTATATTGACAACATTACAGAATACATGCTCGATAATGAACGGCTTAAGATTTATATAACCGGCATTTACGGCGTTTTCGATATCTTTGGGGGGACATTCCACTCCGGCACCGATATGGCCCTGCCGGACGATTTTGTTCCCGAAGATCAGCCGTGGTATAAGGCTGCGGTCAGTGCCGGCGGTGTTATCGGTACCACATCCCCGCATATAAACAGGGAATTGGGCACTGTTTCCATTACTTACTCACGGCAGATTTTTGATGAAAACGGCCAGCCGCTGGGCATAATTTGTCTTGATACGTTGCTTGACAGGGTTAGTATGTATGCCGTTGGCACCCGCGTCACCAAAGACAGTTATGGGATACTGATGGACGATCAGTTCAGAGTGCTTGCCCACCCCCATCCGCTGTATTTGGGAAGGGAACTGCGTGAAATGAACGACGGCGTTGCTATAGAGCAGGAATTAAAACGGGAGTTTAAGATTTCCGAACGCAAGGCGACAGATTATAAAGGCAATCCGTCCATTCTCTTTATCCGGCAGTTTCCCAATGGCTGGTATATGGCCATTATCACCTACGCAAAACAATACTACCAGAGCGTTGTGCAAATAGCGAAGCTGCTCAGCATAATGGGCCTGCTGATGGCGGTAGCCCTTAATGCCGTTTTGATACGCATGGCTGCGGCAAAAAACAAGGCGGATACCGTAAGCCGCCAGAAAACAAATTTCCTGGCGATGATAAGCCACGAAATACGCACGCCGATGAACGCGATTCTGGGCATTACGGAAATTCAGATGCATAATAAATCAATTCCTAAGGAAACCGGCGAAGCGTTAACAAAGATATACCATTCGGGCCATTCCCTGCTTGGTATCATCAACGACGTGCTTGATCTGTCAAAAATCGAGGCCGGAAAACTTGAGTTGGCGCCCATTAAGTACGATATGGCGAGCCTAATTCATGACACAACCCAGTTAAATATTATGCGCATAGGCAGCAAGCAGATTAAATTTAGCCTCCAGATAGATCCGCATTTACCGTCGGAACTTTTCGGCGACGAGCTGCGTATCAAACAGATCTTAAACAACCTGCTTTCCAACGCTTTTAAATACACGGATAAAGGCGAGGTTGTGCTGTCAGCATCTGCCAAATATATAGATAGCGTAAAAATCCCCTATGTGTCGCTTATTTTTAACGTGCGCGATACAGGCCAGGGCATGACCAACGAACAGGTGAGCAGGCTGTTTGATGAGTATTCCCGCTTTAACCAGGAAGCCAACCGTTTGACCGAAGGTACAGGGCTTGGTATGAATATTACCAAGCGCCTTGTTAATCTGATGAACGGCACTATTTCCGTGGAGAGCGAACCGGGTAAAGGTTCAACCTTTACCGTGCAACTGCCCCAAAAAAGCACCGGCGCGGTTCCGTTAGGCGATGAAGCGGTCGAAAATCTGAAGCAGTTCCGCTCTAGCAGTCTGGCGCAGATGAAAACGGTGCAAATCGTATATGAGCCGATGCCCTATGGCCGTGTTCTGGTCGTCGATGATGTGGAAACAAACCTGTATGTCGCAAAAGGACTCATGGCCCCTTACGGGCTGTCAATTGACACGGTCGAGAGCGGGTTTGCGGCAATTGAGAAAATCAAAGACGGCAATGTGTATGACATTGTGTTTATGGACCACATGATGCCGCAAATGGACGGCATTGAAACGACAAAAATTATTCGCAGCCTTGGCTACACCTGCCCGATTATAGCCCTGACGGCAAACGCCATCATGGGCCAGGCCGAAATGTTTATATCGAACGGGTTCGATGATTTTATTTCCAAACCGGTAGATATACGCCACCTGAACGCCATACTGAACAAATTGGTACGCGACAAACAGACTCCGGAGGTCATCGAAGCCGCGCACAAAGCCAGGGAAAGCGGCAATGCCGCAGACGGGGAAGCGGATACGGCGTACTTGCAGAAAAAGCTGGCCGATTTTCGGACGGCTTGCGCGGCTTGTGATAAAAAAGCCGCCAAAGATGTGATAATCGACCTGAAAAAGAAGAAATGGCCGCATTCTATCAGGGATTTCTTAAACATCCTTACCGAGCATTTGCTGCACAGTGATTTTGAAGAAGCCGCTAAAATCGCGCAGGATTTTAACAGCAAATCCGGCAGTTGAGAAATTTTCGGCAATTCGCCATAATCATGGAATGTTTGATAAATTAACGCAAAAAGTTACCGACGCCCTTCGCTTTGTTTCCGGAAAATCAGCTATAAGCGAAAAAAATATTGAAGATGCCGTTGATGCCATTAAAATGGCGCTGCTGGAAGCGGATGTTAACCTGCGGGTGGTGCGGCGTTTTGTCAACGCTACCATAGAAGAGGCCAAGGGCGAAAAGGTCCTTCGCGCCGTAGACCCCGGACAGCAGTTTATTAAAATTATTCACGATAAGCTGATCTCGTTCCTGGGGGGGGATGCCGCCGAACAGAAACTCAAGCTGAAAGGGCCGGATGTAATTTCCACCGTGCTTATGCTGGGATTGCAGGGCTCCGGTAAAACCACGAGTTCCGCCAAACTGGCCCTGCGCCTGAAAAAAGAAGGCCGCAAGCCCCTGCTCGTTGCCTGCGACCTGATTCGTCCCGCCGCCATGGAACAGCTCTCCGTGCTGGGCGCGCAGGTGGGCGTGCCGGTACACGCGGAACAGGGCGCGGCAGACAGCGTAAAGGTTTACCGCAACGCCTTTGCGTGGGCAAAACAAAACCTTATCGACACGATGATTATCGACACCACGGGACGCCTGCAGATTGACGAGCCGATGATGGCGGAACTTTCCCGTCTAAAAGACGCGGCGCAGCCTGATGAAATGCTCCTTGTTGCCGACGCCATGACCGGCCAGTCCGCCGTGGACATTGCCAAAACCTTTGACGAAAAAATCGGCCTGACGGGCGTTGTGCTTACCAAATTTGATTCGGACACGCGGGGCGGGGCGGCCCTTTCGTTAAAGACCATTACCGGCAAACCCCTTAAATTTACGGGAACCGGCGAAAAACCCGAAGATTTTGAGCCGTTCCATCCTGAGCGCATCGCGGGCCGTATTTTAGGCATGGGCGACGTGGTAAGCCTGGTAGAAAAAGCCCAGGAGGTCATTGATCAGAAAGAAGCCCTGGAACTCCAGAAAAAAATGGAGAAAGAAAGCTTTACCCTTGAAGACTGGCTTACCCAGCTCCGTTCGGTTAAGAAAATGGGCTCCCTGCAATCAATGCTGGAAATGATCCCCGGTATGCAGGGTCAGATAAGCGAGGACGATATTGACAAGGCTGACCTTGCGCGGCAGGAGGCGATTATCTCTTCAATGACCCGCAAGGAACGGGCAAACCACCTGATAATCGGCCCGCCCCGCCGCAGCCGCATAGCGCGGGGTTCCGGCACCTCGGTCGCGGAAGTCGCCCGCCTGATCAAGAAATTTGAAAAAATGCGCGGCATGATGAAAAAAATGTCAAAGATGGGGAAGAATCCGAATAACCTTATGCAGTCGCTTCAGGGCAGATTTTCCTAATGCGATTTCCGCCGCACATTGACCAGGCGGGTAAAGTCGATAATGTTTTTTACCACCATGCCGGATGGGGTTATTTCCAGTTTGTTATGGTTAACAAAATGATTTAATGTGTCCCTTGTCTGGCTTATGCCCATTCCGGCCCAGTGTGCAATATCCTCAATGCTAGTATTGAATTCGCGCTGATGGGTCGATCTGTCGATATTGGGCTGGGTTTCATCGAGCATCAGAAAAACATCCGCGACCTTTGCCTGGGGGTCGGGCAGGGTAAGGATCATGAAACGCCTTTTTGAATCGTAGATCCGTTTTGCAAAAATCCGCAGCAGCTTGATGGCAATTTGCGGGTTGCCAAGTATAAGCAGTTCAAAATTCTGCGAATTTAGTTCAAGCACTTTTACTTCATCCATGGCTATTGCGGTTGCGGAACGCGGCGCGTCTTCCAGTATTGCCATTTCGCCGAACATTTCCGTCGGCTGCAGGATATCCAGGGTGCGTTCAAATTCGCCGGTATTTTTTATCAGCTTTACCCTTCCCGACTGGATAAGATAAAAGGTGTCCCCCGGCTCATACTCGGAAAAAATTATTTCTCCGGGCTGGAAACTGCGGATAAACCGGGTGAATGATGCCATGTCCAGTTGCATAACGTTATTTCTCTCCCATCTCGTTAAGCGCTTTCATTGCCTTCGTCCTTGTGCCGTCTTTCTCGGCGCCGGATGTCGTGATGATCTTTTTATACCAGCCCATTGCCTGATCGTTGTTTTCCAGTTTTTCATACGATTGCCCGATGAAGAACATTACATCCCTGACATCGGGGTATTTCGGATACAGGGAAAGAAATTTTTTACAGTGTTTGATGCAGCTTTCATATTTATTCTGTATGAACAGGCAGTTGCCTATTTCATAAGCGCTTTTTTCAGTCCATTCCGGATCTTTATTTTCGGTGATGATTTTAAGAAATGCCTTCATCGCATCGTTGTATTTTCGCTGCGAGATCAAGGTTACCGCGTCGTAATAGTCCTTTGCGGCATTATGGTCTCCGGACGCGGCTGCCGTCGCCGAAGGGGGTTGAACGGGCGCTCTGGTCGCCGGTTTTTTAGCCTTGCCGGGACCGGGGATGCCGGCTTCCGCAAAACGAAGTTTTTCCGCCGCCTGCTTCGCAAATTCGCCTGTTGGGTAGAGGGTAATGTAGCGGCTGAAAATGTATTTTGCATGGTCAAAACGTTTTGATTTCAGGTACTTTTCGCCAATGGCAAAGAGGCCTTTGTCGGGCGCTACCTCTTTTACTTCCAGAAGGCTGGCGACCTGGGCATGGGTACGACGCATCTGGTTGGAAAACACCTTGAGCATCTTTAAGATGATCCTGGTGTTTAACATTGCCATCGCTTCAAATTCGGGAACAGTAAATGACATTACCGTTGAATCTGACAGCACTATGGCGTTTTCTTCGCGGGGGAAGTGCCCAAGGGCGGATTTTACGCCAAAAAATTCGCCCGGTTCTACCGGATGGCGCACATCGTTCCCTGTTTCAATGTCGGTATATACCAGGCTTACTTTTCCGCTCTGGAGGATGTATATTTTTTCCGCTTCTTCTCCCTTGTAGTAGATAAGCGAACCGTTGGAATATTGCAGCGGCTTCGGCATATCAGCTTTCCCTGGGCTCAAAAGGTAAATAATCCAGTATTTTTTTAAAGCCGACCTTGCTACGGACTTCGTTATACAAGCCTGCGGGATCGCCCTTAACAAACATGGCTCGCCCTCC